>OGQZ01001544.1_pt1 | contig 17267 bp, 19 predicted proteins | sample 1553321 | NCBI WGS metagenome assembly OGQZ01 (sample SAMEA2579958, study PRJEB22360) | human gut metagenome | reverse complement strand
CATCTTACTCACATCCGCCTTGTTATCTCCAAGACCGGGATGAAATCGCAGATGATGTTATCATCTCTCAGCCCCGAAACCGCTATGTGAAAGTCACCGTAATCTCGGTACACCCCCTCACTGTGCAATCAGACATAAACCCACGAGCTACCGTCGCATCCATAAAAGTGCTTTTTCGGGGCATAAAAGCTTCAATTCACACTCGTTTTGCCCTCTCTCACGCTTGGATTCTCGGCATTTTGCAATACTAGATGCAGTATTTCAGCCTCATGTAGGGCAATATTCCGACTTTTTAGCTTGACGCTACTGTAAGAGCTGCATTTATGCCTGACTCCGCCTTGGAATATTTTCAATTTTTAGCAACTTAAAACGCACAAAATCATCGATATTTAGCGATTTTCTCCACTCATAGCAGTGGTTTGACCCTCGGAAATTCCCTCGGTACTTTCAGGCATAAACAGAATTTTTACAGTGGCAAACATAATCTTGAAATCCTCTACAATGCTCGGATGAGCTATGTACATTAAATCCATAGTCAGTTTGTCGTAAGGTGTAGTATTGTACTTGCCATAAACCTGTGCATACCCAGTCAATCCAGCCTTGGCCTGCAGGCGCAGGGAGAACTCCGGCATTTCCTCACAGTACTGAGTTGCAATCTCGGGGCGCTCTGGACGGGGGCCGACGATGCTCAAGTCACCCTTCAAGATATTTATAAGCTGCGGCAATTCATCAACGCGGCAAGCACGAATGATTTTGCCAACGGGCGTGATGCGGTCATCATTCTCACCGCTGGAAAGACGGGCAACGCCGTCCTTTTCAGCATCGACCCGCATGCTTCTGAATTTGAGAATACCGAATTCTTTGCCATCCTTCGTTAAACGAATTTGCTTGTAAAATACTGGACCGTGATCCGTTGCTTTGATGGCAATAGCCGTCACAAGGAAGATCGGACTCAGAATCACAAGCGCAATAGCAGAAATGACAATATCCAGCAGTCGTTTTACAAACAGATACTCCGGCTGAGGATTATACCGGCCAACACGAAGCATCGGCAGGTGAAACATATGCATGTGATGTGCACCGGACATGATGGTGTCACCGATGCGCGGGACAACAAATACGGTAATGTTGTTTTCTACACAGTATTTCAGAATAATATTCCGATCATGGCTGTGGATGCCGCTCAAAAACACTGTGTTGATGCCGTCCAGCATGGAAAGATTCTCGATGCACTCCCCCGCCGTAGCTGTGGAGACCACTTTGTACTTGGCATCAAGACCGTACTTACCAATCAGCCGCTCCATACCGCGTCTGGTATCATAAATAACAGCTGTGGCTTGCGGCGGGAAGGTTTTAAAGTAGGCGTGGTGAGCGTTATAAGCCCAAATTGAGGCCATAATAACCTGTCCCACAAGAGCTGCCACGCCAGGAAGAATGTTGGGCAGGTGCTTGGACAAAAGCCAGATCACGACATACATGATAAAATCGCTGACCGCAGCCGCCAAAAATTGCTCGTAGATAATTTCGGAGATACTCTGCATCGACATCAGAAAGGCGTCATAAACGCGTCCAAAGATGATGAACAGCACAAAGAACAGTGCCACGACCAGGTAATCGCCCATTGCATAGTACGGCGATGCAACGCGCTTAGCATAGTATAGATACCAGCACATTGCAAATGGTATCGTCACAAGCACAGCATCTAACAGCTTTATCATCCGCAAAATCAAGTCATGACTAAATCTTGTCATGTTCTTACTCCTCGTTCTTCTTTGCACATATTATTTTCAATACTGCAATTGAAATCAGGGAAAGCAGTTTTGAGCAGCAAAAGGCATTCCCACAAATTACTCATGGAAAATCCTTAGCACAATTCAGCATTCTACCAACGCAATATTTTGCCACTATATGCATTGACATAATAACACACAATTCGACATTTATCAACAAATCGGATTCACTTTAATTATACAAGTACACAAATTCAGCACATTTTACAAATACACCCTTGTTCATAAGGTGAATGAGGCTAAAAATCGATAGATTGTATATGTAACAGTCAATTGGTACATGATTTAAATTTTGCTTAAAACGCAACTGATTCAAATAAAAACGGATTGCTACGCTTGCAGCAATCCATTTTCATTTGAATCAATATTACCTACTAACGCTCAGATCATCACCTGCGTCCGAACTTCTTCCGCTTCTTTGACGGGTGGTTTTCCTTGTTCAATTCACGCTGATACGCATCTTCAGAACTGAAACCAAAGATTCCTTCTGAGACCCGTTCAACCAGTGCCGTAAACATCTCATAATCGCGCAAGTAGTTATTCCTTGCCTTGTCATCCATTACTTTAAAAAACCTCGCCATCAAACTCATGTATGCGTTATAGTCGCCATTCTGCGCAGCCTTGAGCAGGCATTCAAACCGCCTTACAGATGGAGTCCACAGTTCTTCCCTTTTCATCTCAAACCAGCTTCTTTCTCAATTCTCTTGCAATTTTTCTTCGTGCCTTAGAAATCGTGTTGGGTCTAACCTTAAGCTTCCTCGCCACAACCTCTATAGGATAATCCAAATAAGTACGAATAATCATTAGCTCTCTGGGTGAGAGCCTTTCCAATTCCTGCTTCAATGATACCAGAAGCTCTACTCGAGCGAATTCATCTTCCGCACGAACATCAATGACATCAGCCACATCATCAATATTGATAATAATTGGCTGATTCGCATTACCAGCAAGTCGCCTTTTCCCCTTGTTCCTATATCCAAGGAGACGTTTCTCTGACCTGTATTTAATTTCCTCTTTGTCTAACAAATCAAGGATATGGCTGTTGAACGAATTACTAAGCCAGTTTTTTTCTATCGTCTGGTTAAGCTGATTATAATTGGCCCATAAACGAAGTGTGCACCAAAGTTCATACATTTCTAATTCAGTCATTTTGCCCTCCTATAGCGATTTGAATTGTTTCGGTCAAATCACATCTAGGAGGTCCCCTGCTCCGAGCGCAACTAAGCAGTTTCACCACAAAATCACCTATCCCCTCAGTTACAATGGATTGCGTCGTTTAGGTGATTTGGGAATCATAAATATAAATTTCACAATTCCCGCATGTGGTTTATAAAGAAGGCCACCAGAGAAGCCAAAAAAAGACTTCTTAGGTGGCCATCATACTGACTGTATTTAATTTACTATCCGCATCCAGTTGAATGATTCGTATCATACTACATTTGTCCGTATTAGTTATAATACAACCTTCAAACAAACCATTTCAACGTGTTCTCACTCTTTTCCTGTCGAACTTTGTTAAAATTCCAATAGAATTATATTCCAGTATTTATTTCAAGCTTTTATTCCCGCACTCATTTCATCGACGCAATCAATTATACTTGATGGATAATGTGAACAGGCCAAAATGGGAAAGCCGAACAGAACATGCTGGATAGCGCTTGCAAAAACGAAAAAAAGCACGAACACTTCATGCCTCTTTCGGTACAAGAAGTTCGTGCTTTTGTAAGCGCATAATAGGTTCTTCTATTCGCAATATTAGCAGCATTCTGAAAAGCAAGCAGAGCAACTGGCGTTCAACCTGCTGGTGCTGGTGGGAGCTATTAAGGGCTGTGACCGTATCGTGAAAGAAATTATGCAGAGATCTATTGCAAAGAAACGATATCCCTGTACCTGAACTAGACGATTGACTTCTGCTCTGCCAATAAAAACGCTGGCAGAGCTTTTTGCTGCCATGGTCACCGGTGAGGTTGGCTTAAACATTCAGACAGAGTGACCTATTATGTTATCCGTTTGTTTCCAATACATAGGTTGGGGCTTTAGCGCGTGAAAGTGGGGCTAAAAGTCCGTGCAAGCGGGGTTCTGACTCCGATATATGCACCGTGGTCGGACAAGCTGCCTGACGTTTGCAAAAAGAAAATTTGAAGTTTGCTGGAGCCGGGTTTGGCTCCAGTTTTATTTTTGCTTGACGGCTGTGGTTGAGCGGTTACCTGCAAATCGTCCAGAACGGAAAAAAGGACCCCTGCCACGAAAGCAGAGGTCCTCGCATTATTCAGCAATATTCCTTATTTTCTAGTTCTCGTTTCCAAGCCGTCTATATTGAAATCCTTGTGACCAACGATATAGTAGTTGCCATCGTCATCGACCTCTACGCGTGAACGCACCCAGCAGGGTTTGCTGCAATTATCCGCCAGTAAAAACTCGAGGCCAGAGCCAGAGGTGTACTCGTTGAAATCTTCCTCGTATCTGCCGCTGGTGTCCAGGTGCAACCGGCTCGTACCGGCAATCGGGCGGTGTAGGTAGTTTAGGTCGTCAACTGCCTTTAAGAGCAGCTTCGACGTGTTCGTGAGCTCATTCCAGCGTTGCACATCGTCTGGGTCATCCCTGTCGCAGTCGATGTTTTCCAGAGTCTGATTATCATAGTAGCCGGATTGTACCAACAGGTGCTTTACCTCGCCAAGAGCATCATCCATTCGTTTTTCGAGTTCCCCGATGTCCATAGAAAGTCCTATATTTGGTTTGTCATCTGTTTTACACGATTCCGATTTCGTTGAGCAGCTTGACCTTGTCTTCGCTCTGTCGGCCTTGGTGCAGCATAAGCGTCTGATTCCGAATCCACCAATGGGACTGCGAACCTGTCGGCAAAGTTATGGACGCTTCTTTGAGCGGAAGTTCTCCGTGCTCGTCAAGATAGGCTTTGATGGCATTGTAGCTTTCTTTCCAATTATCGGCGAGACTCCCATAGACAATACCGATGTCTGCCAGCATCTTTACTCTTTCTTCCGGCATCGTGCCATTGCGCATCTGAGTACGCCGATTGGCAATCCACTGCGCACTCTGGCCTCCGTCCGGCAACTCGAAAGAATTTTTATAGACAGGAAGCTGATGATGCTCTTCCACATACGCTTTTATGCACTCGTAGTCACGCATCCAGTTCTGTTCCATAAGATTGCTTACAATGCCGATAACGCGGAGAAGCTCAACTTTATCGGCCGGCAATCCGGATTCCTTTAACGCTATGCGCTGCTGCTTAATCCAAGATTTCGTTTGCACGCCATTGGGCATCGTTGTAGACTTCTCTCCCGTTGGGAGTGTACCGCTCTCTTCTAAGCAACGCTTTACGAAATCATAGCACTCCTGCCATTCTTCCGCAGGGTTCTTAGATACCTTACGGCTCGGCTTGGAACCGGTCTGAGCGGCTTTCTTTACCTTCTCACTCTTACTCTTAGACGGTTTCGGGGCATCCGCTTCGGCAACAATACCAATTTCGTTCAGAAGCTTTACTCTGTCCTCCGGGGCAGTTCCTGTTTTGAGAAATTTCTTCTGGTTGGTAATCCAATTACGAGATTGGATACCGCTTGGAAGCAGAATCGAAGCGTCCTGTACGGGCAGGTGATGATGTTCATCGAAGAACATCTTTACCGCATTGTAGTTCGCGTTCCAGCTGTTTTCAAGTTGCCCGCATTCGATGCGGATTTCATTCAGCAGGCTTACTCTCTCGGCGGACAGCGCGTTGTCCTTTAATTTCTTGCGCTGCAGACCAATCCAAAAGCCGGACAGGCTTCCGGTACTCATCTGCTGAGAATTGACACCGACGGGCAGCTGCTTGTGCTGCTCATAGTATGCCTTAACGAAGTTATAGTTTTCCTGCCAGTCATCGTTCCTTTTAAACTGGCCGTAGACAACACCGATTGAAGCAAGCATCTGCTGCTTATCTTCGTTCATCATTCCGTTTCGGATAGCAGCTTTCTGCGCAGCAATCCAGAATTCGCTGTTTACGCTAGTCGTCAAGGGAATAGCACTCTCACCAATAGGCAGGCATCCGTTCGCATCCACATAGGCTTTGATACCGTTGTAGTTTTGCAGCCAAGTAGCTTCTTTGGCATCCCAATCCCAGCGACCTTCGCAGCTCCAATCAAAGCCAAGGTTTTCAAGTTCTTTCTTCTTGCTTATGTAGGCATCCGACTTGTCCGTTGTCGGGCGATGATAAAGTCGCCACTGACGCTTTACCCATTCGTGGAGATTGCCGCCCATCATGTCATTATAATCCTCCGGCACATCCAAGTTGCCGAATTCGTTATAATACCTCTGCGTTCGATATGCGTAACTATAAGATTTTCTGCCAACCTGCTTTTCCCAGTCCATTCCGATGTCATCCAGCAGGTCGTGGCGCTCCCAGTCAAGGTCTGTCTCGCAGTTGGTTTCTTGATATAAACTCTTCTGCGCTATCAGCCAGTCACGCAGATACATATTGCCTACTGTCAGCACATTAGGCGACACATCTATATTGCCGTGCTCGTTGTAGTAAGCGTAAGCATCATTGTAACGTTTCTCCCAGACATCTCGGTCCACAAGTTCCCAGACCATGCCAACTTTTTCGAGGGCTTCGACTTGTTCGGGTTTGAGCGTTCCTTTTTTATATTTTTTTCGCTGTTCGCCAATCCAGTTACCGAGCGCATACTGCTCATTCTTGTACATTTTTGGTACGAGCAGGTCACCGTTGGCTGCATAATATAGCCTGCATTGCAGATACCATTCCGGCCATGGGTATCGGCTTTCGAGTTTCCAGACCATGCCGATTTTCTCGAGCATCACAATGCCTGTCTGAGTCAGCGCAACTTTGATTTTCGGGTTCCCATTATAGACCGCTCTCAACCGCTCAATCCACCGGCCCAGCTTATGCCCTTCCTCATCCTCATAGATTCGAGGTACAAGGAGATCACCGTGCTCTTCGTAGTATTTCTTGGCAATCTCATACCAGTCTTCGAAGCCGAGTTGCTGGCGTCGCTTTGTAGTGGCTGTTGATTTTTTTCTTGGCATGATGTGGTCCTTTCGGGAATCACTCTAAGGCTGCGGCTTTCGTCGCTATACACTGTAAGTTTCGATGATTCCGATTTGTGGTCGTAATCGCCATTTGCTGTAATCCAACTCCAGAACACGAAGAAAAGCAACGCAATTCCGATATGATGCCCGCCAAAATAAACAAGAGCACCGAACAAAGCGAACAAGGTATATGGAAGTATAAACCACGCTAAGGTACGCTTTTCACTTCCTTGATAAACCATAATGACCCAAAGTAGAATACCAATCAAGCAAGCAAACGGAACCGCTCCCATGTACATATTTGACATCTCGATACCAGTTGTATCGCTTTGCAGAACTCGCGTAAGCGTGGTATCCGGTATCATCATTAAAAACACATAGAGTAATTTGAGCGGTAGCTTTACCACCTCATCCCCTACTGCTTTTCCGGCGGTCGCACTGGTATCCGGGTAAGGCATTACCTCCGCCATGAGGAATACTGCCAGAATGAGCAGTCCTATCAAGGTGTGTGTTCTATGGTCTTTAAGAAATTCTGTGCCGTCTTCTTTTACAATCTCAAATAGCCAGATAAGGCTTATTCCACCAGCTATAATAATGCCATACGAACTGGTAAGGCATAAAAACGCCATGCTTAATATGAATTCTGTTGGTTTTGTATTTCTGTCTTTCCATGTGATTGCCATAAGTACAAAAGCCAACATCATCATGCAGTACGGCCGTGAAATTACACTGTATTGATAGAAGGCAAAGTAGGTAAAGGGCACAAATACCTTGACCCATTCCGGAAATGGAGCGTATTTCAAAAACAGCGCCACTGCCAGTGCCGAAAAGAGCAGCGAGATTAAGGACAGCGACAACTCATACGGAAGGTTCAGTTTGGCCGGTATCGCTAATATCAAGTGCCATAGAGGAGGATGTCCTTCATAATGTGGTATGGTAAAGAGGATATCCTTGACAGATGCGCAGCGGGCTATCTGCCAAGCCTCTGCTTCATCGTACCAAGGTTCATGAAACAGAGTCATGAACAAGTGCAACACACAGTACATTAACAGCACGCAGCTATATACGCACTTTCTGTTTTTTTCTGTGATAAGTTTCTGAGTAGCGCTCATTATGCTTTCAAAATATTTCACTTACTACCTATATTTATGATTCGATTTTTGATATTAAAATAGGCCCGGTGCATCGCACCGAGCCTATGATTTGCTCGTTAAACGTTAGGAAACGCTGTACGGGTCAGCTGCACCAGCAGTGTAGGTGCAGGTTTTGCCCTTAGCCTCATACTTTACCGTAGCAATCTTGCTCTTGTTCGTGGTATCAAAGGTAATTTCTTTAATCTCGCCACCAACTTCTGCCAAAGTTTTAACATCACTGAACTTAATCGTAACATCGCCAGAAGCGCCAGCAGTAATTGTTGCATTAACTTCCATTTTACCATAGGCCTCGTCAGCCAGCGTCTGAGCTGCCATGACGACCTGGCGAGTCTCAGCAATAACAGACTTATCCTTAGCGCGGTCGATGTAACCAGTCAGAGCGGGAACCAGCAGTGCAGCCAGGATAGCCAGGATGACCAGCACAACGATGAGTTCGACCAAAGTGAACCCCTTTTTCTCTTTAAGAGCACGAATCTTAGAAAGCATTATAATTCCTCCAATTTTTTTCGGCATTATTCTTACAATCAAATAATGTCATGTAACTGAATAATAATATCATACCAAAACCAATTCTGCAACAAAAACCGACAATGTTCGCAATAAATATATGCTCCGAATGAGCCGGTCACGCTGTTTCCGAGTAAAAATTCAAAAACTGCCGTTCTTAGGGCAATATTGGCAAAAACCAACGCAGACCCAATCGCGCTGTATCGTCATTTTTGTGTCAATGTAACATATCAATATTACACTGGCAAGATACATAAGTCTTCTCTAACACCGCACATATTTTGCGCATGGTTTTCCCAGCCGAGCATCAACTGTTACATCATGTTACCCTTGATTTTGCGCCGATTTCTATAAAAATCGCAACAAATCTATAAAAATCGAGCATATCTCGCTGTATGTTCAATAGCAAGATATGTGTTTTTTGTGCATTTTTAGCTGTTTCCGAGTGTTTTATGCCCTAAAAGGCTGTTCACATCGAAAAAGGAGGCGTTCTCAATGACGCCTCTCCGTGCTATAATAGAAAGAAAACAGGATGTGATAATATGCAAAGTATTGAGGAACGCGCAGCAGCCGCGTATGAACTGAAAGCCACCGGCAAGTGCAACTGCTCGCAGTCTGTTGTCAAAGTATTTCAGGACAAGCTGCCTGTCGGTGAGGATACCCTCATGAAGCTGACGGCGGGGGATGCTGCCGGTATGGGCTGCATGGAGAGCACCTGCGGCGCTCTTATTGGCGCTGTGATGGTGGCGGGTATACTGACCGATGGCAAAGCAACGCCTCGGATTTCTAAAAAACTCCTGCAGAAGTTTGAGGCGAAATGCGGCGCTACTATCTGCAAGGACTTGAAAGGTGTCGGAACCGGCAAACCGCTCTGCCCTTGTCCTGAGTGTGTACGCAATGCGGTGCTTGCACTCGGCGAGGTTTTTCCGGACTAAGACAAACGGCAATTCTGAGGGTATTGGAGGGTATGAGGCATGACTATTGCGGAAATTTTAGAGAAGATGATTTGCTATTCTAACGGTAACATCCACTACATCGACCATCTTGTTCGCGTATGGACATTCGCCAAGACCATCGGCGAGCTCGAACATATTGATGCCGAGACGCAGTACATACTGGAAGTTGCCGCTATCACGCATGATATTGCCTGCCCTCTCTGCCGAAAGAAATACGGCAGCGCTGACGGCAAGCATCAGGAGCTCGAAGGCGGGCCCTTGGTGCGGGAATTTCTGCATGATACTGGTCTGACCCCGGCACAGGTTGACCGCGTAGCGTATCTGGTCAGCCATCACCATACCCTGACAGATATTGACGGCATCGACTACCAAATCCTCATTGAGGCCGATTACATCGTGAACGCCGTCGAGAACGAGTACAGCAAGGAAAACATCAAGGGATTCATCAACAAGGTCATGCAGACAAACAGCGGCTCGATGCTGGCACGGCAGATTTTCTGCGTTTAATGAGCAAAAATCAGAGCAAAAAGGAGCGTTAAAACTATGGCAAAGAAGGTTCTTGTAGTTTCCACCAGCCTGCGCGGAAACAGCAATTCGGAGATTTTGGCAAAGGAATGCGAGCGCGGCGCGAAGGATGCGGGTCACGAGGTTGAGTTCGTGTCCCTGCGCGGCAAAGATATCCGGTTCTGCATCGGATGCATGACCTGCCAAAAAAGCGGCTGTTGTGTATTGAAGGATGACGTAGCCGAAATCATGGCAAAGGTCAAGGAATCCGAGGTCATCATCTTCGCCACGCCTATCTATTATTACGAGATGTGCGGCCAGATGAAGACTCTGCTCGACCGCTTGAATCCTCTGTACGAGTCCGACTATAAGTTCCGCGACATTTATATGCTTGCCACCGCCGCAGATGACGATGCACACGCCATCGACAAAGCCTACAACGGTTTGCAGGGTTGGGTCGATTGCTTCGAGATGGCCGAGCTCAAAGGCTATGTGTTTGGCAAAGGCATTGCCGAGCCGGGTGACGCTAAGAACCATACCGAGACTCTCTTGGATGCCTACAACCTTGGAAAAGCTTTGTGAGGTACAGTATGACGATTCGATACGCTGTTCCTGATGATGTTCCGGCACTTTCTGCCGTTGAAGCTGAGTGTTTTCCGCCCGCCGAAGCTGCTACTGCCGCCGAGTTTGCTGAGAGAGTCGCCCATTATGGCAATCATTTCTGGCTGATGTATGATGGTGACAAACTCATCTCCTTCGTGGACGGGTTCGTGACCGATGACGACGACTTAACGGATGAGATGTACGAGAACGCCGCCATGCACAACGAGAACGGTGCGTGGCAGATGATTTTCGGTGTCAATACGCTGCCTGCATATCGCCAGCATGGGTATGCAGGTGAGCTGATTCAAGAAGCCATTGCTGACGCGAAGAAACAGGGCCGCAAAGGTCTTGTCCTGACCTGCAAGGACCGGCTTGTCCACTACTACGCCAAGTTCGGATTCGTGGACGAAGGCGTGACCGACAAGTCCACGCACGGGAATGTGGCGTGGCATCAGATGCGGTTGACATTCTAATATTTTGTCAAGAAAAAATTCCCCAGAGTAACTTGCTCTGAGGGATTTACTAATATATGACGGTGCTCGCCATATCACTAATGGTTATTCTTTATTTGAAACAATTTGTTGTGTTAGGTCGTGATTCCTAATGAATTTTCATAAAAGAAATCTTTTGCATATACGTCAGTTCCATCGTCGAATGCATCTCTACTATTGCAATAGATAACATATCCCGCATAAACATTTTTGATGGCATCTGCGTACCTGACTTCGCTTCTTTTAAACGAATCAATCTTGCCGTCATCGCCACAATATATTCCGATATACCCATTACCGTTATCATATACGGTCCACATCACTGAGCCATTTTTGTCAATGTATGAGTAAAAATAGGCATCATTTGAGTCTGTGAGTCCTTTTTCTAGCGCAGGAACTTCCGAAAGGTGAACTATTTCAGCATAGCGTTCTTTTTAGCTTGTCATCTAGTTTTCCGTTGCTCGTTCCATATTCTCCGCTTTTTGACGCAATCGTCAACGGCTTACCAATCGTCTTTTGTCTTTGGAATTCGTCATTGAGCGCGTATACCGTAGACATCTCAGTCTGTACAGCCTGCGTCAACATCCGGGTCTCAGCCACAACCTGATTCTTTCTGGCTTTGTCAATGTACCCGGTCAATGCCGGAATCAGCAGTGCCGCAAGAATTGCCAGAATCACCAGTACAACAATGAGCTCGACAAGTGTGAACCCGCGTTTCGTATTCTTCTTAGCCATAAAATCGATATCCTTTCGGGGGCATTTTGATGTTATTATAGCATATCGACGCAAGTAAGTCCATTCTATACGCAAATCTTATATGCAAACTTTTACTCGAGATATTTTAATCAAATCTTCTAATCAATCTTCCAGATTAAATCTTTCTTCACGAGAACAATTTCTCATCATTTATTAGCCATTAAGGTAATAAAAATCATAACGACAGTCGCATCCTGTTCTCTGATTTTCTGAGCAGCACTCATACCGTCTAGTAGCGGCATTTCAATATCCAACAGCAGAATATCCCATATAGGTTTGTAGTTCTCAGCAATATCCATGCCATCGTTAAACACCGCGATATTGCCTTCGAGTCCTTGCTCGTTAAGATAGCGAACAGCATTAACTTTTGTCTGCTGAGCCAAATCTGCTTCGTCTTCGATAATATCAATCTGCAGCATATCAGAACCTTCCCCATGGGATTTGCATTCTTTCTTTTCTGTCATCATTCTACCAAGTGCGACAAACAATGTCAAAAAGATTTTCAAGAGCACTTATGCATTTTTTCAGTCACAGCAAAAGGAGCGTCCGCCAAAGCAGACGCTCCTTTTTGTGTTTCTTGTGCCTTTTGAAAGGCTCACAGCTTACTTGCCGCTGCCGTTCAGACGCGGGATGGTCTCAGTCTTCGTTTCATTGCAAACTGTGCAGGTATAGGTCTTGACGCCATCTGTTTCAGCCGTGGGTTCAGTAGTTACGACGCCGTTATCCCAAGTGTGGTCTTTCTTTGGCGTGGTGGAGAGAACGGTACTCACTTCATTGCAGACGGTGCAGTAGATTTCGGTGCGACCCTCTTCCTTGCAGGTGGGCTCAATGACACGCTTAGCGGCATGATGACCGGTGGAGTGTACAATGTTGTCCTTGTAAGAGAAGCTGTCATCTTCGTTGCACTTGTGCATCGTGTAGCCGTCCTCGGTGCAAGTCGGCTGGACGACAGTCACAGTAAAGGTGTACTTTGTGGGGAGAACCTTTTCGGTCGTAGTCGCGTTACAGTTCTTGCAATGCAGCGTCTTGACGCCATACTCATCATAGGTAGGCTGCGTGGTGATAGTGCCTTCGTCCCAGACATGACCCGTGCCACCGTAGGAGTAAGTCATGGTATGAGAAGCGTCACGCTTGCAGTGCATCAGCATAGTGCCCTGCTCGGTGCAGGTAGCCTTTTTCAGACACTCGGCATTTGCAAAGTCCCAATCATGGCTGCCGATAGCTGCCATCGGCTTCAAAACTCTTTCGTTGCAACCCTCGTAGTTGCAGTACACCCAACGCTCGCCCTCGGTCTCACACGAAGACTCCTTGACGATTTCGCCAAGGCGCGTGTAATCGTGGGTATGCACCTTGGGGATGTCTTCGGTCTTCGTTTCGCTGCAAACGGTGCAGGTGAAGGTCTTGATGCCAGTTTCGGTAGCTGTCGGTTCCTTCGTTACTGTGCCTTCGTTCCACTGATGCTCACCAGTGGCAGGAAGGTCACTCACATGCTGCTTATCGTTGCAGCGCTCACAAACATTGTCTACGCTGCCAGGAGCGCCACAGGTAGCGGGAGTAGTGACTTCCTTATACTGATGGCCCAACGCAGCAACAGGCGTATCCTGATAGGTCTTTGCGGGATTCTCATTGCAGGTATGCAGCGTGTAACCGTCCTCTGTGCAGGTAGGAGCGACCACCGTTTCCGTGAAGGTATAGCCCAATGCAGGAATTACTTCTTTATGCACATGGGTCTTGTCATTCTGACAGGTATAGGTGCGCTCACCGTCTTCTTCGTAGGTCGGTTCCTTCGTTACAACGCCTTCGTCCCAAGCGTGTCCAGTCGCTGGAACAGGTTCCGTGTAGGTGTGGTTCTTATCATTCAGGCAAGTGAAGGTCTTAACACCATCCTCGGTGCAGGTAGGAGCCTTGGTGACAGTGCCATCATCCCACTTATGACCCAGCGCTGGGATTTCCTCAGTCTTAGTCTCTGTGCAACCGGCATTCTGGCACTTATAGGTCTTTACACCGACAGCTTCGCAGGTAGCGGGCGTTGTGACAGTGCCATCATCCCACTTATGACCCAAAGTCGCGATTTCCTCGGTCTTAGTCTCTGTGCAGCCATTACGGGTGCAGGTATAGGTCTTAACGCCAGCTGTCGTACAGGTCGCCGCTGTAGTAACTGTACCGGCATTCCAAGCATGACCCAGTGCATTCGTATAATCGCGTTTTTCAGTCAGAGCGGAATCCTGGTCGCAGATGTAAACGGTATAGCCCTGCTCAGTGCAGGTAGGCGCTACCGTATCACCCTTATGCCAGGTCTTCTCAACTACCGGGATATCTTCCGTGTATGTAGTACCGCAGGAGGTGCAGGTAAAGGTCTTAACACCCTTCTCATAGATGGTAGCAGGCTTTGTGACCTTACCGGCATCGTAGGCGTGCGGCAGCTTTGCCTTGTAATCGCCTTTATAGGTCAGACCGGGGACTTCGTTGCACTCATAGATGGTATAACCCTCAGCGGTGCAGGTCGGAGCAACAACGCTCTTGATATGATAGGTCTTGTCGAGAGACGGGATTTCCTCGGTGCGCGTCTCGTCGCATTCCTTGCACTTGAAGGTCTTGATACCGGTCTCGGTATAAGTAGCAGCCTTCGTGACTGTACCGCCATCCCAGCTGTGTCCCTTTGCCGGAACAAAGCGGTCATTGTAGTTCATGCCGCCCCACTCATGGCAGATATGCTCATCGTAGCCCTGCGTGGTGCAGGTCGCCTCATGACTGCGAACCGTGAAGGTGTATTTTACCTGAGGCTTTGCGGTAGGAGCCGGAGTAGCTGGCGGAGCAGGTGCCGGTGTTTTTGTCGCTGCCGGTTTTGTCGTCCCGCCGGAAGTCGAAGTGCCGGAACTCGGCTTTTCTGTCTTAGTCGGCTCGCTGGTGGTGTTGTCCTTCTTATCGGTGTTCTCAGCGGGCGCGGCGGTCGGTGCAGGCGTAGCGGTCGGTGCAGGTGTGGCAGTTACTTCTGGTGTTTCCGGAACCGCAGCCTGACTTTGGCTTGTGGTCACATCCGAACTCGTCGTATCGTTGGTGTTTTTTCTTTTCTTGCAGCCGGTCAAAGAAACCGCAACCGTAGCAGCCAAGGCTACAGCAACAATTCTTTTCGCTGTACTAATTCTCCTTTTCATAGTAAACCTCCTTCACTTTAGGGGGTAGCTTCTTAACTATATTATACCAAAGAAAATATCGCGTTTACATTGATTTTTATAGATTTTACAACTTCTCCATCAAGTTTTACTGTTTGCATAATTAGCACATCACGAAACTGTGCATAGTATCCAGTACATATGGCTAACTCTTAGTCTTTGCTACTAGCCATTGATTTTCGCCTTTTTCTAAAAACTTCCGTCATGTTGCATATTGACTCTTTCCAGAGAAAGGAGTACGCTATTCTGAATCGAAGGAAGGGATTATTATGGAAGTCAGTATATTGCTCATGCAGCAGATAGCTCAGCTGTTTATCGTTCTTCTGATGGGCTATGTAGTCGTCAAGGCAGGGCTTCTGAAAGCCTCAGACAGCAAGGTTTTATCCGTGGTTTTCGTGTATCTGGTCATGCCGTGCGTTGTTCTCAACGCATTTCAAATCGATGATACGCCGCAGATTCGCACAGGACTCTTGTACTCGATGGGCATAGCGGTCGGAATGCATGTCGTGTTTCTGGTCCTCAATGCCATCTTTAAGAAATCACTCAGATTGGATGTCGTGGAGCAGGTCAACATCATCTACAGCAATGCGGCCGCGCTCGTCATCCCTCTGGTTCAGGCTTTGCTCGGCGAGGAATATGTCGTGTATTCCTGCGCTTTCGTCATCGTTCAGCTGATTCTTCTCTGGACGCACGCAAGTGCCTGCCTGCAAGAGGGCGCAAAACTTGAATGGAAGAAGATTCTGACCAATGTCAATCTGATTGCGATTGTCGCCGGTGCGCTCTTGTACCTTCTGCATATCTCGCTGCCCTCGCCTATTGTGAGTACGCTCAGCAGCGTAGGTGCTATGATAGGGCCTATGGGGATGCTGCTGGCCGGTATGGCGATTGCGGAAGTACCGTTAAAGAAAGTCTTCTGCACACCGCGCAACTATCTTCCCGTTGCACTTCGTCTGATTGTAGTTCCTATCATTGTTCTGCTGCTACTTCGCGTGTTCCACGCATCTGACTGGATTGCAGATGGTAAAGCAATTTTAATGACAGTCTATCTATCGGCTATTACGCCGTCCTGTGCGACAGTCACCTCAATGGCGCAACTCTACAATCGTGATGCTGCGCACTCAAGTGCATTGTATGTTCTGAGTACGCTGCTTTCCATCATGACGATGCCTCTGATGATTGGACTGTTCGATATGCTGGTGTGATATACCTTTTATAAGTACTGATTAAGAAAGAGAAAAGCGCCCACCTTTCACGGTGAGCGCCTTTTCATTTTGTGGAGTATTACTGGTTGCTTGCGTGAACATGCATACATTCAATCACGCAGTACGACGTGAAATACAGATAATATCCTGCAATCTTGAATTCGTAATACTTTGGCATTTTACTCCTCCAAGAACTTCCGATTCTTTTCTAAATAATCTTTAACAATTTGAATTTCTATATCATCCATGCTTGTCTCCAGAACTTCACCGTCCTTTGACAAAACTACTGCCTTATCAGGGCAATTCAAATTTAGCACTCGGAACCCCTCTAGACTACATTTGAATGCATAACCATTTATGATCATATCTGCCTCATCGGCTATATTTTTTACATTAACCATTTGCTACTCTCACTTCCTTGATTGGAGCCAAAAATTTCTCTGGATCAAAATATAAATTTTTCAAAATAGGAATTAGATCAATATACTCTTCTTCTGGCCTGTCATTCTGTTTATACTTTGCCATCGCTACAATATAACCATGATTCCATTTTTTTACTTCCGTATAATGCTCCAATGAATATGGTGCGCGAAATCTAATTACCTTATCTCCCGCACGGAAAACTGTATAGTTAGATTCATTGCTAAGAATTGCCTGTTGGCTATTCATACAAGTTTCCCTCCTTCATTACTCTGGTTTTTTCAGTAACTGTTATTGAATGTACTCTTATTATCTATCTCACCATTCAAAATCTTATCTAAAGTAGTGCGAGAAATTTCTGTTTTCATACAAAACGATACCTTTGAGAATCCATTGCTGCGAATATGGTCCTTTAATTTTGTCCCTATCAGTTTTCTCATGGCAAAATGTTCATCAAAACGCACTTTTTATTTCTCCCTTCTGCCATTATTATATACTATCGGCTTCAGGAAGCCAACAATTCTGTAAAATTCTTTTACATTTCAGGCTCCAATGCCAAAAAATGATTCCATCGCCCTCCGCACTCACTTCTAAAGTAAAATTTTTATTTTCTGTCCTTCCCATTCCCACACTCCGACGCTATCCATTGTAATTGAGAGGAGATATACTTC
>OGQZ01001537.1_pt1 | contig 17314 bp, 7 predicted proteins | sample 1553321 | NCBI WGS metagenome assembly OGQZ01 (sample SAMEA2579958, study PRJEB22360) | human gut metagenome | reverse complement strand
GCCGTACGCGCGGCCGCCGATGATGCAGTGGGTCTGGTGGGTATGCTTCACCACGGTCTTCTCGAACGGCGGCCGGGGTGCGGTCGCGGCCCGGACGAATCCGCGCGTCGTGGCCGCCTGCTGCGCGAAATAACGCGCCGCGACGGTCTCGGCCGTCTTGGCCGAGAAGTTGCCGATCGAAGAGAAGACCATCTGGTCGGTCGTGTGCGTGCGGCCGGTGAAGGCGCGGATCGCGTCGCCGTCGTAGCGCATGAGCGCGGCCTTGCGGCCCAGAATGTTGTGGCCCAGCTCCGAGCCGGCGAACAACATCTCTTCGAACGTGTCGTATATCAGGTCGGCGGGCGAGTCCTTGTAGGTGTTGATCTCGTCGGCGATCACCTCCTTTTCGCGCTCCAGCTCCCGGTCGGGGAACGTCGAGCGGAAGGCGATGTCGGCGATCAGCTCGACGGCCTTCGGGAAATCGCCCCGCAGGGTCGTGGCGTGAATGGTCGTGTCCTCCTTGGTCGTGAAGGCGTTCAGTTCGCCGCCGAGGTTTTCCAGCCGGCAGTTCACCTGCCATGCGCGGCGGCGCCGGGTGCCCTTGAAGAAGGCGTGTTCCGTAAAATGCGCCAGCCCGTACTGGTCGGGGTGTTCGTCGCGGCTTCCGGCATTGACGACCAGCGCACAGTGCGCCACGTTGCTTTTCACCTGACGGTGGATGCCCCGGATGCCGTTGGGTAATCTGTATGTGAAGAATTCCATGATTATAATTTCGTGCGCAGGCTGAGAAATTTGCCCGTATAGCTATCCGGGCACTGTTCCAATGCGCGCGGAGTGCCTTCGAATACGACTCTTCCGCCGCCCGTACCCGCTTCGGGACCGAGATCCACAACCCAGTCGGCGCATTTGATGACGTCCATGTTGTGTTCCACGATGACGATCGTGTGTCCCCGTTCGATCAGCGCGTTGAATGCCGCCAGCAGCTTGTTGATGTCGTGGAAATGAAGTCCCGTCGTCGGTTCGTCGAAGATGAACATCACGCCGCCCTGCGCGCTGTCCTTGGTCAGGAACGACGCCAGCTTCACGCGCTGGCTCTCGCCGCCCGACAGGGTCGAAGAGGACTGGCCCAGCTTGATGTAGCCCAACCCCACGTCCTGCAGCGGTTTGAGCCGCTCGACGATCCGTTTGCAGGTCGAATCCTTCTTCTCCTCGCCGAAGAACGCGATCGCGTCGTCCACGGTCATCTCCAGCACGTCGTAGATCGACTTGCCGCGGTATTTGACTTCGAGTATCTCGTCGCGGAAGCGTTTGCCTCCGCAGGCTTCGCAGACCAGTTCGACGTCGGCCATGAACTGCATCGAGACCTTGATGACCCCTTCGCCCTGACACTCTTCGCAGCGGCCGCCCGCGATGTTGAACGAGAATGCCGAAGCCCCCAGCCCCGTATGTTGGGCGTAGGGCTGGTCGGCGAACAGCCGCCGGATTTCGTCGTAGGCCTTGATGTAGGTCACGGGATTCGAACGCGACGACTTGCCGATGGGGTTCTGGTCGATCATCTCGACCGATTTGAGCAGCTGCACGTCGCCGACGATGCCGTCGAAGTCGCCGGGCTTGACGCCCGTGTCGAAGAGCATGCGCCGCAGCGCCGGATAGAGTATTCCCTTGGCCAGCGACGATTTGCCGCTGCCGCTGACTCCCGTGATGCAGGTCATCACGCCCAGCGGAATCCGCACGTCGATATTGCGCAGGTTGTTCTCGCGGGCGCCTTTTATGACGATCGAACTGCTCCATCCGCGTTCCGCGGCGGGCGGGGCGATCGCGCGGCGGCCCGTCAGGTAATCGGCCGTGATGGAGTCGGATTTGAGAATGTCATCGAACGTTCCGGCCGCAATGATATTGCCGCCCTTGCGGCCCGCGCGGGGACCGACATCGACGATGAAATCGGCGGCGCGCATCATGTCTTCGTCGTGTTCGACGACGATCACCGAGTTGCCCGCGTCGCGCAACTCTTCGAGACTGCGGATCAGTTTGCGGTTGTCGCGCTGATGCAGGCCGATCGACGGTTCGTCGAGAATATAGAGCACATTGACCAGTTTGGAGCCGATCTGCGTAGCCAGCCGGATGCGCTGGCTCTCGCCGCCCGACAGCGAGCGCGACGACCGCGAGAGCGACAGGTAGCCCAGCCCCACGTCCATCAGGAAGCGCAGGCGTTCGCGGATCTCCTTGACGACCTCCTGCGCGATCTTCCACTCCTTGTCGGTCATATGCTCCTCGATACGGGCGGCCCACTCCGAAAATTCGGAAATCGACATGGCCGAAACGTCGGCGATGCTCAGGCCGCCGATACGGAACTGCAGGGCCTCCTTTTTCAGGCGCGTGCCGCCGCAGACCGAGCATTTGCGGTAGACGAGGAACTGCTCGCGCCACTTCTGGCCGTGTTTGGAGTCGTCGTCCTCGGTGCGGCCGATGTATTCGGCGACGCCCTCCCACGAAACGAGGTGGTTGCCGCCCGACGAACTGAACTCCGAGAGGTTGATCGGCAGCGGCTCGGAATCGCCGTAGAGAACAGCGTTCAGACCTGCTTCGGGCAGCGTGCCGACGGGGTCGTCGAGCGTGAAGTCATAACGGCGGCCCAGCATTTCGAGGATGGCGAAAAGCATGTTGTTGCGGAACTTGCCCAGCGGTTCGACGGCCCCTTCGCGCAGCGAAAGCTTCATGTCGGGAATGATCTTCCCGACGTCGAACACCGCCTCCTCGCCCAGACCGTTGCAATGGGGACAGGCGCCCTGCGGCGAGTTGAACGAAAAAGTATGCGGCGCGGGGTCCTCGAAAGCCACGCCCGTCGAGGGGCACATCAGATGGCGCGAATAGAAGCGCTGCTGCTCGGTGCCGTAATCGTAAACGGCCATCGTGCCCTTGCCCTGCCGCATAGACTCCCTGAGCGAAGTCATCACGCGGTCGCGGGCGTCCTCGGCCACGACGAGCCGGTCCACGACCAGATCGATCGTATGGATTTTATAGCGGTCGAGACGCATGCCGGCCGAAATCTCGCGGATCTCGCCGTCGATGCGCGCATAGATATATCCTTTCTTAGCCAGCGACTCGAACAGTTCGCGGTAGTGGCCCTTGCGGCCCTTCACGATGGGAGCCATCAGGGCGATTTTACGTCCGGCAAAGCCCGTCATGATCAGCTCGGCGATCTGCTCGTCGGTGTAATGCACCATCTCCTCGCCCGTGACGGGCGAATAGGCGCGCGACGCGCGCGCATAGAGCAGACGCAGGAAGTCGTTGATCTCGGTAACCGTGCCGACGGTCGAACGGGGATTCTTGTTGGTCGTCTTCTGTTCGATGGCCACCACGGGGCTGAGACCCGTGATCTTGTCCACGTCGGGACGCTCCATCGTCCCCACGAACTGACGCGCATAGATCGAGAGCGTCTCCATGTAGCGACGCTGCCCCTCGGCGTAGATCGTGTCGAACGCGAGCGACGATTTGCCCGAACCCGAAAGACCCGTTATGACAACCAGTTTGCGGCGCGGAATCTCCAGATCGACATTCTTGAGGTTGTGGACCCGTGCGCCCAGTATTTTGATCGTATCTTCTTTCATCATCGTAATTAAACGCACCGGAAGCTCCGTTTATTGAGCGGAGCGGATTTTTCCGGCGGGAATATCGTACAAAGATACGACATATGCGGCGCAAAACAAAACGAACGGAAGAAAATTCGGCCGGGACAAGATGCGGCGCAACTGCCGGAAAGACAGAGCCGGAATACGAAGAAAAGCAAGGCGGAATTCCGAAGAGACAGCAGGTCCGGATGCCGAGGAAGAACAGGCCCGGCACTCCGAGAAAAAGCAGGCCCGGACGCCGAGGAACTGCGAGAATCCAAGCCGGGGTTCCGAAAGACAGCGGAGCCGCGGACAGGCAGGACGGAGCTGGGACCGGAAAGCCGTCAGAGCCTCAGCACTTCAGTTCGAAGTCGTCGGCATCCATCCATGCGGGGAATTTCTCCTTGAAGGCCGCCTGAGCTTCGGAGTCGAATTCGGCGGTCAGCGTCCGTTCGCGGTCGCCGGCGTCGGCCAGCGTACGGCCGGCGAAGTCGATCAGCGCCGAATCGCCCGCATAGCTTGCGTCGGGATCCGTACCTACACGGTTCACGCCCGCCAGATAGCACTGGTTCTCGATGGCACGGGCGCGGAGCAGCGTGCGCCACACCTCGCGCCGGTCGTCGGCCCACGAGGCACTGCACAGAATAGCGTCGTAATCGCCCCGGTTGCGGCTCCACACCGGAAAGCGCAGGTCGTAGCAGACCAGCAGCAGGAAGCGGAAGCCCATGTATTCGACGATCACGCGTCGGTCGCCGGGCGTATAGTCGCGCGCTTCGCCGCCGGGGCGGAACAGATGGCGTTTGTCGTACCACGCCGTCTCGCCCGAAGGTTTGACGAAGAACATCCGGTTGCGGAACCGCTCCTGCTCGGCGACGACGACACTGCCCACGACGGCCCTGCCGTACTGCGCTGCCCAGCGGCGCATGGTCGTGACGACCAGCCCGTCGGCCGGTTCGGCGACGCAGGACGGACGCAGTTTGAATCCCGTGGCGAACATTTCGGGCAGCACGACGACATTGGCATCGGCCGCGGCCACGATCGGCTCCAGACGTTTCAGGTTCCGGGCGGTGTTTTCCCACTCCATATCGACCTGACAGATAGCTACGCGTATTTTCATAGGAAACTTCTCTTTTGCAACAAATATATGAAATTTTCTTACAGTTTGCACTTTTTGCAAGAAAAAAGCGGGACATCCTGTAAGACATCCCGCAAATTTCATGCGATCCGCGCATACCGACGCGGCGCGGCGTAAGCCGGAACAGAGCGGCGAACCGGATCAGCTTTCTTCAAGCCGCCACACGGTAACGGACGAAGCGTTGCTCCGCTGGTGCAGCACCGAGACTTTGCAGGGCACGAAATCCGAAGCGCCGCACGTCCAGACATCGACGAACTGCTGGGGGCTGCGCTCCGCGAGCGGGAACCATGTGCTCTGCACCTGAATCATCACCCGGTGTCCGGCGCGGAACGTATGCGCGATGTCGGTCATGCGGAACGGCACGCGGGCCGGAACGCCCGGCGTAAAGGCTTTGGGACGCGAGAACCCGTCGCGGAAACGCCCCCGCATCACGTCGCCGCGCACGAGCATCCGGCAGCCGGACTGCGGATCGTCGTCGGGGAAAACGTCAATCAGCCTGACGACAAAATCGGCGTCGGTGGTCGAAAGGATCACCTCCAGCTCGACATCGACGGGTCCCGCGAGGGTCATATCCCCGTCGAGCGGCTCGGTGACGAAGGTCAGCACGTCGGAACGGTCCGACACGAAGCGCTGGTCGGTGAGCATATACTCTTTGGGGCGGCGTTCGCCGAAGGATTCGATATAGGGCACGGGATCGGCCGGATCGGACGTATAGGCGGAGGCGGAGCTTTTGGCCGTCGGGCGGCGGGTTTCGAGACGTCCGCCGTCGGAGAGGTAGAAGGTGAGCTTACGCGCTTCGCGCGGCGTCCAGCGGTCGAAAGCATGCCAGCGGTTGTCGCCCGACGAGAAAACCGCGGCGGCGGGAAGCGGGTCCGCGGCGCCCTCGCCCTTGAGGTAATGGTCGAAGAAAGGGAGTTCGAAATGCTCCATATAGTATTCCCACGCCGCTTCGCGCCCGAAATCGAACGCTCCGAGTTTTCCGCTGCCGTTGCGCCATGCTCCGTGCGCCCAAGGTCCCACGACCAGATGGCACGGCGTTGCGGGACTTTGCCGGACCATGGCCCGGTAGAGGTTCCACGCCCCGAAACAATCCTCGGCGTCGAACGTCCCTCCGACGACCAGCACGGCCGGCTGTACGTTGTAGCAGGCCCTGCGCAGGTCGCGCGCCTGCCACCATGCGTCGTAGGAGGGGTGTTCGGCAAGCTCTTCCCAGAAAGGATTGGGACGCTGAAGTTCCGTAAGTTCGGCCAGCGTCGCATGTTCCCGGAAGAACGACCACTCGTCGGGGCGGGTCCGCTTCGACATCGGGGGCATCTTTTCGGTCGGAGTATGGCCCGGAGGGGTGTTCATGCCGCTCAGGAAACGGTAGGAGTCGGTGAGCATCAGCACGCCGTTGTGGCGGACGTCGTCGCCCATGAACCAATCGGTGACAGGAGCCTGCGGCGAAACGGCCTTCACCGCAGGATGGGTGCAGAGACCGCCCATCATGGCGTAGAAGCCCGGATAGGAACTGCCGGCGAAACCTACCCTGCCGTTGTTGTGCGGCACATGTTTCACGAGCCACTCGACCGTATCGTAGCTGTCCGTCGTCTCGTCCGTTTCGCCGTATCCCGCAGGGCGGACATGGACGAACTCGCCCTCGCTCATAAAGCGGCCCCGCACATCCTGCATGACGACGATATAGCCGCGGTCGATATAACTGCGCATATAGCCGCTTCCGAAGCCGCGGGGAAACTCGCCGGGACCGTAGGGAGCGCAGCCGTAGGGGGTGCGGAAAATAAGGATGGGGGCTTTGGCATCCGTTTTGGGCGTATAGACCGCGGTATAGAGTTTCACGCTGTCGCGCATCGCGATACGGTATTCGGCCTTGTCGTACAGTTCATCGACGGGCTGCCGGGCAAAGGCCGCGGCCGCCGTGAGCAATCCTGCGAGCAGGAGTGCGGAAAATAGGCGCAGCTTCATGGTCGGGAGTTTTCGGTTAGTGTCCGAAAGGTACGCTTTTTTCCGCAATAGCCAAAGCCGTGGCGGAAAATCGGATTCATTCGAAGCGGCGGGTCCGATCTATTCCCGCGCGGAAAGTTGCACAGCCGCGAAATTAAACGTACTTTTGCAGTCGGTCAATTCCGACAAACGACAATATGCTCAGAGCAGGACGCATCCAGAAACTCACCGTAAGCCGCATCTCGGATTACGGATTATACCTTGCGGACGAGGAGCAGAACGAGGTTCTGCTGCCCAACCGTTACATATCCCTTACAGACAAGCCGGGCGACGAAAAGGAGGTCTTCCTCTACCACGACTCCGAAGACCGGCTGGTGGCGACGACCGAAACGCCGCTGCTGCGCGTCGGCGAGGCGGGTTATCTCCGCGTCGTGGACAAGACGGCCCACGGGGCGTTCCTCGACTGGGGGCTGTACGGCAAAGACCTCTTCCTTCCGAACCGCAACCAGCAGGGCGGCATCATCGCAGGACGGAGCTACATCGTCTACCTCTACGAAGACAGCGTCACGGGCCGCTGCGTGGCGACCTGCAAGCTCAAGAGCTTCATCAACAACGACAGCATCACGGTGGCGCCCCGTCAGGAAGTCGATCTGCTCGTGGCTTCGGAGAGTCCGATCGGCTACCGCGTGATCATAAACAACCGGCACTGGGGCATGCTCTACCGCAACCAGCTGTTCCGCCCCATAGCGGTCGGAGACCGGACGAAAGGTTACGTCCGCAAACTCACCGAAGACAACCGCATCGACGTCAGCCTCCAGCAGGAGGGTTTCGCGCAGGTGAAGGACTCGGCGGAGGTTTTGCTGCAGCTGGTCCGCGACAACGGCGGCTTCCTGCCGCTGAACGACGACAGCGCCCCGGAAGAGGTGAACCGGCTGACGCAGACGAGCAAGAAGGTTTTCAAACGTTCGCTGGGCATGCTGCTCAAACGCGGCGCCGTCACGGTGGACGAACAGGGAATAAAGATCAACGAGTAATGGCCAAGATAACGACCGCGGAACGGGTTTCGCGCGAAGCTTCCGACAATTTCGTATTCCAGCGTTCGCTGCTGGCCTACCATGCCGCGGCGCAGCGCATCAGCGGCGACGTGCTGGAGATAGGCACGGGGGCCGGTTACGGCATCGAGGTCGTGGCGCCCCGCGCCCGGAGTTTCGTCACCATCGACAAACTGGCCCCCGCGCCCGAACCGACGCAGCTCCCGAACGTCGAATTCCGGCAGGCGACAGTTCCGCCGCTGCCCTTCGCAAACGACAGTTTCGACTTCGTGATCTCGTTTCAGGTGATCGAACACATAAAACGGGACCTCGAACTGGTGCGCGAAGTGAAACGCGTGCTGCGTCCGGGCGGAAAGTTCATCGTGACAACCCCGAACGCCCCGATGTCGCTCACGCGCAACCCGTGGCATATCCGGGAATACACCGCCGCGGAGCTGCGCAGCCTGCTCGGCAGCGAATTTTCGTCGGTCGAGGCGCTCGGCGTTTCGGGCAACGCGCGGGTCATGGAATATTACGAACAGAACCGCCGCAGCGTGAAGCGCATCACGCGCTTCGACATCCTCGACCTGCAGCACCGGCTCCCCCGCTGTCTGCTGCAATTCCCCTACGACGTTCTCAACCGCATAAACCGCCGTAGACTCCTGAAGTCCAACACCGATCTCACGACCTCGATCCGCATGGACGACTACCGGATCGGCCCCGTGACGGACGAGAGTTTCGATCTGTTCTTCGTGGCGGAAAAATAGACGGAATCATCTGATAAAAACCAAGGGCTGCCCCACTGCGGGGCGGCCCTTGTCATATTGTCCCGGACCTACATTCGACATGCAGGCTGCGCCGCCGAAATCAGCGGCCGCAGCGGTCAACTGCGGGGCGACATTTGACAAATATTTGAAATCCAGCGAGGTGAATAATAAAAAAGCAGCCGTTTTTCCGCCCGGAACAACGCCCTTATTACACGAAACCTCCGTAACAGGATATTTTTCGTTTTGTAAACTAAAAAAAATACGAAATATTTTGCACAGTAAAAACTAATTCGTATTTTTGTTTTGAAACGAAAGGTATTATTTTCATATTGAAATTAACAAGTCGCTTCGGGAGCGGAAAATGAACGCTGATATGGACCGCCGCCTAAACAACTGACCATGAAATCGAAACTGCCGCCAAACCGGATTCCGGAACCTGCCGGAATAAGAACAACAGCAATGGCCGCCGCCGATGCGACGGCACCTGTACCCGCAGCAAAATGCCGGTTCCACGCCCCTGCGACAACCGCAGGCAACGCGGTTTCGGACCGCACCGGCAGCATTCCCTGCCGGAAAAAACCGAATCGAATCTCGAATCCGCTGATCGCTTCCGGCGCTTCCCGCACCATACAGAGCCATTGGCGACCATACCTATATTTATTTAACCGACAACATTCAAACAACTTAAACATTTAACCAAAAACAAATGCTTATGAATTTTAAATTCTACGTTAAGAGGTTTTTGTTATCCCTGTTTCTGGTGCTGGCATCGACGATGCTCTACGCCCAGAAGAAAGCGGATATCACAGGAACCGTCTACGATTCGGACGGCACTACCCCGGCGGTAGGCTGCGCCGTAACGATCGAGGGAACACCGACAGGTGTTATCACGGACATCAACGGCAAGTACAAAATAAGGGGGGGGGAAACTCAGACCCTCGTTTTTTCTTCGCTGGGTTATAAGACCCAGAAGATACTAATAGGCCCTAAAACGCGGATAGACGTCACGCTGGAGGCCGACAGTCAGGAAATCGAAGGCGTCGTCGTAACCGCACTCGGTATCAAGCGAGACGAAAAAGCGCTCGGTTATGCCGTTACGAAGGTGGACAACGATGTGCTCACCAGCACGGTATCGAGCAACTGGATGAATGCTCTGTCAGGCAAGGTCGCCGGTCTGAACTTCGATCAGGCGTCGACGGGTCCCGGAGGATCGATGCGCGTGACTCTCCGCGGCGAAACCTCCATCAACATGAACGGCGGCACGGCCCTGTTCGTGGTCGACGGAGTGCCCATCACCAGCAGCACCACTTCCAGCACGTCGGAAAGCGCATACAACTCGACCGACGGCGCCGTAGACTTCGGTAACGCCGCGGGCGACATCAACCCCGAAGACATCGAGAACGTATCCGTACTGAAAGGTCCCGCCGCAACGGCATTGTACGGATCGCGCGCCGCAAACGGCGCCATCATCATCACGACCAAGTCGGGTCGCACCACCAAAGGCATAGGCGTTACGTTCAGCTCGTCGGTTTCGTTCGAGAAAGCCGGATTCTGGCCCGATTTCCAGTACGAATACGGCGCAGGACGCTTCGGCGGCAACCCCTATTCGTTCTACAGCGTAGACGGCGTGTCGCGCAACTGGTCGTCCTATGCCTTCGGCGACAAGTTCGACGGCCATCTGACCTACGAGTGGCCTTCGCTGAACGACGACGGCACCTATACGATGATGGAGTGGCGTCCGCGCAACTTCTTCGCGGGATTCTTCGACACCGGCGTAACGTGGAACAACAACATCTCGGTCAGCGGCAACAACGGCAAAGGCACCTCGGTCCGGGTTTCGGTAACCGACGTGCGCAACGACTGGATCGTTCCCAACACCGGTTACAAACAGCAGACCTTCTCGATATCGCTCTCGCAGCAGATCAACAAGTACATCAAGCTGGACGCCAAGGTGAACTACTACCGCAAGGACAGCGACAACCTGCCGATGACCGGTTACGGCGGCTCGTCGATCATGTATCCGCTGCTGTGGAATACGCCCAACGTGGACGCCCAGTGGTTCAAGGCGGACTACAAGAAATGGGTGCGCGAAGGCGGTGACCTGAGCAAAAGCACCCAGCACGTATCGGCCAACGGCAACAACCCCTACTACACGGCTTACGAACAGCTCAACAAACTCGACCGCGACCGCGTGTTCGGCAATCTGGCAGCGACGATCAACTTCACCGAAGAGCTTTCGCTGATCCTGCGATGCGGCATGGACCTCAACAACGATTTCCGCACCCAGCAGAAACCCAAGGGCGCCAAGACCTACATCAACGGTATGTACAAGGAGCAGACCGTGTTCGACTACGAGATGAACAACGACTTCCTGCTGCGCTATACCAAGAAACTGAACGACTTCGACCTGAGCGCATCGTTCGGCGGCAACAACATGATGCAGTCCTACCGTTCGAACACCTCGCTGGCCGAAAGTCTGGTCGTGGACCGCGACTACCGCCTGAGCAACTCGGTGGACCGTCCCAAAGTGACTTCCATACGCCGTCAGAAGTCGATCAACAGCTTCTACGGACTCATATCGGCCAGCTGGCGCAACATGATATTCCTCGACGTCACCGGCCGCAACGACTGGTCGAGTACGCTGGCTCCGGGCAACAACTCCTATTTCTATCCTTCGGTCAGCGGCAGCGTCATTCTCAGCGACCTGCTGCACATCGACACCCCGATGGTCAATTTCCTCAAGGTGCGGGCTTCGTGGGCCAACGTGGGTAACGACACGTCGCCCTATCAGCTGCTCAACTACTACAACAACTCCTCCTTCACCGGCGGTTTCAACATGCCGACCAACAAGGCGAACTACAACCTCAAACCCGAAAACGTCGAGAGCTGGGAGTTCGGCGTCGAGGGCCGCTTCTTCGACAGCCGTCTGACGTTCGACGTGGCGTTCTACAACGCGACCACCACGAACCAGATCATTTCGGTGCCCGTAGACATCACCACCGGCGTCTACAATACGATCGTGAACGCGGGCGAAATCAACAACCGCGGCTGGGAGGTATCGGCCCGCATACAGCCCGTGAGGAACAAGAACATCCGCTGGGACATGAACTTCACGTGGTCGCGCAACCGCAACAAGGTCGTGGAGCTGGCCCCGAATCTGGATTCTTGGACCATCGCAACCGGTCCCCGCGGCGAAATCCGCGCCGTTCCGGGCGGATCGCTGGGCGACCTGTACGGTTCGGGCTACGAGAAGGCCCCCAAGGGTTCCTACGTCACGGCCGACGACGGATCGACGATCGACGTATCGGGCTGGGACATCGTCGATTCGGACGGTTATCCCGTACTGGCTTCGGAATTCGAGAACCTCGGCAACACGCAGGCCGACTGGAAGGCGGGCTGGATGAACTCGATCTCCTACAAGAATTTCCGCCTGAGCTTCTCGTTCTCGGCGCAATGGGGCGGGCAGGCCTACTCCTTCACCAACGCCATGCTGGGCTATCAGGGTAAGATAAAAGCGACGCTTCCCGGCCGTTATGACGGTCTGATCCACAAGGGCGTGAACCAGAACGCCGACGGCACCTACTCGATCAACAAGACCGTGACGGCCAGCATCGAGAGCTACTACAACCTGCGCGTGTTCAACCGCGACAACGTGGTGAACAACACCTTCAGCACGTCGTTCCTGAAGATGAAGGACATACGTCTCGAATATTCGCTTCCCAAGAAGATCGCGGCCAAGACCAAGGTGCTGCAGGGCGCTTCGATCGCCTTCTTCGCCACGAACCTCTTCTGCTGGACCAACTGGCCGCAGTTCGACCCGGAGATCGCGACGATGAACGGTTCGGAAATCACCAAGGGTTTCGAAACCGCGGCGTTCCCGATGACACGCACGTATGGCGTTAATCTTAAACTTCAATTCTAATAAGACGATGAAACGAATCAATTCATATATATTGACCGGGGGAGTGATAATCTTGGGATTGTGCGGCTGTACGAGCAATTTCGACGATTACAACAAGGACCCCAACCGGGCGGAGGTCGGCAAGGCCAACTCCTCCCAGATGCTCGAAGACCTGATTTTCGAGGGCGCCGGAAGCATGAAATACCGCACGTGGCGCCACAACAACGAGTTCATGCAGTATACGGTGGAGACCAGCACGCTGAATCAGCTGCACCGCTTCGTGCTCACCGACAGCGAATTCAAGGGCGCGTGGAACTTCTGCGGACGCTGGGCCGTCAATGCCATAGAGATGTATAAGCTCGCGGAGAAGGAGGAGAATACCAACGCGCAGGCCATAGCCCTGACCATGAAGGCGCTCTACCTTTCGAACATGACCGACCTGTTCGGCGACATGCCCTTCAAGGAGGCGTTCAAAGGCATCGACGAAAACATCATGCAGCCGAAATTCGACGATCAGAAAGTCATCTACGACTCGCTGCTGATGGACCTCGAACGGGCCAACACGCTTTACACGAAGACCTCGACCATAGACGCCAAGCGCGACCTGCTCTACAACGGCGACGTGACCAAATGGCGGAAGTTCACCAACTCGCTCTATCTGCGCCTGCTGATGCGCGTGAGCAACCGCAGGGACATGAATTCGGCGGAACGCATCAAGACCGTATTCGAGAACCCCTCGCAGTACCCCATATTCGAGAGCAACGACGACAACGCCACGCTGAAATACAGCGGCACGCGTCCGTTCGTCAATGATTTCGGCGACAACGCCACCGACGACAGCGCGATGGGCGAACGTTTCATCAACATCATGGTGGACTCAAGCGACCCCCGCATCTCGGTTTACTGCAACCGCGTAAGCTCCGGAGCCAACGCGGGCGGTTACGTGGGAATCACGAGCGGCGCCCCGGCTTCGGTCATCTCCAAACAGTCGGCCGACGGCGCGTCCAACAGCAACAATACGACTTTCAGGCAGTACACCTCCCCGTACACGTTCATGACCTATTCGGAGGTGCTGTTCATCAAGGCCGAGGCCATTCAGCGCGGAATGATGGACGGCGAAGCATCGGAGACCTACTATGCTGCGGTCACGGCGTCGCTCAAGCAGTGGATTCCCGACATCTCAGAATCGGCCGTCGAAACCTTCCTGCAGAACGGAGCCGTGGCTTACGACGCTACGACCGAAATCATCATAACCCAGAAATACGTTTCGCTGTTCACGGTGGGCTACGAGTCTTGGCACGAGTACCGCCGGACGGGTTATCCCCTGCTGGTGATGGGCGAAGCCATCCGCAACGACGGCGTGCATCCGACCCGTTTCCCCTACCCGCTGGTGCTGCGTTCGTCCAACAAGAACTATGCGACCCAGCTGGCCAAAATGGGCGAAGACAACATGAAAACGCCGGTGTGGTGGAGCCGCAAGGCCGTCAAACTGGAGAATCCGGAGGAGGACAACAACCTCGGTTACACCGGCCACAAATGGGATGCGGACATCAAATGGTAAGAGTGTCCGTAAAACGAATCGCAACCGGAAAGGCAACGCAGCATCCCGGTCGAGTTTTGAATTTAACCCGTAAATAACGAAAAAACAATTCATATGAAAATAAAACAATTCATCTCCGGAAGATGGCCCGGCCTGAAGGCGCTCGCTCTCTGCGCGATGGCGGCAACGGCATTCGTCGCCTGCAAGGACGACGAGACCGACGTTGTCCGGGATCCCCATATCACGCTGTCGGAAGACGCTTTCCTGTACAACGCAGCGGGAGAGACGCACAGTTTCACCGTGTATTCCAATATCGACTGGAAGGTCGAAATGGCGGACACCTCCCAGACGTGGGTCAATATCTGGCCCAAGGAGGGTTCCGACGACGGCGTTTTCGCCGTGAAGGTATCCAAACAGCCGGCCAAGGACCCCGTACTGCGGGAGGCCCGCTTCCGCGTCGTTGGCAAGCACGAGCACGACAACATCATTCAGGAAATCACGATTTCGCAGCGGGACGTCGATCCGGCGCTCAAACTCGGAGTGACCACGACGCCTCCCAAGGTGGTCATCAACAGCAACGGCGAGGAGAAATATTCGGTAGGCGTCACCTGCAACGTGGAGTGGACGGCCAAGGTCGGCGACTCCGGCGAGGGCTGGATCACGATCGACGAGATCAGCGACAACGAAATCAAGTTCTCCGTTCCCAAATATGCGGGAACGGTGCCCCGCACGGGACGTATCGAATTCAACGCCACCACCGAGCGTATGACGACGGTAGAGCTGATCGTCTACCAGAGCATTCCGCTGGATATCGGCGAAAACGCCGAACTCAAGACCATTGCCGAGGTGTACGAGAAGCTGGGCGGCCTGCAGGGAACCGTTCGTGAGAACGTCAAGATACAGGGCACCGTGATCAGCGACCGCGTATCCGGCAACTGCCCGAATCCCGCCGCGTTCTTCGTTCAGGACGCCAGCGGACGCGCCATTCAGTTCCGCGTTCAGGAAGGCTCGCACTCGCTCCAGCTCAATTCGCTGGTGACCATACCGCTCATGAATACGCAGTCGGTGATCGACGACGACGGACAGCCCTACATCACCATTTCGACCGAACGCATCCGCGACGTCATCACCACGGGCGGCGCTCCGATCGAACCGAAGGTGATGGAAAGCACGCAGGGCCTGACGGACGAAATGCTCGGTACGCTGGTAACGATCAGAAATCTCCAGTTCGTATTCCCGCACGGAACCTACTACAACGCCAACGAAGGCTCCATTTACGGCGGCGGACGTCCTACCGACCTCGCCCAGTTGCTTCTGGACCGCGACGGCAACACGATCAGCCACTACGTCTACGGCGGCACGAGCGTCGAGACGGGCGCCATGTTCAAACATTACGAACTGCTGACTGACGATCCGATGCTGGATATAACGGGTATTCTGATCAAGGTCGAAAACGAATGGGCGATCAGGATGCGCAACATCAACGACCGCGACAAGCTGACCGAAGCCCGGCGTTACGTGCCCGTCACCGAATTCTACTGGCCCGAAACGCTTCCCGACAAGGAGATACTCGTTCCCAAAGTCGGCACGGGACAGCTGTTCGTGAACTTCGCCCCCAAGGCCGTCATCGCGCAGAGCACCACCTTCCGCCTTTACAGCGGCGCCGCCTATGTCCGCGTCGATGCGTCGGTCAACGGCACCGAGAAGGGATACTATTCCGCCAACTGCGGCGGCTGGGGCGCCCAGTCGAACGACACCTATACGCCGACCCAGAAGGCATGGTACTTCGAGACTTCGACGGCAGGCATTTCGGACGACCTTTACGTATGCTTCTGCACCACCAGCTCGCAGTCGGGCCCCGGTCCCTTCTCGATCGAGTGGGCTGCGGCCGAGGCCGGTCCGTGGACCTTCGTAACCGACTACAAGGCCGGAAACTGGGAGGTAATACCCGGTCCCAAGAACTTCGCCTTCAAACTGCCCGACGGTTGCAAGAACCAGTCTTCGCTCTGGCTGCGGTTCCGCGTCAATTCCGACGAGCGCGTGGACGGCAAGGCCGCCAACAGCGCGACGGGTACGAACCGCATGATCTATACGAGCCTGAAGAAAAAAGTCAATTAATCCGGTGTAACGCAGGATAATCTTGCCGGACCGCTCCCCTCCCGGAGCAATTCGGCAGGATTAGACAAAAATCTAAACAATGAGAAAAATGAAACGATTGATAAAATTCAGATTACCGTATCTGTTCGCAGCCGCATTTCTGCTGTTGTGCATCGGAATCAGCTGTTCGGAAGATCCGACATGGACCAAACCGACGCCCGAACAGGAGGAAATTATCCCCGCCGTCTTCATCGAAGATCTCGTGATGCCCGATGCGGAGGAGATCTTCATCCCGGAGGACCCCATCAAGATCATGGGAACCGGATTCGACAAATACGACGTATTCCTGTTCCGCTCCACGTCGGAAGACCCTGCCGAGGAGACCAAATATTTTCAGGCCGAGATCAGCGAGGTGGCCGAGGATTACGTCATAATAACCGTTCCCAAGACGATCGACCTGCGCTCGTACGAGCTTATCCTGAAGCGTTACAACAAGCAGCAGGTGCTGGGGCCGATGACCATCTACAAGGCGCACTTCCCCGCGATTCCCGATCAGGCGGGCATGACCGTCAAGGGCCGCGTCTACTGCGGGAAAAAGGCGGTCGCAGACGTGGTGGTGTCCGACGGAGTCATCGTCACCAAGACCGACAAGGACGGCGTCTATTACCTGCCCTCGGAGAAGAAAATGGGGTACGTATTCGTTTCCATCCCCTCCGGATACAACATCGAGAGCGAAGCGGGTTATCCGGCCTTCCCGGCCATGAGCCAGCAGCTGCTCAACGAAGACAACGAGCAGCACGATTTCGCGCTTACGGAGATCCCCGGCGGAAACACGAACCATGTGATGATGGTATTCACCGACCTTCATCTGGCGAGCAAGACCCCGAACACGGCAGGCAAATATGCCGACATCGACCAGTACAAGAACAAGTTCATGCCCGACATCACGGCCGAAATGGCGCAGTATGCGAACGTGTATGCGCTCTGTCTGGGCGACATCACGTGGGATGCGTTCTGGTACAAAACCATGAATCAGGGTCCTGAGAACATGGTGGAGGTACGCTACCAGCTGCCGAACTACAAGGACTTGATGAAGAACTTCCCCTGCCCGGTTTTCAACGTGATCGGCAACCACGACAACGATCCGAAGGTAGTCGGAGACTATTTCACGGAACTGCCTTTCAAGCAGCACATAGCCCCCACCTACTATTCGTTCAACATCGGCGACGTACACTACATCGTTCTGGACAACGACCAGTACGACAATTACAACGGCGGCAAGAGCCACGAGCGGGCCGCGGTGCGCGATCTTCGC
>OGQZ01001529.1_pt1 | contig 17349 bp, 11 predicted proteins | sample 1553321 | NCBI WGS metagenome assembly OGQZ01 (sample SAMEA2579958, study PRJEB22360) | human gut metagenome | reverse complement strand
AAATTTCGAATAACTGCTCCAGACGGAAAAAGCTACAATACAAATCACTATTCCTTGGAGATGATTATTGCCGTAGGTTTTAAGGTCAATTCTGAGCGTGCGGTACAGTTTCACAAGTGGGCCAATGGTATCATGAAGGACTACACAATCAAAGGCTGGGCCATGGATGATGAGCGTCTGAAAAATGGTGGCTCTGTGCTTACAGTAGAATACTTCGACCGTTTGCTTGAGCAGATTCGAGAAATCCGTCTGTCCGAGCGTAGGTTTTATCAGAAGATAACAGACATTTATGCGACAGCGCTTGATTATGACCGAACCGCGAAAACAACTAAGCAGTTCTTTGCCAAGGTACAAAATAAAATGCATTATGCAGTTCACGGACATACAGCAGCAGAATTAATTTACGAACGTGCGGATGCGGAAAAACCACATATGGGACTCACGACATGGGCAGCAGCTCCGGAAGGAAAAGTGGTAAAAAGTGATGTAAATATAGAGAAAAATTATCTTTCAGAACAGGAAATGCGGTCATTAGAACGTATTGTATCAGCTTATTTGGATTTGGCAGAAGATCGTGCAGAGCGTCATATTCCAATGACAATGGAGGACTGGTCAAAGCGTCTGGATTTATTTCTGATGGCAGATGACAGAGAAGTCCTTCAGGATGCAGGCAAAATTACAGCAGAGATTGCAAAGGCAAAAGCTGAGACCGAATTTGAAAAATACCGTGTTATTCAGGACAGATTATTTATGTCGGACTTTGATAAGTATATGTTGGAACTGGAAGAGAATGCGAAGAAGTAGCGATATTTTTTGTCAAGGTCCATATTGGTTCGTTTAGGTGCGTAATTTTGTTATGTCAATAAATTATATGCAAGTTGAAACATAGCTTGGCGGATGGCATGAAGCATATATGGAGCGTTTGACTAAAGAATATGTGAATTACCTTTTGCATAGATAACGGAGGGTATTAAGCACATAAGAATTGCAGGTGATTTTTGTAGTAGGATTGTGCCATTTATGGTATACTAAAGTATAAATGTATCAAAGCGATTAAAACATGAAAATATTTTGAAGAAATGAGGAACAATATGTCTGAAGAATCAAAACCGCATGTTGTGAAGTCACATGACATCGGATTGGATTCCGATTATGTGAGTTGGGTTCATGATGTGAAGCAGCGTTATGTGTCTGCACAGATAAAATCAGCGGTCAAAGTAAATACAGAGCAGCTTTTCTTTAACTGGCAGTTGGGGCGGGATTTGGTTGAGAGAAAAGCAGAGGAGAAATGGGGAAAAGGAATTGTGGAGCAGCTTAGTCTTGATCTGCAGAATGAATTTCCCAAAGCGAAAGGATTTTCAGCAAGAAATCTTTGGAATATGAAAAAATGGTATCTATTCTATTCCGGAAAGGAGAACTTTTCGGAACTGGCACATCATATGGAGGAAAGTCTCGATATGAAAAGCCTAAAACTGCAGCAGGTTGGTGAGGAACTAGATCAAAATGAAAAACTGCAACAGGTTGTTGCAGAAATTAAATTTCCTTCTGTTTTTGGATTTGTGCCATGGGGACATCATATAGAAATAGTTACAAAGTGCAAAACGATAGAAGAGGCTTTGTTCTATGTCAGAAAAACGGTAGAGGAGAGTTGGAGCAGAAGTGTCCTGATTGATCATATAAAGGCTCATTTATATCAATCTTCAGGTAATGCCTTGACGAATTTTGCTGAAAAACTTCCGACAATACAGGGAAAACTGGCACAGGAGATTGTCAAGGATACTTATGACTTTGGATTTGTTTCATTACCGGCAGGATATGATGAAAAAGAATTAGAAGATGCATTGGAACAGAACATAACAAGATTTTTGTTGGAACTTGGATCTGGTTTTGCTTTTATTGGACGTCAGAAAGAGATTATTGTAGCAGGAAAAACCAGAAAGATTGATATGCTTTTTTATCATATAAAACTTCGATGCTATGTTGTCGTTGAGTTAAAAGCGGTATCGTTTGAACCGGAATTTGCCGGAAAACTGAATTTTTATGTGAATGCAGTAAATCAGTTAATGAAAACGGATGATGACAATCCGACAATAGGATTGCTTATATGCAAGGATAAGGATCAGACGGAGGTACAATGGGCGTTTCAGGGAATAGAAACACCTATGGGAGTTGCAACTTATGATAACATTCGGATGAATGAGATTAAGTCTCAACTGCCATCGGAGGAAGCTATTCAGAAACGCCTGGAACAGGCAGAAGAAGAATATCTGCTGAAATTGCAGGAAAAGAATAAGTAGATTTGATACAACGGCATCGCTATAAAGGAGTCACTAATGTCGCTAAGTGGCTCTTTTTTTAATGCGATAAATCGCACCAATATACTGCGAAACATGATTCTAAAGAGATTATTTTTAATATTACCCCCCACAAATTTGAGAAAAACTCTCACCTGCACCTATTGATTTTTACCTCAAAATTCAGTAATATAAAAGAGGTTAGACAAGACTAACCAAAAAGTGAATAAATCATGTGGACTCCTCGTATTAGGTTGTGAATCCTGAACGCATCCTATGCAGAATTGAATGAAATTCTTGCGGGGAGTACTATTATTTTGCGGAAAAGGAGATAGTGTTACGATGAATTTTTTGGAAATTGAAAAAGTAGTTGGACGTGAGATTTTGGATTCGAGAGGCAATCCGACGGTGGAAGCAGAGGTGACTTTGGTAGATGGAACCGTGGGAAGAGGTACTGCTCCAAGTGGTGCGTCTACAGGTGAGTTTGAGGCACTGGAACTGAGAGACGGAGACATGGACCGTTATCTTGGCAAGGGTGTTGAAAAAGCTGTCAACAACATCAATACTGTGATTAATGAGGTCCTTACTGGTTTAGATGCGTCTGATATTTATGCCATTGACAAGGCAATGATTGATGCAGATGGTACGAAAGATAAATCAAAACTTGGTGCCAATGCGATTTTGGCTGTGTCAATTGCAACAGCAAGAGCGGCATCGATTGCGTTAGACATTCCGTTGTACCGCTTTTTGGGTGGCATTTCAGGCAACCGTCTTCCGGTACCTATGATGAATATTTTAAATGGTGGTGCTCACGCAGATTCAGCCGTTGATACGCAGGAATTTATGATTATGCCGGTTGGCGCGCCATCGTTTAAAGAAGCGCTCCGCTGGTGTGCAGAGGTTTTCCATAAGTTGAAATCTCTGATTAAAGATATGGGAGATGTAACAGCGGTTGGTGATGAAGGTGGATTTGCACCAAACAAACTTACTTCCGATGAAGAAGCTATTGAGAAAATTCTGGAGGCTGTTAAAGCTGCTGGATTTGAACCGGGAAAAGATTTTATGATTGCTATGGATGCAGCTTCTTCCGAATGGAAATCGGAAAAAGGAATTGGTTACTATAAGCAGCCAAAATCCGGCAAAGAATTTACTTCGGATGAGCTGATTGAACATTGGAAATCTCTCATTGACAAGTATCCGATTATTTCTATCGAAGATGGTTTGGATGAGGAAGATTGGGAAGGCTGGAAGAAGATGACTGAAAAGATTGGTCATAAGGTTCAGCTTGTAGGAGATGACCTTTTTGTTACAAATACAGAGAGACTTTCCAAGGGTATTAAAATGGGAGCAGGTAACTCCATTTTGATCAAATTAAACCAGATTGGTTCGGTGTCAGAAACATTGGAGGCTATTAAGATGGCACACAATGCAGGATATACAGCCATTTCTTCCCACCGCTCCGGTGAGACGGCGGACACAACTATTGCAGACCTTGCGGTAGCACTGAATACATGTCAGATTAAGACAGGTGCTCCTTCGAGATCCGAGCGTGTAGCAAAATACAACCAGCTTCTCCGCATTGAAGAAGAATTAGGTGCCAGCGCAGTGTACCCGGGTATGGATGCATTTCATGTAGGTAAATAATAGAATTAAAAAACAGACGATGAAAAAGATTTCCGGTACATGAATGTATGTGCCGGAAATTTTTGTACGTTGAAATTGAAAAGAAGGGCAGACGGTTTTGGTGCAAAGCTCGACGCAGGATATTGCGAAAACCATATTTTGGTGATATGATTATTGCAGTGTTGTGATAAAATGTTGGCTAAGCGCTGTTAAAGTGTTAGATATTTATGGGTACGGACAAAATAATACAAGGAAGGTGAATCTATGTTATTCATATGTTATCCCAAATGCTCAACCTGCAAAAAGGCAAAAAAGTGGTTGGACGAGCATCATTTAAATTACACAGAGCGTCATATTGTAGAGAAAAATCCATCGTATGATGAACTAAAAGAATGGGTTTCTAAAAGTGGGCTTCCTCTAAAAAAATTCTTTAATACAAGCGGATTGTTGTACAAGGAGATGAAGTTGAAGGATAAACTTCCGACAATGAGCGGAGACGAACAGCTTCAATTGCTGGCAACCAATGGAATGCTTGTCAAACGTCCACTGGTTATTGGAGATAAAGCAATTCTTGTTGGTTTTAAGGAAAATGAGTGGAGTGAAAAATTGGGATGAGAATATAATGAGGGGGAATAGTATATGGACAAAATATATATATGGATAATTGCATTAATGGTGCTTTCTGCGTTAGTAACCATTATTAAGCCGAGGATAAAAGGGAAAATGGGTGAAGCAACGGTAAGTATGTTGTTAAAAAAGTTGGACAAAAATAAGTATCAGGTAGTTAATGATGTTTTGTTGAGTGCAGAGGGTGGAAATACACGTACAACGCAGATTGATCATGTGGTTGTTTCAATTTACGGTATATTTTCAATTGAAACCAAGAATTATAAAGGACAGATTTATGGTTCGGAGTCTTCGGCAAAGTGGACACAGAACATTTACGGTCACAAATATTCATTTATGAATCCCATATATCAGAATTATGCGCATGTAAAGGCGTTAAATGCCTTGCTTCAAAGTCATGGTTATGAAAATATTCCGGTTTTCTCAATTGTGACTTTTCCCGGGGATGCTGTGCTAAAAATAAAGACAACAAAATCGCAGGTTGTGAAGTGGGGAGCAGTTACAAAGACGGTCAAAAAACTTTCTGTCCAATCGGTTCTTTCGAGAGAGGATATGGATAAGATTCTGGCAATACTTACAAATTATATGAGTACCAGGACAGATACGCGTAAACATGTGAATGAAATAAAAGAAGCAAAATATGTTAAGAAGCAGAAAGAGAAATCAGGAATGTGCCCGAAATGTGGGGGCGCGTTAGTTTTACGCAATGGCAAATATGGCAAGTTTTATGGATGCAGTAATTACCCGAAATGCAGATATACGGCACCGGTAAAATAAGATACTTTTCAAAGCTAGATAAAACAAAGAGGACTTGACAAACAAAAATCTTTCTGATATGCTGTAATGATTTAGCAAAGATGTTAAATGGGAAGGTATGGGGATAAAAGGAGGAAAAAATATGTATCATTTTCAGTATGTAGCAAAAAGAGAGCTTGAACCGGAAAAAAAACAGCTTATGGAACTAATACACAAGGTGCAGGATGAAGTTCGAGATAATTTTACCTTTCAGTATGAATTTGTTGGGAGTGTACAAAGAAATATGGTAACGTGGGATGTAAAGAGTAATATTGGTTTTGATTTTGATGTAAATATCATTGTAAATGACGATGACGAGAAATTCGATGCAGAAAAAATTAAAAACATACTTATGTGTGCATTCAACAAGTATGCTAGAAAGTACGGGTATGATTTTTGCGAGGATAGTACGAGAGTTTTTACAATTAAAGTGAAAGATAGAAAAAATTCTAGGATTCGTCATAGTTGTGACTTTGCAGTTGTGAATGATTATGGTAACAATCGGCAGAAGTACATACGTTTCAATAAGCAAAGAAAAAATTATACGTGGGAAGAACAAACAAAAGGATTTTATTATCTTCCTGAAAAGATAAAATTTTGTAAAGATAATCAATTATGGCAGGAAGTTAGAGAGATATATTTGGATAAGAAGAATTATAATACGGACAGTGACAAGAAATCTAGGTCGATATTTGCGGAAACAATTCATGAAGTCTGCCATAGAAATGGATTTTACGATTAGCACAATAAAGGAGAGGAGAAAGTGATGAGGACGGAGACAGTAACATTAACGAATATGTGTATGGTTTACGATGATGCGGGAAATGTTTTGGTTCAGGACAAAGTGGATAAAAAGTGGTCAGGACTTACATTTCCGGGCGGACATATTGAGAAGGGCGAATCGTTTGTGGATTCAGTTATTCGTGAAGTTTATGAGGAGACCGGACTCACGATAGAAAAGCCGAGAATCTGCGGTACAAAAGACTGGCTGCGGGATGACGGTTCAAGGTATCTTGTTGTTTTTTACAAGACAAATCAATTTAGCGGTGAACTCAAATCCTCGCATGAAGGGGAAGTAAAGTGGATGCCGTTAGAAGAGATGAAAAAGGGAAAGCTTGCAAACGGAATGGACGATATGCTTCGCGTATTTTTGGAAGAAGATATCAATGAATTTCATTACCGCAGAGAAGATGGTGTCTGGAAATATGAGCTGAAATAATGGAGGGTGTATTATGCAAATTGAGACGGAGCGTTTAATTCTTCGTGAGATGAACGAAGAAGATTTTGATGACTTATATTGTGTGCTTGCGGATTCGGATATTATGCAGCATTATCCGTATACTTTTGATGAAAAAAGAGTCCGTGGATGGATTGAAAAAAATCAGGAACGGTACCAGATTTTTGGTTTTGGATTGTGGGCTGTGTGCCTAAAGGAAAATGGAAAAATGATTGGTGACTGCGGGCTCACACTGCAACCGATTGGAAATACGATTAAGCCGGAAATTGGTTACCATATTCAAAAAACATATCAGAGAAAAGGATATGCAAAAGAAGCAGCAATTGCCGTAAGAGACTGGGCTTTTACACATACACCGTTTCAGACGATTTATTCTTATATGAAAAGCACAAATCTCCCATCGATGCAGACGGCACAGTCATATGGGTGTCAACGGGTTGATGAATTTGTGGATGCGGAAACAGAAAAAACGACAGTGTTTGCCATCTCAAAAAAAACATGGCTTGAAAAGTATAAAACGAGGCAGGAAAAAGGGACGCCTCTTTATCAGTATTTTCCATGTCAAAAAGAAAAAACGGCGATTGAACAAATTGAAAATCTTCGACAGGGAAACCTGCCTTTTCAAATAACGTCTGTGAAAAATACATTTGATGGTATTTGCGTGGAATATGATTTGCAGTCTGCGTATGCCGGATTTCCATGTGTGAAGTCGCTTACCTTTGGCGGAAAGACGGATGCTGTTTGCAAGCGGGTGCTCTGGAATCTTTGCAAAGAGAAGCAGATTGACTGTTATCAGCTGACATCGGAGGCAGAACAGGGAAGAAAGCAGTTAAAGGATACGGATTTTAAAATTGGTGACGAGGAAGAAGTAGATTTGCTGATTCGGCTTGTTGAGCGGATTTGCCGCAGTCAGGAGAAAATTGATGAGCGTTGTGAACGCTTTCAAGTTATGATTTCGATGGGAAATGTGGACGCCGGAATTATTGAAGAGATTCTTTCGGTTGTTGCTGACCAGCTGACAGATACCTATTTTTTGAAAATTTCCATGAATCAGTTGTGTAATAGAATGCAGAGAGAAGCGCAGAGAGTTTCACTTCCAAAACAGGTAGAGAAGTTGATTGAAGATGTAAGTCAGATGGTGGAACGCGTAAATCAATCGCTGCAGGAATTGACTGAGTCTGTGCCGGACGCTGCGGAAAAGGGCTGGATTCACAAAAATGATGTAGAGCGTATTACAAAATCAATTGAGAGCGCCAAAAAGATTTTGCAAATTGTCAATCAAATTGAGTGGTATGCAGACGATACGCATTGATTAGAAGGAATTACATGAAAAATAACACACAAAAGATACTAAAAACTAATAGTAATTTTATAGAATGTTCGTTGTATAATTCCCACAAAGTATTAGAATGAAGTCAGAGAGTTTTGAGTGGAATGAAAGGAGTCATTCTATGAAGAGAAAAAATCAAAAGGCGATGGCACTTCTCATGGTAACAGCACTTAGTATTTCGAGTGTTTTTACGATGCCAGCAAGTGCTAAATCAGCGAAACCAAAGTTAAGCAAAAAGCGTATTACCATGTGGGCAGGGACTAAGAAAAAAGTAGCAATTAAAAATGCAAAAGCAGTAAAAAAAGTGGTGTGGAAAAGTAGCAAAAAATCGGTTGTTATCCTGAAGAAAAAGACAGGAACTACCGTTGTTCCACCGGTGAATACACAAGAACCTGCGGTAGTAAATCCGGGGGATTCTTCCTCTGTGGTAAAAACTGCGGAGCCTGTGAAAGAGCCGACAGAAGAGCCAACAAGGAAGCCGGCAGTGACAGCAACTGCAGGTCCAACGGCGACCCCGACTGCGGTGCCAACGCAAAAGCCGACTGCGACCCCAACTGCGGTGCCAACGCAGAAGCCGACTGCGACCCCAACTGCAGTACCAACGCAGAAGCCGACTGCGACCCCGACTACGGCACCAACAACGGTACCGACTCAGACACCAACGGCTGCACCGACCCAGAAGCCGGCGACGGAGAAAGTGACGCTTGCAATTGACAATACGTTTATTAATTCTTCTGCGTATTCGAGTGTGTGGAATGGAACGGTTTATAACCTGCTTCCACTGATTACGGCATCCGGACACAAAGTATCGGATTTTACACAGGTAAATGTTACAATCAACCTTTTGGATGCAAACAAAAATATTATTGAAAATACAGGTGGCGCATCGATTAAGTTGTCAGTTAAAAACAGCGACTGGGCTGGTTTTGTTGATGCCAATGGTATGCAGAGCGGTAAGGAGCAGGGCTTACAGTTAGATGCTTACCCGAGCGGACAGACGGCACTTTATTTGGTTGTTCAGAATTCTACAGAGGCGGTGAAATACATTCAGATTACATCTGTTGTTATGGAGAACAAAGGGAAAAAAGATGCGACGGAGGCAATTGAATCGTATCAATCGCTTGCGTCTCTCGGTGAGAAATATGGTTTCAAATTTGGAACAAATATCAATGAGGCGGCACTGAAAAATACTGAGCTTACCAAACTCATTAAGTATCATTTTAACAGTACGACGTTCAGTAATGAAATGAAGGCGTATTCGCTTTTGAGCCAGTCTGCTTCACAAAATGCATATGTGGATGAAAATTCACCGGCAGTTATGAACTTTACAAAGGCAGATTCGATGGTTGCGTATGCGGTTGAAAACGGATTATCCATTCGCGGTCATGTGTTGACCTGGGATGCCGATATGTGCGATTGGTTTTTCCGCGAAGGCTATAAGACGGATGGTGCTTATGTCAGCGCAGACGTCATGAAAAATCGTCTGAAGATGTATATTGATGAAGTAATGACGCATTTTGAAGAAAAATATCCGGGCGCGATTTACTGCTGGGATGTTGTTAATGAAGCGGTTGCCGACAATGCGGGTGAATTTGCGGATGATGATGTGCGTCATGTACGGCAGGTTCGCGGTGGCAAGACGAATCTTTTCTACGATTACATTGGCAGTGATTATGTGGAGCTTGCGTTCCGGTATGCATATGAGACAAGAGCAAAATTACAGGCGGCAAACAGTAAGACAAACATTAAACTGTTCTACAATGATTATAACACGTTTGCAACCTACGGCGCAAATAAGAGAGATGCCATTATTCAACTGGTAAAGAGTGTCAACAGTTTTGCATCCGATGGAAATGGCGGTTACCTGAAGCTCTGCGATGGAATTGGTATGCAGAGTTACATCGGTGGCTATGGACAGCAGAGTGGATGTATGAACGACAATGACATTACCTTAGTGAAAAATGCGATTGAGAAATTTGCAGAAAATAATGTTGAAGTTCACGTAACAGAACTTGCCGTCCGCAATTACGATAATGATGCAGAGCCGGAGCATGCAGCCTTTTACAAGAAACTCGTGCAGACATATGTGGATATTAACAAGGCGGCACAGGCAGCAGGAAAGACCGGACCGATTACGAGCCTTTCCATTTGGGGCTTGTTTGACGCACCGTATCTGTCAACGGCAGATTACAGCTACAAAATGAACGGACCATACTGTGGTTTGTTTACTGAATTGTATCAGCCGAAACAATCCTTTAAGGAAGTTTATGAGGTATTAGCGGCAGAGTAAAATACAAGCAAAGTCTTTCTACGAAATTACGGAAAACAAAAAAAGTGCCGGAGCATCGCAGTGGAAAATGCGAATTTCCGGCACTTTTTTCTTTATTATTTTGCAGCTATTACGCTGACTTTAATTTTAGCGGTTACACCATTTTGGGCAACGGCATAAATTGTTGCATGCCCTGCTTTTTTTGCTCTGATTTTACCCTTCTTTGATACGGTCAGTATAGAGGAATCGCTCACAAGGTAGCGGATTTTTTGAATGTGCCAGCAGGTTTTTTTCCCTTTTGGTACAATTACTTGTGCTCGTATTTTCTTAGTGCTTCCGGCCTTTAAAGAAAGTTTTTTACCACTGCGGATTTTTACGCGCGAAGGATTTTCATAAGTTTTACTTCCTTTCGTCAGCGAATGTAATTCCAGTGATTTACTGATTGCAGTTTTTTTCTTCCCGATAATGCGGTAAGCCGAAATACGGTATTTATACCACGTATCTTTTTCACAGTTTTTGTGGGTGTAAGAAGTGGTTGTTCGGTTTTTAATATCGGCAATTTTCTTTACTTTACGCTCTTTTCCGTTTTCATTGCAGGCAGAGGCGTAAATGAAATATCCGTCCGCATTTTTTACCGGATTCCAGAAAAGTTGGTTAGCGTTTTCGCTTGCTTTCACCGGTTGAATCAGCTTTTTGCTTACGGAAGCTTTGACTGGTTTTTTCGTAGGTGCTACGGTTGGCGCAGCGGTTGGAACCTGAGTTGGAACAGTCGTTGGTGCTATGGTTGGTGTCATCGTCGGAGTCGCCGTTGCCCGCTGCGTTGGAGTGACAGTCGGCGTAGTGGTTGGTGTGGCAGTCGGCGTAGTGGTTGGTGTGGCAGTCGGTGTAGCAGTTGGAGTCGGGCTTGGGGATGGTGATGGTGTCTGTCCCACCTCGGTTGGTTCCGGCAGAGGTATGTATTTATCGTAATAAACTTTAAGTACCGTGGCATTATTTGGCTTAACAATTCCAAATGTAGTAGTATCATCTCCACCCTGCATATATCCATCGGGCTCCTTAATTTCTGCATAAACGGTCTTCCCAATGTAGGTTGGTGGACTTACGTATTCGTTCAGCAGTTTATAGTTACCATCTTCTGTTTCCTGATAGTAGAGTACCTTATAGGTTGTTTTCTCCGGTTCATAATACAAATTCATTTGGTAAAGCGTATCCGCATTTTCGAGTGTGACGGAGGAATCCTGCGGTGTGCTCGTGCTTATGTGATAGTAATCATTACTATATTTTGTCGCATAGCTGGCATCTGCGTCAGCCACAGTGACAGTGTCGCCAACGGCTCCTGTCTTAACATCAGAAGAGTCTGCCTTTTCATATTTTTCTGTGTCCGGATTTAACTTCCAGTAATTGATTTGATAAGATGCCTTTGCGTCAATTGGTTTATACTCATTGGTAAACTGGAAGGCGTGCAAAGTTGTATTCGCCTTGGAGGCATTGATTGAAGAAGAAAAACCAATCAATGCCTTTTTGTTGTCAAAACGGGAGTGAAGGTCAATTTCTTTTTCAATCTGCGGTTTGGAAGGTCTCTTTGCGTTGGCAAAATCGCCATTGGCATAGCGGACATACATTTTTTCACCATCATAATCAATCCATACGGTAAAAAGTCTGTCATTTACCCCTGCGTCTGCAAAACGGGTGGCACAGGTGGAAGAATCACTGACTTCGATACTCTTTTTCGAGGTGTCCTGATAGGCAGCCTCTAACTTATCGGTGTCATCTAAAACGCCACCTGCACAGGCATCAAAATAAGCAAGATTTTCGTATGCCGTATAGGTTTTACCATCTTTTGTTTTTTCTACCGTTTTCATCGGGTCAAGACCGTTTAGGTAATAAATGGCATCGTGACGGGCATGGTCGCTGTTTAGCGTGATACCGATATGGTCAAAGCGTTCGGCATACTTGTAATTGCGGTAAACGGTGTATTCTCTGCCGTCCGTGCCTTCAAATGGATTATTTTTGTTTTGATAGTTATTTGTTCCTGTATAGGTTTGGTCTTTGTGAAAGTATAATTGGTTATCATAATCCCAGCTTTCATAGGAATATGGGCGATTTTCATCGTCCGGATATACGTCGCCCGTTTTATTCATGTTACAATAGGCACCATTATATTGGGAATCCATTTCGACCATGAGTCTTTTTTCGTCACATTGCATGCCGAATGTATAGGTGTCACCACCGGAATACGTATACGCTAAATCTTCCGGATCGGATATGTAATCTTCCATGAAAAAGGCAAGGCCGTCGCCGCCGACTTCTCTGGCGAATTCTTTCCCTCCTGCCTGTTTGGTGTTGACGCAGGCGTCCGGGAGTGAAAAGGTAAATTTTGTGGAAAACTGCGATCTGCTATTTAGCGGAACCAGTTGATTTAGTGTGATTATTGTGGAACGGTAATCAGAGGTACTTTTATTCGGATCTTCCTCGGCGGCGGATTCGGGTGCAGAATACGGTTTTGCCACGTCAAACAGCCGGATTACTTTTTCCGGGGTTTCCTTTTTTGAATATGGATTTTTTTTAATACCATAAGTGTCTGAGCTGGGTTGGTAGCTTTCAATAGCCAGTGAACCTTTGTGTGGCTCTCCAGCCGCATTAGAGTCCATCACCCAGGATTCTTCCTTAAATTCTTCTCCGGTACCCTCGCCCTCGGCAAAAGTCATTACGGCCGGCTCTGCTGCCGCCGCTTTTTTGGTCTGGTTTAATGATGATGTTACCGGTACATTTGCCAAGGGGAGTACCAGCCCCAGAAGAAGAGACGTAATCAAAAGTCTCTTGTGAAATTCTTTCCTTGTCATAATATCCCTCATTTCCTTTTTGTGTTTGCCTCATGAAATGTAAAATCATATTTCATTGCCAGAGCCATAAACAATTTATTCATGACCTGACCGGTGATTTCCCGGATTTTTAATTTTCCAATATAAGCGATGGTTTCACGCTGTATATCATCCGGTACATGATATGCGCCAAGCGTTACTCTTAGAAACCGCTCAAGTTTCTTTTCCAAAGTAAAATACATATCACATTTTTTTGCAATATAGGCACGCATACATCCGGCTGTCCCAATTTCCATTTCGTAAAAATCACTTTCCTGAAAGTCTTTATTATACTGCCTGAAAATCATCGCGATTTTTTTTGCTGTATGCTTGTGAATATAATCCATCAATGCCGGCTGCGTGTAGGCTTCCATGTAAATGTCGCGGAGATGTTCATTCATCTCGGTAAGCGTCAACTGAATACAGGTTTCAACGGCGTAGAGAAGCACCGGATTTTTCCCGGTTCCGATAATATTTTCTGCTACACCAAACTGATTTTCAAACATGAATTCTGTAAGTTCTGCAAGAACGCCATCTTTTGTGTGAAAAATGGAGTGAAAACTGCTGCCGGATACGCCTGCATCATGAAGAATCTCCGTCATCGTTGTCTCGTGATATCCCTTTTCTATAAACAAGCGGACGCAGGATGACAAAATTTTCTGCTTCGTTTCTTCACTGTCGTATTTTCTTGCCATGTACTTTGCATTCCTCCTTCCTTTATTATTTTATGTAAAATCCCTTCGTGTGTCTCGAAATAGAAATGAATTGCTATTTGAGTTGTAACCCAATTATAGCATGTGGGAAATTATTATGTCAATGAAAGAATTGTCTATGGACAGAATTTGCCGGAAATCTTATAATGAAAGGGATTTATATACGATAAGGGGAAAAGGTATGACATTACAACAGTTAAAATATCTGGTGGCAGTTGCGGAGTGTGGGAGCATTTCGGAGGCGGCACAGAAACTTTTTATTTCGCAGCCGAGCCTGAGCACGGCGATACACAATCTGGAAAAGGAAATGGGCGTGACTGCTTTTTCGCGCTCCAGCAAAGGTGTTGTGATAACGAGAGAGGGTGAGGAGCTGCTTGCATATTCACGGATGCTTTTGGAGCAGGCGGATATTATGCAGGAGCATTTTGGTAAGGATAAAAACCGGACGCCGAAATTTTCGGTGTCGTGCCAGCATTATTCCTTTGCGGTCAATGCGTTTGTGGATTTGGTGAAACAGTACGATGCCAGCCAGTACAATTTTATTTTGCGCGAGACACAGACAGGAGAGATTATTGATGACGTGGCGCAGGGGAAAAGTGAGGTTGGAATTTTATATTTGTCGGCGCACAACGAGGAAGTTCTGACGAAACTTATGAAGAAAAACGGACTTGTATTTGAAGAATTGTTTGTGGCAGAGCCACACGTCTTTATCTGCCGTGAGCACCCGCTGGCAAATAAGAAAGAAATTACACTGGATGATTTGCAGCCATATCCGTATCTGGTATATGAGCAGGGCGAGCGGAACTCCTTTTATTTTGCTGAGGAGTTTTTGAGTATGCTGGATTTTCCGAAAAATATTCAGGTGCGCGACCGTGCAACGCTCTTTAACCTTGTCATTGGGTTAAATGGATTTACGGTTTGCTCCGGTGTCATCGACCAGAAATTAAATGGTGAAAATATTATTGCAAAGCCTCTTGTGTCGGATTGTAATATGCGGATTGGCATGATTCGTAAGAAAAATACGATGTTAAGCCGCTACGCACTATATTATCAGGAAGCAATAAAAAATTATTTGTCTATAGTTTGAAACTATGAAAAAGGCATGATTATATGTATTTCACAAAAGAAATAAACAATGCTACACTATCCTCATCAAAAGAAAAACGAAACGGAGGATTTGAATATGACAACATTGCAGGAACCATTTCGATATGATTATGTAGGAAGTTTTTTACGCCCGGAAAAAGTAAAGAAAGCGAAGGCATTATACGAAGATGGGAAAATTGAAAAAGAAGAATTAGCCTGGATTTTATTAAATTTCAACCAGAAAAGAGGATACTACCAACTACGCGAAGAGGAAACAGAAAAAGCGTCTTCTAAAACACGGCAATATTTTGACAGCCAGATTGTAACAGATATTACTGACACTGGGCAAATTTATAAAGGGTTAAAAATATTCACAATAACACTTGAAAACGGAGAGAAAGGAAAATTTTTCAGTAAAAACATGCCTGACTGGAAAGGTCAGAAAAAAGATATTATTGCAATCATAGACCTTGATAAAAACGGGAATGACAAATATGATGAAAATGGAGAGTTAAGCCGTCGTTTCAAAATTCCTACCGAACAAGAATGGGAAGAACAATGGGAGCTTATTAAAACAAAAACTCAAAAAGATCTTGACACATCTCATAAAACAGTAGGCGCATACATCTATGATACACTATTACAAACTCCTAGCCAAAAGATTCGGGGAAAATTGATTCGCACCATTGAACGCAAGTATTATAAAGACGAATTAAATCAGATATTAAAGAAACAAGAAGAATTTCACCCAGAATTGCGAGACTCCAATTTATTAGAAGCCTGCATCGAAGAACTGTATCCTAATAACGAAGCCCATCGTAATGCTATTGCAAAATATAGCATTTCCCAATTGCTTATTGAAGATATTTTGTTCTATCAACGTCCACTTAAAAGCAAAAAATCGCTCATTAGTAATTGCCCTTACGAAGAATACACATACACCAATAAAGAAACAGGAGAAATATGCACTTCTTCATTAAAGTGCATAGCTAAATCACATCCTCTTTTTCAAGAGTTCCGTCTATGGCAATTTATATCAAACCTGCGAATTTATCAAAAGGAAGGAACCATAAACGGGAAATTTACTACTGATATAGATGTAACAAATCAATTTCTGAAAACCGAAGATGACTACGCAAACTTGTTCGACTGGCTTAATCAGAAAAAAGAAATCAAACAAGACACATTTCTTAAAAACCCAGCATTTGGATTAAAAAAGAATACAGCAAATTATCGCTGGAATTATGTAGAAGACAAGACATATCCTTGTAATGAGACTCACTACAAGATACTTTCATATTGGGAAAAAGCAGGAATAGAGCAATCAGCCTTAACATCAGAAATAGAAGAAAAACTATGGCATATTCTATACTCTATTTCTGATAAGAACGAACTCAAAAAAGCTTTACAGCATTTCGCTGATAAAAACTATTTAAGCGATAAATTTGCAGATACTTTTCAGCAAATTCCTCCTTTCGAGAAAGATTACGGTTCCTATTCTGCCAAAGCTATCAAAAAACTATTGCCACTTATGCGTATAGGAAGATATTGGAAAGCAGAAAATTTCGACAGTACAACTCTTGACCGTATAGAAAAAATATTAACTGGAGAGTTTGAAGAAAACATAAAGAACCGAACCAGAGAAAAAACAATCCATTTGGACAATTTATACTCATTTCAGGGACTTCCAACCTGGTTGGCATGCTATATTGTATATAACCGGCATTCAGAGATAAAGGACGTTACTAAATGGCAACAACCTTCAGACATTGATGCTTTTCTAAACGCATTCAAGCAACATTCTTTACACAATCCTATTGTGGAACAAATCATCATGGAAACCTTACGCACTGTACGAGATATTTGGAAACAGACAGGGCATATTGATGAAATTCATGTCGAATTAGGACGTGAAATGAAGAATCCTGCCGAGAAACGCAGAAAACTCACCCAACAAATACAAGAAAACGAAAACACCAATCTGCGTATCAAGGCACTTCTTGCTGAATTCGCCAATCCAGAATTGGGAATTGAGAACGTACGCCCGCACTCTCCAAGCCAGCAAGATTTATTGCGTATATATGAAGAAGAAGTTCTAAACGAAACTAAAGATATACCAGAAGATATTGCTGTTATTTTAAAGAAATTCAATGAAGTTGATACCAAAAAACGCCCGTCTACATCCGATGTCTTACGTTATAAATGCTGGCTGGAACAAAAATATCGTTCTCCTTATACTGGAGCTATGATTCCTTTAGGAAAACTTTTCACCCCTGCATACGAAATTGAACATGTAATTCCTCAATCTCGTTATTTTGATGATTCATTCACAAATAAAGTTATTTGTGAAGCAGAAGTTAATAAGCTAAAAGGCAATATGTTAGGCTATGAATTCATCAAAAACAATCAAGAAAGAATAGTAGAACTAGGATTCGGACAAAACGTTAAAATACAGACGGTTGAAGCTTATGAGCTATTTGTGAAAGAACATTATTCCTACAACCGCACTAAAAT
>OGQZ01001519.1_pt1 | contig 17445 bp, 12 predicted proteins | sample 1553321 | NCBI WGS metagenome assembly OGQZ01 (sample SAMEA2579958, study PRJEB22360) | human gut metagenome | reverse complement strand
CTCGCCCACACCTCGGCAGCATTTTTGAAAAACTGCTGCACCGAAAAACTTTTTAATTGCCTACGGCTTATGATTGAAAACAATGTTCTCGGGAAACCAACTACGTACAATTCGGCAGATACGCTTTGCTGTCTGCCTATGTGCTGTTCGCCGGTGGTTGCGTTGTCCGAATTACTTTTCAATCTTTCTTAGACTTTCGTTTTCTTGAATTTTTTCTGTTTGCAAAATGGCGAACAGCATTTGCCCATTTCTCTTAGATTTCAATACCATCTAATCAATACCTCTGTTAGGGAGGACAGCTTGTCCTCCATTTTAGAAGATGCCCTGCCCTTTTGTCCCTTCGGGACATTTCCCCACACTGTGGGGAATCACCCTCCTCCGCCGAGCTGAGCCAGCTCGACCGCTTTTGCCTGCAGCTCGTTTCCCTTTCACAATCTCTTATTTTCCAACGCAGAAATGCCGGAATACTTCTTCTACAACTGCTTCTGTTACCCGTTCTCCTGTCAAGGTCATCAACGCCTGTGCTGCTTCATCCAGTAGTACAGTCACTGCATCCAGCAACTCCCCACTCTGCAACGCCTGCAAGGCATCTGTCACCATCTGCAAGGCAGTTTCTGCACATGCCGTTTGTCGAGCATTTGCCAGAATTCCCAGCTCCGGTGTGACATCACCTCGGTCAAACAGCCCCTTTACAGCTGCCTCCAGTTCGGTCAACCCACTGCCAGCCTTTGCAGACATTGTGATACAATACGGGAAATCCGGCAGCTGTTCCGGTGTAATCTGTGCTGTTCCGGCATCGCTCTTATTCAGAATGACAATGACCGGACGACTTTTCACCTGTTCAAGCAGTGCCCAGTCTTCTTCTGTCAATGGCTGCCGACTATCAAACACGGCAAGAATCAAGTCTGCCTGTTCCAGCTTTTCCTTGGCAATCCGCACACCGATTTGTTCAATGCGGTCTTCTGTTTCCCGCAGTCCAGCGGTATCTGATAACCGCAGGGTGACTTCTCCCAGCCGCACACATTCTTCTACAACGTCTCGTGTCGTTCCGGCAATTTCTGTAACAATGCTGCGTTCACATCCAGAGAGCAGATTGAATAGTGTAGATTTTCCGACATTCGGCTTCCCTGCAATGACTGTCAGCACGCCAGATTTCAAAATCCGACCATAGTCTTTCGTTTGCAGCAGCTGTTTCAAGTCCTGCTGAATCTGTTGCAGAGAGGTTTGTAGGGCTTCTGGAGCGACTTCCGGCAAATCTTCTTCCGGATAGTCCGCCCACGCTGCAAGGCCGCTCAGAACTGTTACCAGCTGCTCTTGCACAGCATGCACCCGGCGAACCATTGCCCCTTCTCGCATGGCGTTGGCAAACTGTAATTCTCGGCTGCCAGAAGCTGCAATGACATCCATCACCGCTTCTGCCTGCGTAAGGGAGAGTTTGCCGTTACAGAATGCCCGTTTTGTAAATTCGCCCGGCTGAGCCGGAACTGCACCAGCGTGCAGAACAGCATCTAAAATTTGCTGTGTGAGATAAATTCCGCCATGACAGGACAATTCTACAACGTCCTCGCCCGTATAGCTGTGCGGTGCACGGAAAGCGGTCAGAATGCCGTCATCTAAGTTGGCAAGTGTGCCATAGGCACAAGTATACCCTGCCATTTTGGAGGGGATTTTTCCGAAATCAGAATGGAAAATCCGGTCTGCAACGGCAAATGCCTGATCGCCAGAAATTCGGATGACGGAGATTCCGCCGGCAGCGTGTGGGGTTGCAATGGCAGCAATGGTTTCCATGGGTAGTCACATCCTTTCAGAATATTTGATGTAGAAATATGCAATGTTTCACGTGAAACATCACATCAAAATAAGACAATCTTGGCTGCAAACAACGAGCCGCAGGCAACTAAAAAGTTTTTCGGTGCAGCAGTTTTTCAAAAATGCTGCCGAGGTGTGGGCGAGTAGCCCACATTTGCGGAGCAAATCGAAACTGCACCATGAGATAAAACAAACATCTAAGAAGTAATCGGAAGAATCGCAATTGCTTTTAAAGTCTAAAGGTTGTAATGAGATACAAGGTTTCAGGGGCAATTGCGATTCCCAAGGCAAGCTGGGGATGTGCCCCAGCCTTGCCGAACCGGATTCAGGTGGTTTTCCTAGGATAAGCCGCAATCCTTCTCGAAAAAGGAAATTGTGTGAAAATCTAGCCCGAATGCTTGCTTTTTGACACGCTTTTTGGTATAATAATATTAATCCATGACGCAGATATGCCATTTCATCCGGCTGCCTCTCGTCACATCACCATATTTCATAGAATAGGAGTGTTTATTATGCCGTTTTTTGAAGACATTGGAAAGAAAATTAGCAACATGGGTCAAACAGCTGTCGAAAAAACCAAATGTTCCACAGAAACCCTTCGCCTGAATAACCAGATTCGGGAAGAACAACGTCTATGCAAAGACCTTTATCAGCAAATCGGTCAGCAATATGCCCAGCAGTATGAAACCAACCCTGACCCTGCTTTTGAATCGCTGATGAAACAACTCCACGATGCCCAGGAACGCATTACTTCTTATCAGGAACAAATTCAAATCAAAAAAGCTGCTGTCAGCCAACCGCAACAGTCTGCTTATTCGACTGGCTGCTGCTGTGCATCCTGTGGTGCACCACTTCCACCAGATGCAAAATTCTGCACCACCTGCGGTGCAAAAGTAGAGTTGACGCCTCCAGAACCAGTGGAAACACCATCTCGTGTTTGCCCGAAATGCGGCAACCAACTTGCATCCGATGCGTTATTCTGTGCATCTTGCGGTGCAAAATTTGAAGAACCAACGGCAGCAGTTCCTCCACAAGAAGCAACTGCTCCTACAACCTGTCCGAATTGTGGTCAGTCTCTTTCCCCCGATACACAATTCTGCCCGATCTGTGGGGAAAAAACGTCTTAATATCCACATAGGAGGTTTCTCACTATGACTTGTAAAAAATGCGGTACATCGCTGGAACCCAATGACCGATTTTGTTATGCCTGTGGTGCACCAGTAGAACCGCAAGCACCCACTCCGGTTATTCCATCAATTCCATCTCCACCCCCTGCACCTACACCTGCACCGGCTCCAGTTGTTACCCCCATTCCAACACCAGCTGCAACGGAAACAAATGCTGCTACTGCTGCTCAGCCAACAGCAACCGCAACAGTTCCGCCAGTTCCCGAAAACCCATTACAGGCAACCCTTGCACAGTCGGCGGTTACTGTAAAACCATCGAAAAGAAATATGACTCTGGGCTTTCTCAGTATTGGCGTTGGTTGTTTGATTATCATTGGGATTCTCTGCTATTTGTTCTCCAACAACGGTTACCGTTCCGCTGTCAAGGAAATGTGGTATGGAGTAGAACGGCAGGATGCCAGCGGTGCAGCTGCCAATATGTTCCCCTCTGAAGCATCCTCTCAACTCGACCTGACCGAACAGACGATGGAAACTTATCTCTCTACTTTTCAGGAGCATGCTGCTCGCTATGGCGACAACTATCATATTTCCATTCAGTTCGATGATGTCGAAGAACTGGATACGGAACAGCTGGAACAGTTCAACATCTGGTTTCAGAATCTCTCGCTGGAAAAAGAAGTCAACAAGACTTACGCTGTAGATTACACCCGTTCTATTTCCGGCAAAAACGGAAAAGAATCCGAACACCGTTTCTGTTATATTTATCACTATGATGGAAACTGGTATGTACTGGATACGGCATTGCTGGGACTGCAAGACCCGCTCGCCTAATCGGGAGCAGTAACTTTTTTGAAAATTTTTCAGCCAACCTGCAAATCTGCATTGACAATTTACCGGATTTTTTGTTATAATAGAGCCTGTATTGACGATTCTATTTGACACACACGCTGTCCTTCTCCCCTACGCTCGAACCGTGTGGGTAGAAGGATAGCGTTTTTTGTTTTCGGATAACAGGGATATTGGTGCATCGGGGAACTTGCAAAGCCTCAAAATCACACCGCAAAAGAAAGGATGAACCAGCATGAAATGCAAATTCTGTGAACAAGAGCTTCCGGAGGGAGCGGAAAAGTGCCCGAACTGCGGCATTCCTGTCCGCTCCAATCAGAAAGAAAGTCCGCCCATTGGTGCAGCGATGACAACCTATCGCACACCAGAACAGGTGAAAGATGCGGAACCCATTGCCGACATCGAACCGCCGGAGGTCCGCTATGAACGGCTCGAACGCACCAGCCGCCGCAATCGTTGGATTGCACTCTGTGCCATTTTATTGGTACTGATTTTATTGGTCAGCGGATATTTCCTGTTTTTCTGCGGCTATCGGGCAACCATTCGCCGCTATGTAAAGGGCAGAGATTCTATGAGTGGGACACGGTACTGTGAAATTGTTCCAGACGCATTCCTCTCGAAAATGTCTAGCAAGTACAGCATGAACCGCAAGGAGATTCGGGACTGTCTGGACGGCTATTTCAACTATGCGAAAGAACAAATGGTAGATGACCTCGGCTCTAACATTGAATTTGGCTATGAACGAGATGAGGAAACCACTTATACAGATGAGGAAACCTGTTCAGAATATGAGCAGAAAATTGCAGATACCTACTCGGTAACCGTGGATATTGACAAGGTTGTACTGGCAAATGTGCGGATTGTCACCAGCGGCAGTAATCAAAATGCAACAGATAGCTTAACGCTGACACTGTTCAAGAGTGGCTCAAAGTGGTACTGTATGGATGCTATGGAGCAGGTTGACTATGCTTGCCAGTATGACGGCTATGATTTGTGGTAATTGATAAGATGGGTCACTAAAATACGAGCCGCAGGCAAAAACGGTCGAGCTGGCTCAGCTCGGCGAGGTAGATTGTTAAGGAGGGCAAGCTGCCCTCCTTAACGAAGGTATTGATTAGACAGTTTGAAGATCTAAGAGAAGTAAACAAATGCTGTTCGCCATTCTAGAAACATAAAAAATTCCTGTAAACTGGAATCTAAGAAAGATTCATAGGCAATTCGGACAACGCAACCACCGGCGAACAGCATAAAGGCAAAAAGCGAAGCGATTTTGCCGAACCGTACGCATAAGTTTTTTCTAAGAATCAAATAAAAATCCCCCTGCTTGAAAAGCAAGGGGATTTTTTCATGTTCATATCCGTTTACAGAATTTGCAAAAAACGAGAGGGTTAGAAACTCATTTTCTTATCGGTCAGATGAACGGTAACACCATAGCAAACACCAGCAAACACCAGATTCAATGCCATTGCTGCCAGCAGAAACGGAACAGCGGTATCCAGATTATAGACCAGACCGTTTTCGCTCATGTCAATGCTGATGGAGAACAACCCATTGGATAACAGTGTAAACAAACTGCTGATGGCAGACTGTAAAATTTCCAACGCAATCCAGAAAACGAATGCAACAAATGTACCGATTTTCTTGTTGCCCAATAAGGTTTTGGACATGGAAATTGCCAGATAAATGGTGGTGATCATCACAACGATCTGTAAGATCATGTTCAGCAGGAACAGAACCATTGTACCGATGTTGTCAAAGAACATATCCCGCAGTGGAATCAGAAGTTGCCCGATGAAGGAAGTGTCATCCAATTCCGGAATGAACAACAGAATGTCAGCAATTCCCAGAACGGCAAAGACAACAACCAGAACGGCGGTTGCAAGAAGCCCCATCAGGATTTTTGCAAGAATCCATTGCCAAGTGGGGGTTGGGGTTAAAAACAACATATAACCGGACTTTTTCCGGATGTCACTGTTGTACAGCAGAACACTGTATAGTGCTCCGGCAAGCATGGAACAGCAGGCGGCAACGATGAGCAGGACAGTGGAAAGTGCCCAGATGCTGGTAAAGATGTCGTTCAACTTTTCGTTCTGTGCAAATTTGAATCCGAAAAAACCGATTAAGTACGCAATTTCCAGACCGCCGATGATGATGCCAACAATCAGCATCATAAATCTGGATTTTTTGATTTCATATTTCAATACGTTTCCCATAATGGAAAATCCTCCTTATTTTTGTAAGCGTTGTGGAATGATGGTTCTATTTTTTTGTTTAAAACTGTGGAACGGCAGTGTCCGCATAAATTTCCCGATACAAGTCTGAGATGGATTTGCCATGTTCCGCACGGATGGCTTCCAGTTCGCCTTCCAAGATGACCTTGCCGCCTTTCATCATGACAACATTGTCCACAATTGGCTCTAATTCATCGAACAAGTGGCTGGAGATGATGAAAGTTGCACCGCTTCCGGTTGCCTGAATGATGGTGTGGATGATTTGATCCCGTCCGATGAGGTCGATGCCGTTCAGCGGTTCATCCAGCATGATGACTTCTGCTCGTCTGGAGAGCGTCACTGCAATTTTCAGCTTCGCAGCCATACCGGAGGACAACGCCCGTACTTTCAAGTCCGGAGTCAGTTCCATAAATGTGAGCAGGCGGTCGAATAAGTCTGCGTCAAAGTCGGCAAAGAAATCCTTGTGAAATGCCTTGACATCCCGAATCCGCATATAGTCATAATAGAATGGTTCGGTGGACATATAAGCAATGTGTTTCTTGCTCTCTGTTCCGATTGGCTGCCCCTTGTAGGTGAGCGTGCCGCCGTTGATTTTTACCAGTCCGGCAGCTGCTTTCATCAGGGTGCTTTTGCCGGTGCCGTTTGGCCCAACAAGGGCATACACCTTTCCCGGCTCAAACGAAATGCTGCAATCCTCCAGCACCCGTTTGCTGTCATAATTTTTTCTGACATGTTCAAATGTTAACATAATCCCTTTGCTCCTTTTGGTTTAGTTTTTGTCTGTTGTTTCTGTTTCTTCCTTTTTTTCCGCTTGTTCCAACTGCTGTTCCATGGCTGTAAAGAGTGCAGCCTTTGAAAAATGGTATTGCTGCATTTTTTTCAGGAAAGCAGTCACTTCCTGTTCCAAGATGGTACTGCGTAACCGTTCCGCAAGTTCGGGGTCTTCGCTCAGGAACGTCCCCACGCCTCGGCGAGTGAAAGTGATGCCTTCCACTTCCAGTTGTCGGTAAATTCGCTGTACCGTATTGGGGTTGACAGTATAGGCAACCGCCAAATCGGTGTTAGAGGGCAGCTTGTCACCGGGATGCAGCTCACCGATGACAATCCGCCGTTTGATGTCATCTGCAATTTGCAGGTAGATGGGGTAGTTGTTTTGAAACTCCATCCAAAATGCCCCCTTTCAGAAGAATACACGACTTTTTGTAGTTGCGTGAATTAGTGCACTATCAACATAGTACACTATTTTTATCGATTTGTCAAGGGGTTTCTTAAAATTTTTTGAAACTGCTTGTGGGGGTGATTTTTTGGTATTCTGCAAAAATTCTCTCATCCAGCCATCAAAAAGCCGAAATGTGCACGAGATTTTCAGGATGGATACGGGGAATTCTCAAAATATTTTTAAAAATCTGTAAAATTAAAAAAAACTACTTGACAAACATCTGGGAATATTATAAAATAATAAAATGTATCGTAGTGCCACAAGGGTGACACACGCAAAAACTAATAGTATACCATATCCTTTCCCGCCTGTCAAGAGAAAATCGAAAAATACGAAAGATTTTTCATTTCTGCTTACAGGTGCTAATTTTTTCGATTATAACGAAGGAGGTTTTTTCGCCTATGGTGAATGTGACGCCAAAGCAGTGTGGAAAAAATGTCAGAATGAACTTCGGGAAAATCAACGAAGTGCTGGAAATGCCGAACCTGATTGAAGTACAGAAAAATTCGTACCGCTGGTTTCGGGAGGAAGGCTTAAAGGAAGTCTTCCGGGACGTTTCTTCTATCACAGACTACAACGGCAATCTGGTTTTGAACTTTATTGATTACCGGATTGATGAAAAGCCGAAGTATACCATTGCAGAATGCAAGGAGCAGGATGCAACTTATGCTGCCGCACTGCGTGTGACGGCGACCCTCTGGAATAAGGAAACCGGCGAGGTCAAGGAAAGCGAAATTTATATGGGCGACTTCCCGCTCATGACCGAAAGCGGCACGTTTGTCATCAATGGTGCAGAACGTGTCATCGTTTCGCAGTTGGTTCGTTCTCCGGGCGTTTATTACGCTTCTGAAAAAGACCGCACCGGTAAGGATTTGTTTAAGACCACTGTCATTCCGAACCGTGGTGCATGGCTGGAATATGAAATGGATTCCAACGATGTCATCTATGTCCGGATTGATAAGAACCGGAAAATTGCACTGACAACCTTTATCCGTGCAATCGGTATCGGAACAGACGAAGAAATCTATGAGATGTTCGGGGATGATGAACGTCTGCGGCAGACCATTCTGCAAAAGGACAGCACCAAGAACACCGAAGATGCATTGCTGGATGTTTATAAGAAGCTGCGTCCGGGCGAACCGCCGACGGTGGAAAGCTCCCTGACCCACTTGAACAATCTGTTCTTCGATGCAAAGCGGTATGATTTGTGCCGGTTCGGTCGGTATAAGTATAATAAGAAGCTGGGCATTGCAAGCCGTCTGGCTGGACATACCCTGTCCCGTCCGGTCATCAATGAAATGACAGGCGAACTGCTGTTTGATGCAGGAACGACTCTGACTTACGAACAGGCAGAACAGATTCAGGAAGCCGGCGTAAAGGCTGCATTCCTGACAGTAGAATGTAAAGAATATTATGTCACCGAAGCCGGAGAAAATGCTATCCGGTTTGTACAGCGGGAAGTTAAGGTCATCGGTAACGGCATGGTTGACCTGCAGCCGTATGTACAGTTTGACATCAGCAAATATGAAATCAACGAAAAGGTTTCGTTCTCTGTTCTGAGAGAAATTCTCGAAAGCTCTTCCACACCGGAAGAAGTAGAAGAACAGGTAAAGAAGCGGTTGGATGAACTCGTTCCGAAGCATATTATTTTGGACGATATCTATGCAACCATCAGCTATTTCCTGAACCTCTGCGAAGGCGTTGGTACAGTGGACGACATCGACCACTTGGGCAACCGTCGAATCCGTTCTGTTGGCGAACTGTTGCAGAACCAGTTCCGGATTGGTTTCACCAGAATGGAACGGGTCATTCGGGAACGGATGAACATTCAGGCACAGGATATGGACGTGATCACACCGCAGAGTTTGGTCAATATCCGTCCAATTACGGCTGCAATTAAAGAATTCTTTGGTTCTTCTCCGCTGTCACAGTTCATGGATCAGAACAACCCGCTGGCAGAATTGACCCATAAGCGTCGTCTGTCCGCATTGGGTCCGGGCGGTTTGTCCAGAGATCGTGCAGGGTTTGAAGTTCGTGACGTACATTATAGCCATTACGGAAGAATGTGCCCGATTGAAACACCAGAAGGCCCGAACATCGGTTTGATTTCTTATCTGGCAACATTCGCAAGAATCAACGAATATGGCTTTATTGAAGCTCCGTATCGGCGAGTAGACAAGGCGACTGGTGTTGTAACAGACGAAGTTGTCTATATGACTGCGGACGTAGAAGATAATTACATTGTTGCACAGGCAAACGAACCGCTGACCGAAGATGGACACTTTGCAAATCATAAGGTTGCGGCTCGTTATCGGGAACAGATTTTGGAAGTCGAACAAGACCGCATTGACTTTATGGATGTTTCCCCGAAGATGGTCGTTTCTGTTGCAACTTCTATGATTCCGTTCTTGGAAAACGATGACGCAAACCGTGCGTTGATGGGCTCTAACATGCAGAGACAGGCAGTACCGCTGCTCAAGACCGAACGGCCGTTTGTCGGAACCGGTATGGAATACAAGGCAGCTGTAGACTCTGGCGTTTGTGTGCTTGCACCGTGTGATGGTGTGATTACGGCAGTTTCCGCAGACACCATTACTTTGTTGTCGGATGAAACCCACAAGGAACAGACCTTTAAGCTCGAAAAGTTCAAGCGTTCCAACCAGGGTACTTGCATCAACCAAAGACCGATTGTAGACGCTGGCGAACACGTTACAAAGGGACAGGTCCTGGCAGATGGTCCGTCTACTTCTGACGGTGAAATCTCTCTGGGTAAGAATGCCCTCATCGGCTTCATGACTTGGGAAGGTTACAACTACGAAGATGCGGTTCTGCTGAATGAACGGTTGGTACGGGAAGATATCTTCACTTCCGTTCACATTGAAGAATATGAAATCGAATGCAGAGATACGAAGTTGGGCCCAGAAGAAATTACCAGAGATATTCCGAACGTCGGGGACGATGCCCTGAAGGATTTGGACGAAAACGGTATCATTCGGATTGGTGCAGAAGTACACGCTGGTGATATTTTGGTTGGTAAGGTTACCCCGAAGGGCGAAACCGAACTGACCGCAGAAGAACGCCTGCTGCGTGCAATCTTCGGCGAAAAGGCACGGGAAGTGCGGGATAACTCTTTGAAAGTACCGCACGGCGAAGCTGGTATCATCATTGATGTAAAAATCTTCACCAGAGAGAATTGTGATGAATTGTCGGCTGGTGTCAATAAATTGGTTCGCTGCTATATCGCTCAGAAGCGGAAAATCTCCGTCGGCGATAAGATGGCAGGCCGTCACGGTAACAAGGGTGTCGTTTCCCGCATTTTGCCGGAAGAAGATATGCCGTTCCTGCCGGATGGCACACCGCTGGATATCGTTCTGAACCCGTTGGGCGTACCTTCTCGTATGAACATCGGTCAGGTATTGGAAGTGCATCTGGGTATGGCTGCCAAGGCTCTGGGCTGGCACGTGATGACACCTGTCTTTGACGGTGCACACGAAGATGACATTCGGGAATGCTTCCGGGAAGCAAATCGCCGGAACGCACCGCATCGGAATGATCCGTTCGACCTGAAGCCAATGCAGAAGGTCATCAACCCGAAGGCACTGGAATTCTGCGAAGACGGTAAGTTCACACTGTATGATGGCAGAACTGGTGAAAAGTTTGATAACCGTGTAACCGTTGGTTACATGCACTACCTGAAACTCCACCACTTGGTAGACGAAAAGATTCACGCTCGTTCTGTTGGTCCGTACTCTCTGGTTACGCAGCAGCCGTTGGGTGGTAAGGCACAGTTCGGCGGTCAGAGATTCGGGGAAATGGAAGTTTGGGCACTGGAAGCATACGGTGCAGCTTACACCCTGCAAGAAATCCTGACAGTAAAATCTGACGATACCGTTGGACGTGTAGAAACCTATGAAGCAATTGTCAAGGGTCAGAATGTACCGAAGCCGGGCATTCCGGAATCCTTCAAGGTTCTGATTAAGGAATTGCAGTCACTGGGTCTGGATGTCAAGGTATTGGATGGCGAACAGAATGAAATTGACCTGCGGTCGAACTTCGATGACGATGTCACCGCACAGGTTGTTTCGTATGAAAGTGATGACGACATCACCGATACTGCAAACTATGAAGGTATGTCCAAGGATATGGAAGATGCCGGCATGGGTTATGATGATGATAAGACCATTGCAAATGGAGATCCGGATGCAGAGGATGTTCCATTTGAGGATATTGACGATACAGACGAAGACGATTATCCGGATGATGTAGATGATTATCCGTTTGACGATGACGAAATGTAACAAGTTACCATGTATGAAAATCTCGTGATAGAATACAGGAGGGTACGAATTTGGAATTTAATACATTTGAATCCATAAAAATTGGACTTGCTTCACCGGAACGGATTCGGGAATGGTCTTATGGTGCGGTAACACGCCCGGAAACCATCAATTACCGGACACAGAAGCCGGAACGGGATGGTTTGTTCTGCGAACGGATTTTTGGGCCAACCAAGGACTGGGAATGTCACTGCGGAAAGTTCAAGAAGATTCGTTTTAAGGGCAAAGTCTGCGACCGCTGCGGCGTAGAAGTAACCCGCGCAAAGGTTCGCCGGGAACGGATGGGTCATATTGAACTGGCTGCTCCGGTTTCTCATATCTGGTACTTTAAGGGAACACCGTCCAGAATCGGTCAGATGCTGGAAATCTCCCAGAAAAGACTGGAAGAAGTGCTCTACTTCACAAAATATATCGTACTGAACCCGGGCAATACGGAGCTGTTTAAGAAGCAACTCCTGACCGAAAAGGAATACCTGAATTATCGGGAAAAGTACGGCGATGAATTTGAAGCAGCAATGGGTGCAGAAGCCATTAAGAAGCTGCTCTGTGAAATTGATTTGGAAGAACTTTCCAAAGAATTAAAAGAAGAACTGGTTGGACTGAATTCCGGTCAGAAGCGGTTGAAGCTGCTGAAGCGGCTGGAAATCGTGGAAGCCTTCCGGCAGTCCGGCAACCGTCCGGAATGGATGATTCTGGACGTTGTTCCGGTTATTCCGCCGGACATTCGTCCGATGGTTATGCTGGACGGCGGACGGTACGCAACCTCCGACCTGAATGATTTGTACCGCCGTGTCATCAACCGGAACAACCGGTTGCAGCGGATGCTGGAACTGGATGCACCGGACATCATTGTCCGGAACGAAAAGCGGATGCTGCAAGAAGCAGTCGATGCTTTGATTGACAACGGCAGACACGGCAGACCTGTTACGGGCCCGAATAACCGTGCACTGAAATCCCTGTCTGATATGCTGAAGGGCAAGCAGGGTCGATTCCGTCAGAACTTGCTCGGTAAGCGTGTTGACTACTCTGGACGTTCTGTTATCGTCGTTGGTCCGGAACTGCGGATGTATCAGTGCGGTTTGCCGAAGGAAATGGCATTGGAACTGTTCAAGCCGTTCGTTCTGAAGCGGTTGGTAGATACCAAGGTCATTGCAAATATTAAGAGTGCCAGAAAGATGGTAGACCGAACTTCTCCGGAAGTTTGGGATGCACTGGAAAATGTCATCAAGGGACATCCGGTTCTGCTGAACCGTGCTCCTACATTGCACCGTTTGGGGATTCAAGCATTTGAACCGGTACTGGTAGAAGGCCGTGCCCTGAAACTGCACCCGTTGGTATGCTCTGCATTTAACGCCGACTTCGACGGTGACCAAATGGCAGTACACCTGCCGCTGTCCGCAGAAGCACAGGCAGAAGCAAGATTCCTGATGCTGGCTGCAAACAACTTGTTGAAGCCGTCTGACGGTCGTCCAGTTGCTGTTCCGACACAGGATATGGTTTTGGGTTCGTATTACCTGACCATGGAAAAGGACGGCGAAAAGGGCGAAGGCAAGATTTTCCGGGATGTCAACGAAGCCCTCATGGCTTACAATGAAGGCGATGTTTCCATTCACGCAAAGATTAAAGTACGGATTACCAGAGATATTGGTGATAAGCGGGTTTCTCAGATTATTGATTGTACCGTTGGCCGTTTGATCTTTAACGAAAACATTCCGCAGAATCTGGGCTATGTAGACCGTACAGATTCCAAGCATCAGTTTGATCTGGAAATTGCGTTCTTGGTTGGCAAGAAGCAGCTGGGTCAGATTATCGACCGTTGCATTAAGATTCACGGCACAACGACCACTTCCGAAGTGTTGGATAAAATCAAGGCAACTGGCTTTAAGTATTCCACAAAGGCTGCCATTACCGTTGCGGTTTGCGATGCCATCATTCCAAAGGAAAAGAAGGACATCATTGCAGCAGCCGATGCAGAAGTTGCAGAGATCAACAACGAATATGCATACGGTTATATCTCCGCAGCAGAAAAGTCCAAGCGGTTTATCGAAATCTGGAACGGTGCAACCAATGACGTTACCACCGCTCTGCAAAACGGTTTGGATCGTTACAACCCAATCTTCATGATGGCGGACTCCGGTGCCCGTGGTAGTATCAGCCAGATTCGTCAGCTTGCCGGCATGCGTGGCTTGATTGCCAATACATCCGGTGCGACCATCGAAATGCCGATTCGTTCCAACTACCGAGAAGGTCTGAACATCTTGGAATACTTCATCTCCTCTCGAGGTGCAAGAAAGGGCTTGGCAGATACCGCATTGCGTACCGCCGACTCTGGTTACCTGACCCGTCGAATGGTTGATGTATCTCAGGAAGTTATCATCCGTGAGGAAGACTGCGGCGCGAAGATCGGTATTTGGGTCGAGGACATCATGGAAGGCAATTCCTGCATCGAGCCGCTGGCTGAACGTCTGGTTGGACGTTATCCGGTTGATGATGTTATTCATCCGGAGACCGGCGAAGTTCTCCAGCGCAAGGAAGATATGATGAACGAGCAGGATGCAGACCGCATCGTTGCTGCTGGCATCAAGAAGGTACAGATTCGTACCGTTCTCCAGTGCCGTGCACGCAAGGGCGTTTGTGCACACTGCTATGGCTCCAACCTGGCATTCAATGCAGAGTGCGCAATGGGCGAGGCTGTCGGCGTTATCGCAGCACAGTCCATCGGCGAGCCGGGCACCCAGCTTACCATGCGTACCTTCCATTCCGGCGGTATCGCAGGTTCCGATATTACGCAGGGTCTTCCGCGAGTTGAAGAACTGTTCGAAGCTAGAAAGCCGAAGAAGGTTGCTACTCTGGCTGAAATCGGCGGCGTAGTTACCATTGAAGAGTCCAAGCGTACCACAGTTCGTACCGTCAACGTTGTTAATCAGCAGACTGGCGAGACCAAGAGCTACCAGCTGGCTTCTTCCTCTGGCATTCGCGTACATGATGGCGATGTCATTCCGCAGGGCTTCCAGCTCAATGAAGGCGCTCTGAATCCGCATGACATTCTGCGTATCCTGAATCCGCGTGCCGTTGAGGATTACCTGCTGAAGGAAGTTCAGAAGGTATACCGTCAGCAGGGTGTAGATCTGAACGACAAGCATATTGAAGTTATTGTTCGTCAGATGATGCGCAAGATCAAGGTTGAGGACGCAGGCGATACCGATCTGCTGCCGGGCGCAATGCTGACCATTCTCGAGCTGGAAGATGCAAATGAGAAGGTACAGGAGCGCATGGACGCAGGCGAAACCGGACTGACCTTTGCAACCGCTTCTCCGGTACTCATGGGTATCACAAAGGCTGCACTGGCTACCGAGTCTTTCCTGTCCCCGCATCGTAAGACCACCACTTCTGAGATGTTCTCCGTAAAGGCTATGGAGATGATTCTGGAAGGCTTCCGCCGCATCGCTCTGGAAGGTCCGGACGCTCGCATGGATTACCTGGGTGAGTTCGTACATGCTTCCCTGTTCGCAGGCATCGCATTCCTGAAGGCTGGCTGCGCTACCGTTCATGGTATGTCCTTCCCGCTCGGCGGCACCTATCATGTACCGCACGGCGAGTCCAACTACGCACTGTTTGGCAAGATTCTGGAGATGTACGAAGAGTACGAGCCGGCTGGCGAGCTGGGCAAGTTCAAGGAAATCGTTGCTCGCTGCCTGGGCTGCTCCAAGGACGACGCTCTGCGCACCCTGAACGTAACCCTGGAGAAGGTTCTGCACCTGAAGCCGCTGCATGAGTACGGCTTCAAGGAAGAGGACATCAAGGCATTTGCTGAGTCTGTTGAGGCTAACCAGCAGCGCCTGATCACCAACTCTTACCGTCCGTGGAGCGTTGAGCTGTCCGAGCGCGTATACAAGGAGTGCTTCTAAGCTTCCCGTTCCGTTGGAACCCAACACTATAACCGTTAGCTTGTGAAACGCAGCGGGTATCGTCCGCGGTACTCGCTGCGCTTTTGCTACATAAAACACGTTGATTTTCGCTTGAATATATATTTAAGAGAGAGACGACTAGAGAAAGGATTTTGATCACCATGATGACCAAAGAACAGTATATTGAGTCCCTGCGCAAGCTGAACCTCAATCTGTGGATGTTCGGCAAGAAGGTAGAGAATCCGGTAGACGATCCGGTAATCCGCCCGTCCCTGAACTCCTTCGCAGCAACCTATGAGGCAGCAGAGGATCCGCAGTACGCAGATCTGATGATTGCTACCTCCAACATCACCGGCAAGAAGGTAAACCGCTTCACCCACATGCATCAGTCCACCGACGACCTGATCAAGAAGGTTAAGATGCAGCGTATGCTGGGTCAGAAGACGGCAGCATGTTTCCAGCGCTGTGTAGGCATGGACGCAATGAACGCTGTTTATTCTTCCACCTACGAAATCGACGAGGCATGCGGCACCAAGTATCATGAGAACTTTATCAAGTTCCTGACCCGCGTACAGGACGAAGATCTGGCAGTTGACGGCGCAATGACCGACGTAAAGGGCGACCGCGGTCTGGCTCCGTCCAAGCAGGCAGATCCGGATCTGTTCCTGCACGTTGTAGAGCGCACTCCGGACGGCGTATATGTAACCGGCGCTAAGGCACATCAGACCGGTTTCGTAAACTCCCACGAAGTTCTGGTTATGCCGACCATCTCCATGCGTGAGGGCGACGAGGATTACGCTATTTCCTTCGCTGTTCCGACCGACTCTAAGGGCATCACCCTGATTTACGGCCGTCAGTCCTGCGACACCCGTAAGACCGAGGAGTACAACGACATCGACGTTGGCAACAAGGTATACGGCGGCCACGAAGTTCTGGTTATTTTCGACCGCGTATTCGTACCGAACGATCGCATCTTCCTGAACGGTGAAGTAAAGTTCGCCGGCATGATCGTAGAGCGTTTCGCAGGCTATCATCGTCAGTCCTACGGCGGCTGCAAGGTTGGTGTAGGCGACGTCCTGATCGGCGCTACCCAGCTGGCAGTTGAGATGGCAGGCTGTGCAAAGGCTTCCCATGTCAAGGACAAGATCATCGAGATGATTCACCTGAACGAAACCCTGTATGCTTGCGGCATCGCTTGCTCCTCTCAGGGCGCTCCGACCAAGGCTGGCAACTACCTGATCAACCTGCTGCTGGCTAACGTCTGCAAGCAGAACGTTACCCGCTTCCCGTACGAGATCGCTCGTCTGGCACAGGATCTGGCAGGCGGCCTGATGGTAACCCAGCCGTCCGAGGCTGACTACCGCAATCCGGAGCTGAAGCCGTACATCGAGAAGTACCTGAAGGGTGTTGCTTCCGTTCCGACCGAGGATCGCATGCGCGTTCTGCGTCTGATCGAGAACATGACCATGGGTACTGCTGCTGTTGGTTACCTGCCGGAGTCCATGCACGGTGCTGGTTCCCCGCAGGCTCAGCGCATCATGATCGCTCGTCAGGCTAACATGGAGCAGAAGAAGGCTCTCGCTAAGGCGATTGCTCGCATCGACTAAGTGTTTCTGACAAACGGTGCTGAATCTTAGACAATAATTTATTGTGACAACAGGCACTCATAGGGTATTCTCTGTGGGTGCCTGTCTGTCCGTTTGTTCATTCTTCCTAATTATTTGAGGTTTTTTATGCTTCACTGTGCTGTAAAATTCTGCGGCGGCTGCAATCCGATGTACGATCGCGGTGCTGCCTACCGCAACATTGCCGAGACCCTTGCGGGTGTGGCCGATTTCTCCTTGCCCAGAGATGGCGAACAGTACGATGTGCTGCTCATCCTGCGCGGATGCACCGGATGTCCATATCTGTATGAGGACATTTCGGCAACCCACCGTATCGTCTGTGCCAGTCAGAACGAAGCGGATC
>OGQZ01001515.1_pt1 | contig 17461 bp, 14 predicted proteins | sample 1553321 | NCBI WGS metagenome assembly OGQZ01 (sample SAMEA2579958, study PRJEB22360) | human gut metagenome | reverse complement strand
TACGCTAACCGCCCCGCCGCAGGGCGAAAGCAGCGCCGCCGGAGTGAGGACTCCGGCGGCGCTGCCGTTTTATAGGGAAAAATCCGCTCTCCCGTTACGTATCGGGCACGTCTGAAGTGTTCTGTCAATAGTGCGGTGCTGCCGCATGCACCCGCTTAAACAGATAAACCAAAACTACCGACTTCAGCCAATGAATTTCCTTACCCGTTTTTACCGCATCTCTTCACCGGTTCCCCGCCGGCAGCTCGATCCCGCACAAGAGCAGAAACTATACAAACGGCTCCGGCTGCAGGCATTCATCGCCGCAACGCTCGGATACAGTCTCTATTACGTGTGCAGGACGTCGCTCAACGTCATGAAAAAGCCTATCCTCGACAGCGGCACGCTCGACGCCACGCAGATCGGGGTGATCAGCTCGGCCCTCCTGTTCGCATACGCCGTCGGGAAGTTCGTGAACGGATTCATCGCAGACTACTGCAACATCAAGCGTTTCATGGCCACAGGACTGATCGTATCGGCCGTGGCGAACATGCTCATGGGAGCGCTCGGCGTCGCACACTCGGTGATTCCGACAGCCGTCATCTTCATTTCATTCGCCGTGATGTGGGGTCTGAACGGTTGGGCGCAGTCCATGGGTGCGCCGCCCGCAATCATCTCCCTCTCGCGCTGGTATCCGCTCAAGGAGCGGGGAACCTATTACGGATTTTTCTCGGCAAGCCACAACCTCGGCGAGTTCTTCTCCTTCATCTTCGTGGGGAGCATCGTTTCGATAGCCGGCTGGCAGGCCGGATTCTTCGGGTCTGCGATTGCAGGCGCCATCGGAGCCGTCATCGTGCTGCTGATGCTCCACGACACGCCCGAATCGAAGGGACTGCCGCCCGTGGAGACGCTGGCGCACGAAGAGCCGGCAACCGGGCAGGAGTTATCCGTAAAAGAGATTCAGAAGCAGGTATTGCGGACGCCTGCGGTGTGGATTCTCGCGGCCGCGAGCGCATTCATGTACATATCCCGCTATGCCATCAACGGGTGGGGCGTGTTGTTCCTGCAGGAGGCGAAAGGCTTCTCCGATGCACAAGCCATATCCATCGTATCGATAAACGCCCTGCTGGGAATCATCGGAACCGTATTGTCCGGATGGTTTTCCGACAAGCTGTTCAAGGGGGACCGGCATATGCCCGCCCTGATATTCGGCGTACTGAATTCCGTGGCGCTGATTCTGTTCATATACGGCGGCGACGCATTATGGGTGAACGTCCTCAGCATGGTGCTGTTCGGCATTGCGATCGGCGTGCTGATCTGTTTCCTCGGCGGGCTGATGGCCGTAGACATCGTGCCGCGGAAGGCGACGGGTGCCGCGCTGGGAGTGGTAGGCGTGGCCAGCTACATCGCGGCGGGACTGCAGGACGTGGCGAGCGGATGGCTCATAGACGCAAACATTACGGTGGCGGAGAACGGCGAGAAGATATACGACTTCTCGCAGGCGGCGATCTTCTGGATCGCGGCATCCGTGATTTCGTTCCTCCTCCCGCTCCTCAACAGAAAGAAAAAGCAGGCCGCATAGCAATTCCGAATAACCGGAACCTATAGACAGACCGAAAAACGGCCCAAACACGGCCCAACAGACAAGCCGCCCGGTTCATTCGAGAACCGGGCGGCTTTATCGTCAGGGCATTTCACCTCCGATCAGGGTATTCACCCTTCACAGGCCCCTACTCCCACTCGATCGTTGCGGGCGGTTTCGAGGAGATGTCGTAGACTACGCGGTTCACCCCCTTGACCTTGTTGATGATGTCGTTCGACACATTGGCGAGAAACTCGTAGGGCAGGTGCACCCAGTCGGCGGTCATGCCGTCCGTCGAAGTCACGGCGCGCAGCGCGACGCAGCTTTCGTAGGTGCGCTCGTCGCCCATGACGCCCACGCTCTTCACGGGCAGCAGAATCGCGCCCGCCTGCCACACCTTGTCGTAAAGACCCGCATCGCGCATGGCTTCGATATAAATCCTGTCCACGTTCTGCAGGATTTCGACCTTTTCGGGCGTAATATCGCCCAAAATCCGGATCGCAAGACCGGGTCCGGGGAAGGGATGACGGCCGATCAGCTGCTCGGAAATACCGAGCGAACGTCCCACGCGGCGCACTTCGTCCTTGAAGAGCAGGCGCAGCGGCTCGACGATCCGCAGGTTCATCTTCTCAGGCAGGCCGCCGACGTTGTGGTGCGACTTGATCGTAGCCGAGGGACCGTTCACCGACACCGATTCGATCACGTCGGGATAGATCGTCCCCTGCGCCAGCCAGCGCACCTCCTTGATCTGGACAGCCTCTTCGTTGAACACTTCGACGAAATCGCGGCCGATGATCTTGCGTTTGGTTTCGGGATCGCTGACGCCCGCCAGATCGCCGAGGAACTTCGCGCCGGCCTTGACGCCCTTGACGTTCAGGCCCATGTTCTTGTAGGATTCGAGCACGTCCTCGAACTCGTTCTTGCGCAGCAGGCCCGAATCCACGAAAATACAATAGAGGTTCTTGCCGATGGCCTTGTGCAGCAGCACGGCCGCCACCGAGGAATCGACGCCGCCCGAAAGTCCGAGCACGACCTTGTCGTCGCCCAGCTTTTCGCGCAGTTCGCGCACGGTGGCTTCCACGAAACTCTCCGATGTCCACTCCTGCTTGCAGCCGCAGATACCTGCGACGAAGTTTTTCAGCAGCTGCATGCCGTCGGTCGAATGGTACACTTCGGGGTGGAACTGGATGCCCCACGTCTGCTCGCCCTCGACATGGAACGCCGCGACGCGCACGTCTTCCGTGCTGGCGACGATCTTATAGTTCGCCGGAACCGACGTGATCGTATCGCCGTGCGACATCCATACCTGCGTGGTTTTGGGCAGGCCGCGCATCAGCGCGTCGTCAGCATCGCCCACCGTGAGCATGGCGCGGCCATATTCGCGGCTGGGGGCGGGCTGCACCTCGCCGCCGAAGGCCGATGCGAGGAACTGCGCGCCGTAGCAGACGCCCAGCAGGGGCAGTTTGCCCTTAATGGCCGAAAGATCGGATGTCGGAGCGTTCTCGTCCCGTACGGAGAAGGGGCTGCCCGACAGAATCACACCCCGCACCGAAGCGTCGAGCGCCGGAATCTTGTTGAAGGGGTGGATTTCGCAATAGACGCTCAACTCGCGCACACGCCGCGCGATGAGCTGCGTGTACTGCGAACCGAAGTCGAGAATCAGGATTTTTTCCATAATATAACGTAAGTCCGACGAATCTGGGTTCATCAATTTCGGAAGGTTTACAAGCCATGAAACTCGTCGGACTCACGTTACGGCGTCTCAGACGCCGGTTTCATGCTTAAAATCCCTCTTGATCTCCCTTTGTCAAGGAAGACTTCGAATCCTTTAATTACTATTTCTTTACCGGACGGTTGTAGCTTCCCGAAAGGCGCATTTCCGCAGCGAAAGCCTCCTGCCCCACTTCGCGGATACGTTCGACGCATCCCCGGCGGTCGGAACGGAAAACGACCTGAAAGACCTTGGCGATAAAGTTGTCGAACTTTTTGCAGGTCTGAGGCGGCATCAGCGTACATTCGGCGCAGCTCTGCCAGCCGTGTTCGATGCAGCATGCCCGCACCTTGCACCACGACGCCTTTTCGTTCGGGCGGCACCCCGGACAGCTTCCTTTGCCGAATTTGCGGCAGTTCCCGCAAAAAAGCCCGCAGGCCGCGATTTCGGGATTCATAACTAACGTTCGCTGCTGTAGTTGGGCGCTTCGCTGGTAATGGCCACATCGTGCGGATGGCTCTCGTGCATACCCGAAGAGGTGATGCGGACGAAGCGCGCGCGCTGCAGGGTCTCTATGTCCTTCGCACCGCAGTAGAACATGCCGGCGCGAACGCCGCCGACCAACTGATAGACCGTCTCGCTCAGCGTTCCCTTGAACGGCACACGGGCCGCAATGCCTTCGGGAACGAGTTTGCTGAAGTTGTTTTCGCACCCTTTCTGGAAATAACGGTCGGCCGATCCGGCCTTCATGGCGTCGATCGACCCCATGCCGCGGTAGGATTTGAATTTACGGCCGTTGTAGATGATCGTTTCGCCCGGAGCCTCCTCCGTGCCGGCGAACATAGAGCCGATCATCACGCAGTCGCCGCCCGCAGCCAGTGCCTTCACCAGATCGCCCGAATAGCGCAGACCGCCGTCGGCGATGACGGGCACGCCGGTTCCGGCCGCCGCCGAAGCCGCGTCGAAGATCGCGGAAAGCTGGGGAACGCCCACGCCCGCGATGATGCGCGTCGTGCAGATCGAGCCCGGCCCGATGCCGACCTTCACACCGTCGGCCCCGTTTTCGATCAGGAACCGGGCGGCTTCGGCCGTAGCCACGTTGCCTGCGATCACCTCCAGCGAAGGATAAACCTCCTTGATCTCCCACAGCTTGCGCACCATGGCGATCGAATGCCCGTGCGCGGAGTCGAGCACCACGGCATCGACGTCTTCGGCGACCAGCGCCTTGACACGCTCCAGCGCATCGGGCGTAATGCCCACGCCGGCGGCCACGCGCAGGCGGCCCTTGGCGTCCTTGCAGGCATTGGGATGGTCTTGCACCTTGGTAATGTCCTTATAAGTAATAAGCCCCACCAGATGGCCCTTGTCGTCCACCACGGGGAGCTTTTCGATCTTGCTGTTGAGCAGCACCTCCGACGCATGCGACAATTCGGTGCTATGGGTCGTAATCAGCCGGTCGCCCGGAGTCATCACCTCTTCGATGCGGCGCATCATGTCGCGCTGGAACCGCAGGTCGCGGTTGGTGACGATGCCGATCAGGATGTTATTGCCGTCCACGACCGGGATGCCGCCGATCTTGTTCTCACGCATCAGGTTCAGGGCGTCGCCGACGGTATTCTCCTTGGAGATGGTCACCGGATCGTAGATCATGCCGTTCTCGGCGCGTTTCACCCGGCGGACCTGCGCAGCCTGCTCGGCGATCGACATATTCTTGTGAATCACGCCGATTCCGCCTTCACGGGCCAGCGCGATAGCCAGCGGCGCTTCCGTAACGGTGTCCATGGCGGCGGACACAATGGGGATGTTGAGAGAGACATTTCGCGAGAAACGGGTCTGAACATTGACCTCTCGCGGCAACACTTCCGAATAGGCGGGTACGAGCAGCACATCGTCGAAGGTAAGTCCTTCGGGCTGAACCCTTTCATTGATAAAAGACATAATGAACGTGGATTTTTGTTGCATGCAAAAGTAATCATTTTTTTTTGAAACGGCCTAAATTCCGGGCCTTCCCTTCGATTTTTTTATCAACAATTTATGATAAACGCAACAGCCTGCCGTATCTCAACGCGATACGGACCGCAGGCATCGCCACCGCCTTTGCGGTCGGACTGCGGGCAACAGCCCGGCGATCCGCCGCTGCAAAAAAACGGGGCGCCGTTCCGCGCCCCGCAATTCACTTTAAAATATCTCCTAATACTGCTCCTTCTCGCTGGGGAAGTCGCACTCCTTCACATCCTTGATATATTGCTGTACAGCCCCCGTCATCAACTCGTGCAGGTCGGCGTAGCGGCGCAGGAAACGGGGCGAAAATCCCTTGTTGATGCCCAGCATGTCGTGAATTACCAGCACCTGACCGTCGCAGGCACCGCCGGCGCCGATGCCGATCGTCGGGGTGGGAATTTCACCCGTCACGCGGGCGGCCAGCGCGGCGGGAATCTTTTCGAGCACGATGCCGAAACAGCCCGCTTCGCTCAGCAGGTGGGCGTCGCGCACCAGCTTCTCGGCCTCGGCCTCCTCTTTCGCACGCACATTGTAAGTGCCGAACTTGTGGATCGACTGCGGCGTAAGTCCGAGGTGCCCCATCACCGGAATACCGGCCGAGAGGATGCGGTTGACCGATTCGAGAATCTCCTCGCCGCCCTCGATCTTCACGGCGTCGGCTTCGGTCTCCTTCATGATGCGGACGGCCGAATCGAGCGCCACCTTCGAATTGCCCTGATAAGTGCCGAACGGCAGATCGACGACCACCAGCGCGCGATTGACGGCGCGCACGACCGAGCAGGCGTGATAGATCATCATATCGAGGGTGATGGGAAGCGTCGTTTCATAACCGGCCATCACATTGGCCGCCGAATCGCCGACAAGAATCACGTCGATACCCGCGGCATCGACGATCTTCGCCATCGAATAGTCGTACGAGGTCAGCATGGCGATCTTTTCGCCGCGCTGTTTCATCTCCGTCAGCCGGTAGGTCGTAACGGCCCTGACAGTACTTTCTACAGACATAGTTCACTGCGAACCCGATGGAGCATTTAACATTTCACTCGTTCGCAAGGTTCCGACATGGAATCCATCGGATTCGTATTACGGCGCAAAAACGCCTATTCCATATCGACAATACCTCCCGGACCTCCCTTTGCAAAGGAAGACTTACTGTTATCTCCTGTAAATCGGGGCAAATATAGCGCAAGCCGGGCGCAATGCCAAATTTATTTGAACCCGGCCGTCCGCCGGCCATTCTCCCGGCCCGGTCAGCGTCCCGGCCCGATCCGGCGGAAAAAACTCCACAAAACGACGCCGCCCGAAACTGCGACGTTGATCGAATGCTTGGTCCCGGCCTGCGGGATTTCGATCGCGCCGTCGCACCGGTCCACGGCCGACTGCCCCACGCCCATCACTTCGTTGCCGAAGACCAGCGCATACTTCACGCCGGGCGCGGCGCGGAAGACATCGAGCATCACGGCGCCCTCGACCTGCTCGACGGCCAGCACCTCGTAGCCGTCGGCGTGCAGGCGGTCGATACACGCTTCGGTGGTCTCGTAATAGCTCCACGGCACGGTCAGCTCCGCGCCCAGCGCCGTTTTATGAATGTCGCGGTTGGGCGGCACGGCCGTAATCCCGCACAGGGCGATATGCTCCACGGCGAAAGCGTCCCCCGTACGGAAGAACGCCCCCACGTTCTGCAGCGAACGGACGTTGTCGAGCACGACCGTAACGGGCATTTTCTCCATCGCGGCGAACTCTCCGGCCGTGGGACGCCCCAGCTCCTCGTTGGTGATTTTTCGCATAACGTGTTCAAATAAGTGATTTCGGGGTCAAAAGTAGTCAAATAAAAAATATTTTACCTATTTTTGGGGTCCTAATCAACACAACACTATGTCTCTGAAAAAAGTCTTGACATTCGCGCTCGCTCTCTTCATTACGGGGGGGGGTCTCCAAGCGCAGAAGCTGATCGTCGGCGCCGACTTTACGACCCGTTTCGACAACCGGGAGTACGCCAACAACGATTTCAACGAATCGCAGACGCTCTTCAGCGCCCGGCTCACACCCCGGATCGGCGTGGAATGGATGGACAAAAACCGGCTGATCGTCGGCGTGGACCTCTTGCAGAACTTCGGCGACGACACCAAATTCCTGAGCAAGGCGCGCCCCTCGGCCTACTATCAGTTCAACAGCAGGAACGTGCAGGCCAACGCCGGCATCTTCGACCGCAAAGAGCTGCTGGGCGACTACTCGCTGGCGTTCTTCGGGGATTCGACGGCGTTCTACCACAACCGCCTTTCGGGTTTTCTGGGACACTACAAATCCACGGAACGCAGGAACACCTATGTTGAAATGGCCATCGACTGGGAGGGCATGTACTCCGAGGAGTCGCGCGAAATGTTCCGCATCATCTCGGCGGGCCGCTACACGCTCGACAAGGGGTTCTACTTCGGCTACGCCTTCTCGATGTTCCATTTCGCCGGAAAGATCGGCAACGAGAACGTGACGGACAACCTGCTGGTCAATCCCTATGCGGGCTGGGAGTTCAACGCCTACTTCGACTTCGACATCAAGGCGGGCTTTCTGTTCGCACCCCAGCGGGCGCGCAGCATCGAGTCGGGATGGAAAAAGCAGAAGGGCGCCCAGATCGACTTCGTCATGACCAAATGGGGCGTGAAACTCGAAAACAACCTCTATCTGGGTGAAAACCTCCAGCCGTTCCGGTACGCCTATGTCGGCGAACCGCTCTATGCCGGCGAACAGTTCTACTCGACCACCGACCATATCTACAACCGCACGTGGATCGGTTACGACCGCCGGTTCTTCAAGGGAACGATGGGCGTCGAGGCGGGCATGGTCTTCCATTACGACGGCTCAGGCATGGGCACGCAGCAGATGGTCAAGCTCTCGGTAGACATCCAGAAGCTGTTCAACATCGGCCCCAAGGCTAAAAAATAAAAATACAACAAGCGAAACATATGGCAAGCGAAACAAACGAAACACGGGAGAAGTCGCTGAACTTCCTCGAAGAGATCATCGAAGAGTCGATCGCCGGGGGCGAAACGCGCATACAGACCCGTTTCCCGCCCGAACCGAACGGTTACCTGCATATCGGCCACGCCAAGAGCATCTGCATCAACTTCGGACTGGCGAAGAAATACGGCGGCAAGTGCAACCTGCGCTTCGACGACACGAACCCCGTCAAGGAGGACGTCGAATACGTCGATTCGATCAAGCGCGACATCCACTGGCTCGGCTTCGACTGGGCCGTAGAGCGCTATGCGTCGGACTATTTCGACCAGCTCTACGACTGGGCCGTGGTCCTTATCAAGAAGGGGCTGGCCTACGTGGACGACCAGACGCAGGAGCAGATCCGCGAAAACCGCGGCACGGTATCCGTTCCGGGTACGCCGTCACCGTGGCGCGACCGCTCCGTCGAGGAGAACCTCGACCTGTTCGAGCGCATGAAGAAAGGCGAATTCGCCGACGGCGAAAAGGTCCTGCGCGCCAAGATCGACATGGCCCACCCCAACATGCTGTTCCGCGACCCGATCATGTACCGCATCATCCACGCCGAGCATCACCGCACGGGCGACAAATGGTGCATCTACCCGATGTACGACTACGCCCACGGCCAGAGCGACTCGATCGAGCAGATCACCCACTCGATCTGCACGCTCGAATTCGACGTACACCGTCCGCTCTACGACTGGTTCATCCAAGCGCTGGAGATCTTCCCCTCGCATCAGTACGAATTCGCACGTCTGAACCTCACCTATACGATGATGTCGAAGCGCAAACTGCTCAAATTAGTGCAGGAAGGCGCCGTGATGGGCTGGGACGACCCCCGCATGCCGACCATCTGCGCCCTGCGCCGCAAGGGTTACACCCCGGCTTCGGTGCGCAACTTCGCTGAAATGGTGGGCGTCGCCAAACGCGACAACGTCATCGACCTCGGCAAGCTGGAATACTGCGTCCGCGAAGACCTGAACAAGGTCGCCCAGCGTCGCATGGCCGTACTCAACCCGCTGAAAGTGGTCATCACCAACTACGACGAGAACAAGACGGAACTCTTCACGGCGATCAACAATCCTGAGGACGAAACGGCCGGAACACGTCAGGTTCCCTTCTCGAAGGTGATCTACATCGAACGCGACGATTTCATGGAGGAGCCTCCCAAGAAGTTCTTCCGCCTTTCGCCGGGCGGCGAAGTGCGTCTGCGCTACTCGTACCTCATCAAATGCGAGGAGGTGATCAAGGATGCCGAAGGCAACGTCACCGAACTGCGCTGCACCTACGACCCGATGTCGGGCCAAGGCTCGTCGAGCGACGGCCGCCGCGTAAAAGGCGTCATCCACTGGGTGTCGGCCAAAGACGCCGTCGAAGCCGAAATCCGCCTGTTCAACCCGCTCTTCACCAAGGAGAACCCCGACGACGTCGAGGAGGGGCAGACTTGGGAGGACAATCTCAACCCCGAATCGATGGTCCGAATCAAAGGCTATCTCGAACCGTCGCTGCGCGACGTTCCGGTCGGTCAGGCCGTTCAGTTCGAGCGCGTGGGCTACTTCTGCCCCGACACCGACTCGACGCCCGAACACCTCGTGTTCAACCGCACGGTGACGCTCAAGGATTCATGGGCGAAGATCAACAAGTAAAGATCGGCTGAAAATCGAGTTGCGATACCGAACGGGGACACGCTCCCCGCGAAAAGCGGCCCGCTGAGCGGGCCGCTTTTTCGTACGACGGACCAACCGCCCCTGTCAGGCGGTCGGTTCATGCATCCGGACCGGTTTTCAGTCCGGACCGGCTTCTATTTCAGCGGAATATAAATCTCCGTTTTCAGCTTTTCCGCCGGCACCCGGTCGGGATTATTGCGGTAGCGTTCGAAACCGGGGCTGTCACACAGTTCGCAGCCGCTTCGGGGCAGCCACTCCCGAAAGATTTTGTGATAGGCGCCGCCCAATCCGGCATAAGGACCCGTATGGACGAACATCGCATAGCGGCCTGCGGCGATCGTCTTGACGCCCACGGGGCCGACGGCCACCGGGCCTTTGGGAATCGTCAGGCATACGTCGCACCGCAGGTCGCCGGATTTCGAAATGTCGGGATCGTTGTGGTAAACGACGATGGACTCGATCCCCGCCGAGAAGAGTTTCTGCTCTTTGACGTATTGCCAGAGCCGGGCGAAACAGTCGCCGTAATCGACTTCGCCGTAATCCCCCTGAGCGCGGAGATAGGCCACGGTCTTTTCGGGAATTTCCAGCATTTTGGGTTTCGACAACCGGATTCCGGCGTCGGAGTGCATGCGTGTTGTCATGGACGGAAGGTTTTTAGCGGTTCGGTACTCTTTTGGCGAGATGCCGAAAAACCGTCCGAAAGCCTTGGTCAGCGACGACGGGGCGTCGTACCCCACGCGGTAGGCGATCTCTGCGACCGTAAGATCGGAGTAAAGCAGCAGGCGCGCCGCCGTCTCGATGCGCGTGCGGGCGATGAACTCCCCCGGCGGCTCGCCCAGAAAGGCCGAAACGATACGGTGGAAATGGCAGGGCGAAAACGACGACACCTCGGCCAGCGTACGCAGGTCGAGCGTTTCGTCCAGATGGGTCCGGATGTATTCGACGACGATGTTGATCCGCCGCTGATAATCGGCTGTCGTGGCTGGTTTGTTCTTCATCTCGGCGACAAAGGTATTCTCCGCCGGGGAAACGGACTTTTCCGATTTTGCGAATTTGCCTTACATCATCCGCCCGAAAGTCCTCCTGCCTAAAAGATAACGCAACACCACCGAGCCCCGGTAAATCTTCTCTTCCGCGGACCCTTTGCGGTTCTGCCGGATGGTCTTCCGCTTGCGGGACAGATCGCGGTGCCACCGCAGGAAATCGCGGTAGGCGCGGAACACCGCCCGGAAATTGTCGCTCCGCCCCTGCACCAGATAGGACAGGGCCGCCAGCAAGTCGAGCGCAGGACGCACGACGGCAACCGTGACCCGCTGCACGGACGAAGAGCACTTGTAGAGCATCGCCAGATTATTGCGGTGGTTGTAGAAGACTTTGGTCGGCGAATCGGTCGTGAGCGTACCGCCGCCGAGGTGGTAAACCCTGCTCTGCGGCACGACCCGTACCCGGTAACCGGCCAACTGCATGCGCCAGCAGAGGTCGATCTCCTCCATGTGGGCGAAAAAGTCGGCGTCAAAGCCGCCCAGCGCATGGAAAACATCGGCCCGGCAGCAGAATGCGGCGCCGCTGACCCAGAAAACGTCGCGGGCGTCGTCGTACTGGCCCTCGTCGGCCTCGACCTGTCTGAGGATGCGGCCCCGGCAGAACGGATAGCCGAGAAAGTCGATAAATCCGCCCGAAGCGCCTGCATATTCGAATTCCGTGCGGTCGGTCCATGAGATCAGTTTCGGAGAGACGACGGCTACGTCGGGTTCGCGTTCCAGCACGTCGAGGATCGGAGCGAGCCACCCTTCGGGCGTCTCTATGTCGGAATTGAGCAGCAGATAATAGTCCGCCTCGACCTGCTTCAAAGCCCGGTTATACCCTCCGGCAAACCCGTAATTGGCTTCGAGACGCAACACCCCGACGGAAGGAAATTCCGTCGCCAGCACCCTCAGCGAATCGTCCGTCGAGCCGTTGTCGGCGACCATGACCTCCACGCCGGCTGGGGCCGCAGCGACGACACTGGGCAGGAAACGGCGCAGGTGCTCCGCGCCGTTCCAGTTGAGTATGACTATTTTAGCGACCGGCATTTGTACGTTTGTGTTTCCAGCGGCGGTGCGACCACATCCAGAGTTCCGGGTGTTCGCTGATCATCGCTTCCAGCTTCCTAACGTAACGTTCCGTAATTTCGTATTCGGCGACCTGCTCTTCACCGTCGTAAATCGGCTCGAACGACATCTGGTAGCGGCCCCGCCGCAGACGGTCCATCCTGACGAAATAGACCGGCAGTTTGCAGCGCAGCGCCAGCTTCTCCCCGCCGTCAAAAAAAATCGTATCCTGATTGAGGAAGCGGAACCAGTGGCTGTCGGGACGGCGCGGCGGATTCTGGTCGGCGATAAGCCCCATGACGAGGTTTTTGCCGTCCACGCCGCATTCCCGGTTGCGCAGGTAGAAGCGCAGCGAATCCTTCATGGCCACGGTCATCGAATTTTCATAGTTGCGCAAACGCTGGTAAAGCCGCTCCATGACCTTGCTGCGCAGGGGATGATACACCGCCACCAACATCTGCGAGCGTTCGTAAAGCCCCCAGTAGGAACAATACTCCCAACAGCCGAAATGGGCCGTCATAGCGATCCAGTCGCGGCCGTGCACGGCCTTGTAATGTTCGTCGAATCCCTTCACCGTCAGTACCGTGCGGGCCTTTTCTTCGCCCATATGGGCCATATTGACCGTATCGACGAATATCTCGGCCAGCGTCCGGTAGAAATTGCGGCGGATGACGGCCAGCTCCCCGACGCTCTTTTCCGGGAACGAATTGCGCAGGTTTTCGTTCACGACCTTCATGCGGTAACGCAGGCAGTAGTAGAGTATGAAAAAGAGCAGGTTCTCGACGACGTAATATTTGAACCAGTACGGCAGCACGGCAAAGAAACGGGCGCCGAGCCACAAAGACTCCAGCCATACCTTCTGCGCAAAATTCAGCTCAGCTCGTTTCATCCGGCAAGGCGTTAGGGTTCGACAAAAAGTTTCACGTTATCCACCTTGGTGCGTATCCTCAGCCAGCTGGCCAGCGTCGTCCGGTCGATCGAATCGGCGGGCGCCTTGGGCGTAACGACACATACGAGGGTCGTATCGAGCGGCGTACCCGCGACATCGAACGTAATGCCCTTCATCAGCGATATGGCCTTGATATTCTCCATCATGACGCCCACTTCGCGCGAAATGTCGTCCACTTCGACGTTCGTAACCCGGTAGCGTTTCAGCTGAGCCGTCATTTCGCCGATGCGCCGGTTCTTCTCCTCCAGCAGTTCGAGGTAGCTCTGCTGCAGCGACGCCACGTTTATCTCGTCCGTCTTGTTGGCCTGACGCACCACCAGTTCGGCCTTCTCCAGTCCGAAGTTGCGCATCTGCGCACGGGCATTCTCGATAATTTCGTCGCCGATGGGTTCTCCCACGAGCAGCAGTTCGATCTGCGAGGGGTCTTTGCCGTGCGCATAATGCTTGTTGCACTCGATCACGCGCGTATGCGGAAACTTGAAGACCTGCGCGACGTATTTGTCGGCCACGGCTTCGAACAGCGAGACGCGGACCATATGGAAACCGATGACGACGCTCGGAATGAAAGTCACGAGCGTAATAACCATCATCAGCCGCTTGACGTTGCGTTCGCGCACCTTGTCGATAAAGGCGTTCTTCTCGTACTTCAGGAAACGGACCATGAGGTAAGTCGCCAGCGCGATGAAGACCGAGTTGATGAAAAAGAGGTAAAAGGCCCCGACGAAGAATTTTATCTGCCCCGTTGCCAGACCGAATCCCGCCGTGCAGAGGGGCGGTATCAGCGCCGTGGCGATCGCCACGCCGGGGATAACGGTCGAGGTGCGGTCCTGCCGCGTCTGCGCCACGATACCTGCCAGACCGCCGAACAGGGCGATCAGCACGTCGTAGGTCGTCGGCACCGTGCGGGCCAGCAGCTCGCTGCTGTTCGACGAGAGGGGCGACACGAGGAAATAAACCGTCGAGGTGATAATCGCCACGATGAACATCAGCGCATAGTTGCGCAGCGCCTTTTTGAGCAGCTCGAAATCGTTGATGCCCAGCGAAAGGCCGATGCCCATAATAGGACCCATGATCGGCGAAATGAGCATGGCGCCGATAATTACGGCCGCCGAATTGACGTTCAGGCCGAGCGACGCGATCATCGTCGCAAAAATCAGCACCCAAAGGTTCACCCCGCGGAACACCACGCCCTTGCTGATGGCCGCCACGACCTCGTCGCGCTGCGCCTTGTCTTCGTCGAGGCTGAAGCGCCCCCGCAGGAATTCACGCATCTCCCCCACCCAGAGCGAGAAAGAGCGTTTTACATTATGCGTATCGTTCGTATTTTCCATTTCAATATGCACTATCTTTCATTTATTCCTCTTCGTCCGCCGCCGTCTCCCGCTTCGGTTTGGGTTTTCCGGCCAGCACGATCACGAACTCCCCCTTGGGGTCCGTCGTGCGGAAGTGTTCCAGCACCTCGGCGACCGTACCGCGAACGGTCTGTTCGAATTTCTTGGTCAGCTCGCGCGACACCGAAACCCTGCGTTCCGGCCCGAACACCTCGGCAAACTGTTCGAGACACTTCACCACGCGGTAGGGGGACTCGTAGAATATCATCGTGCGCTCCTCCGCGGCAAGCGACTGCAACTGTTTGGCCCGGCCCTTCTTCTGGGGCAGGAAACCCTCGAAACAGAACCGGTCGCACGGAAACCCGCTCTGCACCAGCGCCGGAATCAGCGCCGTGGCGCCGGGCAGGGTCTCGACCTCGATCCCCGCTTCGACGCAGGTCCGCACCAGCAGAAAACCGGGATCGGAGATGCCGGGCGTGCCCGCATCCGACACCAGCGCCGCATTGCGTCCGGCCGCGATCGACTCGGCGACCATCTTCACCGTGGCGTGTTCGTTGAATTTATGATGGGAATAGAGTTTCTTCTCGATGCCGAGATGTTTCAGCAGAAACGAGGTCGTCCGCGTATCTTCGGCGAGTATGAAATCCACGTCGCGCAGGACATTGACCGCACGCAGCGTAATGTCGTCGAGATTACCGATCGGAGTGGGAACGATATAAAGCTTTGCCATGCAGCTATGCGAATTTACGTTCCAGCAGTTCCATCAGGAATTTGGCCCCGTCGGAATTGGCGTTCCAAGCATAATTTTCGGCGATATAAATCATGCACTCGTCGAAATCGTCGAAACCGTTGAGCGTTCCGATCGCCGCCTCGTAAGCCGCCGCATCGCCGCCGAACAAGTCGCGGATCATCAGGAACTTGTCGTTGATGCCGATGGCGCGGCGCAGGTCGGTAACGTGTTCACTGCGACGCAGCTCGGACGCCACGTCGCGCGGAGGCGCGATCGTGTCGGCCAGTGTCTGCACATTGTGGTTGATCACCTCGCCCAATACGGCGCCGGAGGTATTTTTCGCTTCGAGCGTGATCTCTTCGAAATCAGGCTCGTCGTCATCCCCGGCATTGTCGGGCGCAGTGGTTTCGGCCGCTTTCGGCTGCGGAGCGGCAACCGGAGTCCGCGATGCAAAAGCGTCCGGTCCGGGTGCAGAGGTTGTCGCGGAGCCGAGAGAGGTTGTCACAGAGCCGACAGGAGTTGTCGCGGATGCTGCGGGTTCCGTCACGGGCGCCGTAAATGGAGTTGCAGAAAGGGCGGCTCCGGCAGTTGCGTCGGAAACGGAGACTCCGGCGGCGGCAGTTCCGGCCGATGCAGAGTCGGACGCTGCGGAACCGGATGACGCGGAACCGGCCACCGCCGGTTGTGCGAACGACGCTTCGGCCGCAGGCTTCCCTCCCGCAACAGGTTTTCCGGTAGGCTCAAGGGCCGGAACGGATGCGGGTTTCGGGGCAGGCGCCGCAGGCTCCGTATTATATAGCGACATGATGACGCGCTGTTTATGGCGGTGACGGACAGTCTCCTCTTCCAGTTCGAACAGTGTCGGAGCTATGGGTTGAGTTCCCGGCGCGGAATGCGCTTCGGCTTTGGCAGGAGCTTCCTGCGCCGAAGTCTGTTCCGCATCGACGGACGGCGCAGGTGCGGCGGCTGATTCGGCGGCAGGCTCTGCAACCGACTCGGAATGTGACTCGACAACCGACTCGGCAGCGGGTTCTAAGACGGGGTCGGCTGGAAACTCGACGACGGACTCCGCAACGGACTCGACAACCGACTCGGCAGCGGGTTCTGAAACGGACTCCGCAACGGATTCGGAAAGCGACTCTGCGAAAGATTCGGTCGCGGATTCGACGACGGGTTCAGCAATGAATTCGGGCTTTTCGGACGCTTCCTCCGGTTCTCGGACAGTTTCCGGCAGCGGCACTGACTGCTCGGCGGCTGGTTCCGCGGCATTTCCGGCAACGGGTTCTGCCGGAGCCGTCTCCTCAATGGAAAGCTCGGATTCAGGCTCAGAAGCAACCGGTCCGGATTCGGTCACGGGTTCAGCGGCAGAGATTTCCGGTTCTGAAATCGGGTTCGTCCCGCCGTCGGAATCGGACTGCGCAACAAATGCTTCGGCAGAATCGACAACAACTTCAGGTTCGGCAGCCAGTTCTTCGGCAGGTTCGGAATGCCCTGCGAAATTTACGCCCGGTTCGACGGCCTGTCCGGACCCGAACTCAGACTTCGATTCCGGCACCGTCTCCGGTTCCGGCTCGGAAACGGATTCCGACTCGGAGACCGCACCAGCTTCGACGACTGACTCCGACTCAAAGGACGCCCCCGCCTCGGCAAAAGATTCCGACTCAAAAGCCGCACCCGCTTCGCCAACAGCGTCCCGTTTGGCGGCAGCATCCGGTTCGGCCTGCGCCTCAACCGCGAACGGGTCGAGCGAAAGCATTTCGCCGAGATCGATGCTGACCGGAATTTCGGCCGGAGCAGGCTCCGCCACGGCCTCTTCCGCCGCATCTTCGCGGACAGCCGCAAAGTCCGCATCCGCGCCGAAACGCACGGCATCGTATAACTTCCGCAGTTTTTCGAGCACCAGATCCCGTTCGAGGGTCGCGGTCTCCTGCGGGGTGTCCCAATTGTCTATGATTTCAGAGAGCTTCTGCAATTCGCTCCGCACGTATTTCAAATCCATGATCCGTACACTTTTTGCCCTCAAAGATAGGAAAAATTTACGAACTGCCCAGCGGAATCGCCCATATAATATCGCAGCCCCTCCACGTTGCCGCCGGGAAACGGAAAAGGGGACGGCATACGCATCGTCCCCCTATTCCGTCTGCGGAAAACATGTCACTTCCCGAAGATATGTTTCGCATAATTATATCCGCAGGCGTCGTAAATCTTCGCCAGCCGGCGTACGCGGCGCAGGTAGTCGCCGTAATCCTTCCGGTCGAGACTCCACCCCACTTCGGCCAGCGCGCTCAGGCGCGGCAGGAGCATGTATTCGGCATGGGGCCACGTGGCGATGTACTCGGTCCAGAGGTTGGCCTGCACGCCCAGTATACAGCGCTGTTCGTCAGCCGTCAGCATCTCGTAAGGATCGAGCGAATAGACCTTCTCGACAGG
>OGQZ01001504.1_pt1 | contig 17540 bp, 18 predicted proteins | sample 1553321 | NCBI WGS metagenome assembly OGQZ01 (sample SAMEA2579958, study PRJEB22360) | human gut metagenome | reverse complement strand
CAACCTGGTCCAAAACAGAGCAGAATCAGGCAGCAGGGCCTGCCGGTATGACGGAAGCGGGGACGGATCATGCGACACCCCCTTGGTATGCCGAGGCTCAGGAACTGCCCGCCTGTGCCACGGGCACCGGCAGGCAGGGCACTTTTTGCGCCCGGATGTTTTTTGACGGGGCCTGTTTACAGGGTCGCGCCGAGGGCGGCGAGGCACGAGACCCCGGCCAGCAGGACGGCCAGCAGCAGGGGCAGGTCGTACACCGGGCCGGTCTTGCGGACGTCGGCGGGAGCAAGGTTGATGGTGATGCGGCGGTCAGGCCACTTGAAGCCCAGATTTTTCAGGGCTGCGTGGACGCGGTCGCCGCTCTCCCGGACGGCGGAGTCCGGCAGGCCGACGATGGAGAGGGCGGGCATCCCGCCCGAGATGTCGGCCTCGACTTCCACGGGGAAGCCGTTGAGGCCCTTGAGACCGAAGCTCTTGAGGACTGCGTACATGGGCGCTCCTTTCTGCCCGATGGGGCGGCAGAAACCATCCATAAAAGGGGACAATAGAACTTTTTACGGTGCTTCGAAATTTATTCTAAGATAACAGACAAAAGGAATGAAATGGTTGACTAAAAACTGACTAAGAAATGGTAAAGATAGGGCGCAGATGCCCAAGTTCGACACAATTTTCTGTTTGAATCTATTATATTAGAGGGCATGTGAGATGTCAACGAAACGCGGGCTGTCTGCGATTGGAGGAAGAATCTTATGGTTGCGAAAGAGTACTGCTGTTACACCAGGCCCTATTCCAGTATCGAAGGCTTTCAAATTGCACACACGCTGTACTACAGCGCAAGCGTAGAGGAAGAGGGAGTTGTATTGGCAGTGCGGCGGCAGCAGGGAGAAGAGTGTGTCACGGAGCAGGTCATCTGCCCGGTGGGCGACTTCGGGCGGCTGATGTCCCTGATGCGGTATCTGTGCGAAAATGGAGTAGGGCTGGGCCACTGGCTGGATGTACTGGACGACGCAGGGCAGGTGTACTGGCCCTGCACGGCTGCAAATGGGCAGCAGGAGAGCGGAAAGCCTGCACGATTTGTGGCATTTGCTGGTTTTGAGGGGGAAAACTTGGTACATAATCCTGAATTGACACAAAGCGTATAAAAGCTTATATTATAAGTAGACTTGGATGAATTTGTCCATTATGGTCAAAAATTACAAAGGTAAGGTGTGCAATATGTATCAGGATGAGTATAAGCGCTGGCTGGCAGCGGATCTGGAGGACGCAGATCTGAAGCCGGAGCTGGCCAGGATCGAGGGAAATGACGACGAGATCAAGGACCGCTTTGCCGTTGCACTGAAGTTCGGTACCGCCGGCTTGCGCGGCGTGCTGGGCGCTGGCACCAACCGCATGAACATCTACGTCGTGCGTCAGGCCACCCAGGGCCTGGCAAACTGGGTCAAGACCCAGGGCGGCAACCAGACCGTGGCCATCAGCTATGACAGCCGCCTGAAGAGCGACGTCTTTGCCAAGACTGCCGCCGGCGTTCTGGCCGCAAATGGCATCAAGGTGCGCATTTATGATGCTCTGATGCCTGTCCCGGCCCTGAGCTTTGCCACCCGTTACTATGAGTGCAATGCGGGCATCATGGTCACCGCTTCTCATAACCCCGCCAAGTACAACGGCTACAAGGCCTACGGCCCCGACGGCTGCCAGATGACCGATGACGCCGCCGCCATCGTCTATGACGAGATCCAGAAGACCGATGTCCTGACCGGCGCAAAGTACATCTCCTTTGCCGAAGGCGTCGAGCAGGGCCTCATCCGCTTTGTGGGCGACGACTGCAAGAACGCCCTCTACGCCGCCATTGAGGCACGTCAGGTGCGCCCGGGCCTGTGCAAGACCGCCGGCCTGAAGCTGGTCTACAGCCCGCTGAACGGTTCTGGTCTGGTGCCGGTCACCCACGTTCTGAACGACATAGGCATCACCGACATCACCATCGTGCCGGAGCAGGAGTACCCCAACGGCTACTTCACCACCTGCTCCTACCCCAACCCTGAGATCTTCGAGGCTCTGAAGCTGGGCCTCGACCTCGCCACCAAGACCGGCGCCGACCTGATGCTGGCCACCGACCCCGACGCTGACCGCGTGGGTATCGCCATGAAGTGTCCGGACGGCAGCTATGAGCTGGTCTCCGGCAACGAGATGGGCGCTTTGCTGCTGGATTACATCTGCGCTGGCCGCATCGAGAAGGGTACCATGCCCAAGGACCCCGTCGCCGTCAAGTCCATCGTCTCCACCCCGCTGGCCGATGCCATCGCCGCCCACTACGGCGTTGAGATGCGCAGCGTGCTGACCGGCTTCAAGTGGATCGGCGACCAGATCGCAAATCTGGAAGCTGCCGGTGAAGTGGACCGCTTCATCTTCGGCTTCGAGGAGAGCTACGGCTATCTGGCCGGTCCTTATGTCCGTGACAAGGATGCCGTCATCGGCTCCATGCTCATCTGCGAGATGGCCGCTTACTACCGCAGCATCGGTTCCTCCATCAAGGAGCGTCTGGAAGAGATCTACAAGCAGTATGGCCGCTACCTGAACAAGGTGGACAGCTTCGAGTTCCCCGGCCTGACCGGCATGGAGAAGATGGCTTCCATCATGCAGAAGCTGCGTGACGAGCCCCTCACCGAGCTGGCCGGCCACAAGGTGGTCAAAATCACCGACTACAAGAAGCCCGAAGAGACCGGCCTGCCCGCCGCAAACGTCCTTATCTACTCTCTGGACAACGGCGCTACCGTGGTCGTCCGTCCCTCCGGCACTGAGCCGAAGATCAAGACCTACTTTACAACTCTGGGCAAGGACCTGGCCGATGCTCAGGCTCAGAAGGATGCTCTGGCAGCTGCCATCGAGCCCATCCTCGCATAACGCAGAAATTTCATAAAAAATTTATGCCCCCGTACAGCGCTAAAAGTGCTGCACGGGGGCATTTTTGATGGGCGCGGGCAGTTGCAGTTTGTGGGTGGATACGCTATAATATTCAATGAATAATAATATGCTCTGTGCAGTGCGGCGCAGGGCAGGAATAAAATGGGGCAGGTGTAAGAAATTGGAACATCGTGTAACGGCAGTCCTGGTGGCGGCGGGTTCTTCCACCCGGATGGGATTTGATAAACTGAGCTTCGATCTGGGCGGTGAGACCGTCTTGGAGCGGAGCGTCCGGGCCTTTGACGAGTGTCCGGAGGTGGACGAGCTGGTGATCGTGACCGGCGCGTCCAGTGAGAATGCCCAGCGGGCCGCTGCCCGCTGCAAAAAGCCGGTGCGGCTGGGGGGGGGGGCGGCGGCGCCCGCCGACATCCTCGGCGCGGAGATCGACCGTTACCGGGCCGGCGGCCCCTATGCCGGAGAATTTCCCGAGCGGTGGCTTCCGGCGGGACTGGCTATCGTGGACGAGCCATTCACCGAGCAAAACGGACTGATCAACAGTACGATGAAAATCGTCCGCAACAAGGTGGAAGAGTATTTCCGCGACCGGATCGACTACCTCTATACTCCGGAGGGAAGGGAGTTGCGAAACGATAAAAACCTTGCGTCACTGCGGAAAATGGTAGAATAACCTGAAATTTTACCGCCCGAAGAGTTGATAAATAAAAAAATCGGAGTAACTTTGTTCTCCGAATGCGGGAGTAGCTCAGTGGTAGAGCATCAGCTTCCCAAGCTGAGGGTCGCGGGTTCGAGCCCCGTTTCCCGCTCACGAGGTCCTTTTCGAAGGACCTTTTTTGTTAGGCAAGATTACATAATATAGAAGTAAACGATTCTGGACATCAATGATATGCAGAATCGTTTCGTTTTAATACCGGAACAAAGAGCGAACAGCAGCGAAAGTATGATTATCAGGAGCCGGGACGGAAGATAAATTACATAGCGCAGGGGACAGACTTCACAATATATGTTTCTGCGGAACTTACCGAGGTAGCATGGCAACGGAAAATGTTTATACCGCAAACAGACGTCTGGGACCTTTCGATCGACAAAAGCCGACAAAATGCAAGGCATTGACAAATGAATCACTTACGTCAAACTCTGGCCCGTTATGCGATTATCACATACACGACGTAACAAAGTTTCAGCGATAGCAGGCTGCCGAAGCTATAACACACACAGAACTTACTTCTTGTCGAGCCGAGATCGCGCTCCAAGCGCACCCCTGAAAGTTCCAAAAACAGTCAGCCTTATTTTCCTTTATCCATCTGCTTCTCCAGTAAAGAAATTACCCGGTTCATCTGCTCGTCCCGCTCCTTGAAACTGTCGGCCTGCTTTTTTATTACCTCCCAAGCATCCCTGGGAATCAACACTTCATCGGAGCCTGCCGGTCGCCCGACATAATACGCCTGGTCGTTTACCAAAAGCTCATTCCCGCCTTCCATTGCCGGATAGTGAACGACATTCAGCATCGGTCCTTCACCGTTCAACAGCCAATCTTTATTCAATTCGGGATAGCGGGCGAAAATTTTACCGAGTTTATCACGGCTCGGTTCATGTTTCAGTTTCGACAGATAGGCATTCGATAGTCCGCACTCGCGTTCGAAGCGCCCCGGCTTGATGCCGCTCATCCTGCAAAATTCCATTATTCTGTCCTTGACCGTCATACCAAAAGTCGTTTATAATAAAAATCGTATTTATAAAAATAAATTATAGAAAATTCCTTGTCATATAGATTTAATTCTTCGAATATTATCTATATTTGTAGTATCAAACAGATCGAACGAATAGTGTTCGAAAAACCGAACGAAAAAAATTATAACAAATATAATATAATTCTTTCAATAATGCGACGACAAGTATATAAAAAGGTAATCGAAATCGCACCCGATCTGAAACGACAGATCGCTATGGAAATGGGGTGCACGGTAGATACCGTGTATAATGCGCTCAACTTGAGCAACCCGACCACGGGTGCACAACCGGACAGGATCCGCCGTCGGGCTATGGAATTGGGCGGCAAGGAGAACCGAAAAATCCGCTGGATCAATTATTGACGCCCCAACCTCTCGTGCGAACGAAAACAGCCGGAAAAAAGAGGTCGTATTACAAACCGCAACGAAGTCTTCCACCACATCGTGCTTCCGCACAATGCTTTGCGCGAATAACGCTCACCGACAAAAAACGGGGAGCAATCGGGAGAGGCGGAATAAGTAGAAATACAAAGAGGAAACGGGAGATTTTCCCGTTTCCTCTAATTTTCTATAAACGCCCCGCCGACGGAAACTTACCTCCAAATCCGAACGCATAGCCGGAAGTATGAATTAAAAAAACGAACATCCTTCCGAAATTTTTCCTATATTTGCATCATACATAAGACACAAGAGGGGTGCCTTCGTCGGGAAAGACCGGAAAGGCTGAGATCATACCCTATGAACCTGATGCGGTCAGTACCGCCGGAGGAACTTGTTCATAGACCGTAATTTTCTCGTCGAAGCATCTCCGCAATTACGGTAAATCATGGAAGTATTCATCAATCACTCACCCGTCGAAACCGACGCAGCAACGACGCTTGCCGAACTGCTGATGCAGGAGGGTATCGCTGCCGACGGAATCGCAGTTGCGATCGCCAACAAGGTCGTGCCCCGCAGCGAATGGCCGACGACCCGCTTGCAGGCCGGAACGAAAATCACTGTCATACGCGCCGTGTGCGGAGGATGATGCGTATCATCGTCATCACCGACACGTCGTTCGCCGCATCGGAAGCGGAGTCGATTCGGATTCTGCTTTTGGAAGGAGCCGATCGGGTGCATCTGCGTAAACCGCAATCGGCCGAAGCCGACATGCGCCGTCTGATCGAAGCGCTGCCACCGGAATTATATCCTCGTCTGACTTTGCAGGATCATTTGCAGCTGGCCAAAGAGTACGGCATCGGAGGAGTACACCTGAACGCCCGCAACCCGGAGATCCCCGCCGGATTCGGGGGACTGATAAGCCGCTCGTGCCACTCGTTCGGCGAGATCGCATCGCACCCGACGGAAGACTACCTTTTTCTCAGCCCGATTTTCGACAGCATCTCCAAAACCGGCTACCGAGCAGGGTACGCACCGGACGAACTCCGAAAGGCATTCGCGCAGGGCATCATCAATCCGCGCGTCGCAGCGCTCGGCGGCATCCGGCCGGAACACCTGCCCGCGTTAAAGGAGTACGGATTCGGGGGAGTTGCCTTTCTCGGGTACATCTGGCAGGGCGCTACGCCCGGAGAACTGGTGCGGCGTATGCGGGAAATACAAAAATTCAACCGATAAACCGGCGGAAAACCGTCCGAAAATCGGTCTGATAAATAACAATACTTTAATGTACCTCTTGGAAAGCACGGCGCACCCAATTCCCTCCGAGAAGGAGCAGGGGAAGGTCGGAATTACAGGCTCGGCCAAGAGCCGCGATAATCGACCGCCGGTTCGACGCGACAAACGTCAGACAACGGTACATTAAATAAATATACAACTACTAAAAATATGTTACAGTTCATTACCCACCATACCGACCGCTACGACGAAATCGCCGGAACACGGGCCGTACTCGAAGGAGGCTGCCGCTGGGTGCAGCTCCGTATGAAAGACGCTCCGGCGGAAGAGGTGCTGCGCATCGGGCGTGAAATCGAAAAGCTGTGCCGGGAGTACGGTGCGAAATTCATCCTCGACGATCACGTGGAACTCGTCCGCGAACTGAATGCCGACGGCGTGCATCTGGGCAAGCTCGACATGCCCGTAGCGGAAGCCCGCCGCCTGCTGGGGCCGGAATACCTGATCGGAGCGACGGCCAACACCTTCGAAGACATCGAACGGGGGGCAGGGCAGGGCGCCGACTACATCGGCCTCGGACCGTTCCGTTTCACGCAGACCAAACGCAACTTGAGTCCCGTGCTCGGACTCGAAGGCTACCGCACGATTATGGAGCGCTGCCGCAATGCCGGCATCGCGCTGCCCGTCGTCGCTATCGGGGGCATCACGGCAGCCGACGTGGAAAATATTCTCGCAACGGGAGTGACCGGAATAGCGCTCTCGGGCGCACTGCTGCAAGCGGAAAACACCCTCGAAGAAACTCAACGAATAATTAATATAATAAACCGAACTAAACAATGAGTGAATTAGTTATCGGCGGACGGACGTTCCGTTCGCGCCTGTTCGTAGGAACGGGAAAATTCAGCTCCAACGAACTGATGGCCCGCGCAATCGCCGCTTCGGAATCGGAGATGGTCACCGTAGCAATGAAGCGCATCGACATGAATAACCCGCAGGACGACATGCTCGTGCATGTACGCCGTCCGGAGATTCAACTGCTGCCCAATACGTCGGGTGTACGCGACGCTGAGGAAGCCGTGCTCGCGGCACAGCTCGCCCGCGAAGCCTTCGGCACGAACTTCATCAAGCTGGAGATCCATCCCGATCCCAAATACCTGCTGCCCGATCCGGTCGAAACGCTCAAGGCAACCGAACAGTTGGCTAAAATGGGCTTCGTGGTACTGCCGTACATTCAGGCCGATCCGGTGCTTTGCAAGCGACTCGAAGAGGCGGGCGCCGCGACCGTAATGCCGCTGGCGGCACCGATCGGCACCAACAAGGGACTGGTTACGCGCGACCTGCTGGCCATCATCATCGAACAGAGCAACGTCCCGGTCATCGTGGACGCAGGATTGGGCGCCCCGTCCCATGCGGCGGCGGCGATGGAGATGGGTGCCGACGCCGTACTCGTGAATACGGCCATCGCCGTCGCAGGCGATCCCGTGCGCATGGCCCGCGCCTTCGCCCAGGCCGTCGTTGCGGGGCGCGAAGCCTACGAAGCCGGACTCGGAGCACAGGCACAGTGCGCCGAAGCGTCGAGCCCTCTCACCGCATTTCTCGACTAATTCCGCCGCGCTATGTTTTCAGAAGAATTAGCCAAATACGACTGGGAGGAGACGACCCGGCAAATTCAGCACAAACGACCGGCAGACGTAGAGACGGCGCTCGGCAAGGAACACCTGACCCTCGACGACTTCATGGCGCTCATCTCACCTGCAGCGGCCGCCTACCTGGAACCGATGGCCCGGCTGAGCCGCCGATACACGCAGGAACGGTTCGGCAAGACTATTTCGATGTATATTCCGATGTATATCACCAACTCGTGCACGAACTCCTGCATCTACTGCGGATTCAACCATCATAACAAATTCGACCGCGTGATCCTCACGATGGAACAGATCGAAGACGAGTGCAAGGCGATCCGGGCGCTCGGACCGTTCGAAAACCTGCTGCTCGTAACGGGAGAAAATCCCCGGGCAGCGGGCGTGGATTACATCGAACAGGCGCTCAAGGTCTGCCGTCCCTATTTCAACAACCTCACCATCGAGGTAATGCCGTTGGCGAGCGAGGATTACTACCGCCTGACCCAATCCGGACTCAACGGGGTGGTCTGCTTTCAGGAGACCTACAACCGCGCCAACTACAACATCTACCACCCGGCGGGGATGAAATCCAAATTCGAATGGCGCGTGAACGGCTTCGACCGCATGGGGCAGGCCGGGGTGCACAAGATCGGCATGGGCGTACTGATCGGCCTCGAAGAGTGGCGCACGGACGTGACGATGATGGCCCTGCATCTGCAATACCTGCGCAAGCACTACTGGAAAACGCGCTACAGCGTCAATTTCCCGCGCATGTGTCCGTCGGAAGGGCATTTTCAGCCGAATGTGGTGATGACCGACCGGGAGCTGGCCCAACTCACTTTCGCCTTCCGCATCTTCGATCACGACGTGGACATCTCCTTCTCGACCCGTGAAAAACCCTCGTTCCGCAACCACATCGCCACGCTCGGAGCGACATCGATGAGCGCCGGATCGAAAACCGATCCGGGCGGCTACCATACCTATCCCCAGTCCCTCGAACAGTTCTCCGTCAGCGACGAACGCACACCGGCCCAGGTCGAAGCCGACATCCGCCGCGAAGGGTACGAAGTCGTCTGGAAAGACTGGGACAAAATCTTCGACTGACGATGGAGGAACGTTACGCACGGCAGACGATGCTGCCGGAAATAGGGGAGCAGGGGCAGCGCAGGTTGTCAGAGGCTTCGGTGCTGATCGTCGGCATCGGCGGGCTCGGCTCGGCCGCAGCCCTCTACCTGACGGGAGCCGGCGTGGGACGCATCGGACTGGCCGATGCGGATACGGTGAGCAAGAGCAACCTCCAACGGCAGGTACTCTACACCGAACGACAGATCGGAATGCCCAAGAGCGCTGCGGCCCGGGAGCGGCTCGCGGCGCTCTCGTCCCACACCGCGTTCGAATGCCGGCCGGAAGGAATTACCCCGGAAAACGCACGGCCTATTCTGGACGGTTACGACCTGATACTCGACTGCTGCGACAACTTTCCGACCCGTTACCTGCTCGACGACCTATGTGCCGCCTGCCGAAAACCCTGGGTGCACGGCTCGATCGGGGAGTTTTACGGTCAGGTGACCGTTTTCAACGGCCGGAAAGGCCGTCGTTACCGCGATCTCTATCCCGACCGGAAGGCACTTTGCGCCCGTCCCCGGATCACGCAGGGCGTACTCGGCACAGTGCCGGGCGTCATCGGAACGCTGCAAGCTTCCGAGGCGATCAAATACCTCTGCGGCTTCGGCGAGCCGCTCGACGGGCGACTGTTCACGATCGACCTGCGTACCCTGCAAACCCAAATCATAGATTATTAACCTGCAAAAAACACAAAAAGAACCTATGGGAAAAGGATTTGACGAATATGCTCCGGCTTACGACGCCTGGTTCCTCGAAAACCGCAACGTACTCTACTCGGAAATCAATCTGGTGGCCCACGTGCTGAAAAATCCGGGGCGGACGCTCTCGGTCGGTTGCGGCAGCGGACTCTTCGAAACGATTCTGGCCAAAGAGTACGGTATCACGATCACCGACGGCATCGAACCGTCGGAAGGAATGGCCGAAATCGCCCGCAAGCGGGGGATGAAGGTGACGATCTCGACCGCCGAAGAAGCCGATTTCGGCTGCGGCGACTACGATACGATTCTCTTCAACGGTACCCCCAGCTACATCACCGATCTGGAAAGCGTCGTCCGCAAAGCCTACGACGCCCTGCCCGAAGGCGGCCGGATCATCCTGATCGACGTTCCGAAAGAGAGCACCTACGGTGTGCTGTACAACCTGGCCAAAGCCCTCGGCACGTGGGATCATCCGCTGCTCGCAGGGACCTATCCCGAGAATCCCTATCCGATCGAATTCGTCCGGGTCGCCAACTGGCGCACGACGGCCGAGAAGATCGAGCTGCTCGAAAAAGCCGGATTCCGGGATCTCCGCTTCGCCCAGACCCTCACCACGCACCCGCTCTACTCGAACCGGCAGGAAGAGCAGCCGTCGGAAGGGTACGAAAAGGGAGATTACGTAGCCGTTACCGCCTGCAAATAAACCGACATTATGAAAAAATGGAGCGAAGAGGCCTGGGATGTTGCTCGGCCTACCTACCTGAAAATCATCGAACATCCGTTCGTCGAAGAGCTTGCCCGGGGTACGTTGGCCGCCGACAAGTTCCTGTTCTACCTGCGGCAGGATTCGCTGTATCTGGCGCATTACTCCAGGGTATTGACCCACATCGCTTCCCGTCTTACCGAGAAGGAGCACATCGCGGCTTTCATCCGCTTCGCTTCGGACGGCATAGAGGTCGAGGAGGCGCTGCACGGCTCCTTCCTGAAAGGCGACGTACCGGCTCCCGAAGAGATCAGCCCGACATGCCTGCTCTACACCTCGGTACTGCAAGCCCAGGCCACAGCCCCGGTCGAAGTGGAAGCCGCTGCCGTGCTTCCCTGCTTCTGGGTCTATCAGCAGGTCGGGCGGCAGATCATCGCCCGGCAGCAGGGAAGTGGGAATCCCTATGCACAGTGGATCGAGACCTACGCCGATCCCTCCTTCACCGAAGCGACTTCGCAGGCTATCGGAATCTGCGACGCACTGGCCGAAAAAACCGGGCCGGAAACCCGGCGCCGGATGACCGACATCTTCCTGCGCTGTACCAAGATGGAGTGGCTGTTCTGGGACAGCGCCTGGCATCTGGAAAGTTGGAAAATATAAAAAGCGTTCATTCAAGTAAATGTGTCAATAATCTGATTAACAAAATCAATTATGAAAAAACACTATAAGCGGGTCCTGACGATCGCCGGAAGCGATCCGAGCGGCGGGGCAGGCATTCAGGCCGACCTGAAAACCTTCTCGGCCTGCGGTTGTTACGGGATGTCGGCCATCGTAGCCGTCGTGGATGAAAATACGGTAGGCGTCACGGGCGTACACCCGGTGCCGGTGGATTTCGTCACCGGCCAAATCCGGTCGGTGCTGGATGACATCGGCGCCGACGCCGTTAAGATCGGTATGCTGCACTCATCGGAACTTATCCGGGCCGTGCGGCAAACTTTGGCCGCTTACGACATCCGCAACATCGTCCTCGATCCGGTGATGGTCGCCACCTCCGGCGACCGGCTCCTGCAGGAAGAAGCGATCGCCACGCTCCAAGAAGAGCTGGTACCGTTCGTGCGGGTCATCACTCCGAATATCCCCGAAGCGGAGATTCTGCTCGGACGCAAGATCGCCGGACAGGAGGAGCTGCCGCAGGTGGCACGCGAACTCTCCTTCGGACGCAAAGTTTCCGTGTTGCTCAAAGCCGGACACCTGCACGATACCGAGCTTATCGACGTATTCTACAACGCCGAAACCGACAAAGCGACCCCTCTGCGCTCCATGCGGCTCGACACGCCCAACACGCACGGTACGGGCTGCACGCTCTCCTCGGCCGTAGCAGCTTTTCTCGCCCATGGATTACCTCTGGACGAAGCGGTCGTCTGCGCCAAGGAGTACATCAATGCCGCAATTATCGCCGGAGCCGAATACGAAATCGGCAAGGGTCACGGCCCTGTGCACCATTTCTTCAACTTCTGGGAATAAGAGCGGGGCAGTACACCGAAACGGCGGAAATATTGTGCGAAGTGGGGATATTTTATGAAAATATCCCTATTTTTGCTTATTCAAACAATGTACAAAACACGAAGAGATATGTCAATGGTTTTCAAATTCCGAATGTTGAGCGATGAAAACGACCATTTCGTCCGCGACTACGAGGTGCCGTACGATATGACGCTGCTCGGGTTTCATGAGTTCATCACGCGTTCGCTCGGCTATGAAGAGGGGATGTCTTCGTTCTTCACGGCCGACAAGCAGTGGAACCGGTTGCGCGAATTCACACTGATGGACATGGGAGACAATTCAGAGGACGCTCCTCTGCCGATGGCGGACATAACGCTCGGTCAGTTGATTCACAACAATCGCGACCGGCTGATCTACCAGTTCGACCTCATGGGCGACCGGGCGTACTACCTCGAACTGACCGAAGCCAAAAAGCCGGAGCAGGGGATGGAATATCCGCGCGTAGCTTTCGAGCACGCCCCGGCTCCCGATCAGTTCGATCCCGATGCCAGCGAATCGGAAGGCTCTATTTTCGAGGAGATGATGGGCGACTTCAGCTCCTTCGAAGGCGACGACAATTACAGCGACGATGACTGACAAGCGGCTCGTCGTTCTGGTCGGCGCAACGGGATCGGGTAAAACGGATCTGAGCATTCGCCTGGCAAAGCATTACCGGGCGCCGATCCTTTCGACCGATTCACGACAAGTGTATCGGGGAATGCCGATCGGTACGGCACAACCCACCGACGAACAATTAAAAGCCATTGAACACCATTTTATTGCCACACTCGACATACAGCAGGACTTCAACTGCGGGCAATACGAAGTGCAGGCGCTCGAACTGCTTCGGCAACTGTTCGTACGGCACGATACGGTAATCGCGGTCGGAGGATCGGGATTGTATGTGAAGGCTCTTTGCGAGGGGATGGACGACCTGCCGGAAGCCGACCCGGAGTTGCGGGGAACACTCCGGCAGCGACTTGCGAATGAAGGCCTCGAATCGCTGGGCGAAGAGTTGAAGCAGCTCGATCCGGTTTATTATGCGCAGGTCGATCGGAGCAATCCAGCACGTGTCATGCGGGCATTGGAGGTATGTCTGCAAACCGGACGTCCCTATTCGGAACAGCGGACGAAGCCCCGACGCGAACGGAACTTCCGAATCCTTAAAATCGGAACCGACGTTCCCCGTGCCGAACTCTACGGGCGAATCGATCGCCGCGTGGACGAAATGCTGGCAGAAGGACTGGAGGTCGAAGCCCGTCGGCTCTATCCTTACAAACACCTGAACGCCCTGCAAACGGTAGGGTATAAGGAGTTGTTCGACTACTTCGACGGACGATGCAGCCGCGACGAGGCAGTGGAGCTTATCAAACGAAACACGCGCCGCTACGCCAAACGGCAGCTCACCTGGTTCCGCCGCGACCCGGAAATCTTCTGGGCCCCGCCCGGCGATACCGATAAAATCATCGCATATATCGACGGGACGTTGTAAATCAGTAAATTTTTGTTACTTTTGTCCCGTCTTTTTCCGAAGACGGCTGCTCGGATGGTGGAATAGGTAGACACGCCGGACTTAAAATCCTGTGGCCAGCAATGGCCGTGCGGGTTCGATTCCCGCTCCGAGTACGGACCGACCGCTAATCTTGCGATTAGCGGTCGATTTTATTTTCACAGACCACAATCTGACGTCATACAGAGAGCGATACGTTTTCGACCGGGTTTCGACTTTCGAACGATCGCCGACCATACGATAAATTTTCTCGGACAACAACAACCTTGTTTTAACTTTTAATAAGGAAAAGCGATATACTACCAACCTATATCTACCGGGAAATAGAATTTAGCCCTTGCCATATTTATTTAGAAGCAAGAAATTTGCAATTAAAAATATTTAGCTATCTTTGCCACACAATCCGACAACCGATCATCCGATCGGTTTCATCACCCACTTAATATATCCAACATTTTATTCGGACAAATATGCAAGACCTTAAAGCACTCGAAGGCAAGAGTCTGGCTGAATTGCGTGAAATAGGCAAGGCACTGGGAATCCCTCACCTTATGATGAAAAAAAAGGACCTTATCGAAAAAATTCTGAATTTCACGCAGGACGGAGGCGTTGCGGATACCGAAACGCAACAAAGCCCCGACACAGCTCCCAAGAAAACCCGTCGGCCGCGTATTGCCAAGACGGAATCCGCTCAGGCCTCCGTCGAAATACGGGAGCAACCCGCCACACAGACCACGACGACCACGACTCCCGCAGCGACAAAAGAGGGCGGTAAACGTCGCGGTCGCCCCCCTCGCAAGGAACAAGTGGCACCTTCGATCGCAGCCACCGATACACCCAAAACAGAGCTGAAAAAAATCCTCCGAGAAGAAGAACCCGCTCAGGAAATACACGAAGAACAACAGCCGCTTCCCGCAACACGTCCGACGGAGGAGATCATTACCAAAGACGATTTTGCGGGAGAAATCGCCGGTGAAGGCGTTCTGGAGGTAATGCCGGACGGCTACGGGTTCCTGCGCTCGGCAGACTACAACTACCTGAACTCCCCGGACGACATCTACGTTTCTCCTTCGCAGATCAAGCTCTTCGGACTGAAGGCGGGCGACACGGTGACCGGCACGATCCGCCCGCCCAAAGAGGGCGAGAAGTATTTCCCGCTGGTGCGCGTGACGGACATCAACGGACTGAAACCGGAGTACATCCGCGACCGCGTACAGTTCGAATTCATGACCCCGCTTTTCCCGAGCGAAAAATTCTGTCTCACGGGCAACGGCCACAACAACCTCTCGTGCCGCATCGTGGATCTCTTCTCGCCGATCGGCAAGGGGCAGCGTGCGCTGATCGTCGCCCAGCCCAAGACCGGTAAAACGGTGCTCATGCAGTCGATCGCCAACGCCATCGCCGACAACCATCCGGAAGTCTATATGATCGTACTGCTGATCGACGAGCGTCCGGAGGAGGTAACCGAAATGGCACGCAACGTCAAGGCCGAAGTCGTGGCTTCGACCTTCGACGAACAGGCTTCGCGTCACGTCAAAGTCGCCGAAATGGTGCTCGAGAAAGCCAAGCGCATGGTCGAATGCGGACACGACGTAGTGATCTTCCTCGATTCGATCACCCGCCTGGCACGCGCCTACAACTCGGTGCAGCCCGCTTCGGGCAAGGTACTCTCGGGCGGTGTGGATGCCAACGCGCTGCACAAACCGAAGCGTTTCTTCGGCGCGGCCCGCAACACGGAAGAGAAAGGCTCGCTGACAATCATCGCCACAGCCCTGATCGACACCGGTTCGAAGATGGACGAGGTGATCTTCGAAGAGTTCAAAGGCACGGGCAACATGGAGCTTCAGCTCGACCGCAAGCTGGCCAACAAGCGCATCTATCCGGCCGTCGATGTAATCGCGTCGGGAACCCGCCGCGAAGACCTGCTGCTGTCGCGCGAAGTGATGAACCGCACGTGGATTCTGCGCAAGTATCTCTCGGACATGACCCCGGTGGAAGCGATGGAGTTCCTGCAAAAACAGATGAACCTCACGGACAACAACGAGGAGTTTCTCGCCACGATGAACCATTAAATCCTATAAAACTATGCTTCGGACGCTATTCATCTCGCTCTTATGCCTGCTGGGAACGACCAGGGCACTGGCCTGGGGACAAAAAGGGCACGACGTAGTCGCCTACATCGCCGAATGCAACCTCACGCCCGAGGCCGCAGAGAAAATCGACAAGATCCTCGGCGGAGCCTCGATGGTATATTGGGCCAACTGGCTCGACTCGGCGAGCCACACGCCGGAGTATGCCTACACCGCGACCTGGCATTATGCCAATGTCGATGAAGGTTTCACTTACGAGACCATGACGAAGAATCCGGACGGGGACATCGTCGAGGCCATCGACCGGATCGTGGCGGAGCTTAAAAACGGTCAGCTCGACCCGGCACAGGAGCAACTCTACCTGAAAATGCTGATACACTTGGTCGGTGACCTGCACCAGCCGATGCACACGGGGCACTTGAGCGACCGGGGCGGCAACTCCGTTCCCGTACGGTTCTTCGGTCGGGAGAGCAATCTCCATGCAGTTTGGGACAGCTCCCTGCCCGAAGCGGCCCACAAGTGGAGCTATACGGAGTGGCAAAACCAGCTCGATCGCCTCACAGAAGAGGAGGTGGCCCGAATCCAATCCGGCACACCGTTCGACTGGTTCGAGGAGAGCAATGCGATCTGTCGGGAGATATACGTTGCAACACCCGAAGGCAGCGATCTTTCCTACGACTACATCGCTAAGTATGCCCCGGTAATCGAGCGGCAGTTGCTGCGTGGAGGACACCGCCTGGCAGGTCTGCTGAACGAGATATACGGATAACGGAAACATCAACAGAAAAATCCCGGAGTTCCCCACCAAGAACTCCGGGATTTTTCTGTTTTCAGACCGATTACAATCCGTACAGAAACTCCATCACATCGACCGCATCCGGATAGTCCGAAAGTGTAGGCTGCTGTGATCGGCCCAAAGGAACCCGACGGCTGTGGTCGATACAGTTGGAAACCACGCATTGTAACTCCGCATCGTGTTTCCGAAGCCAAGCTGCGACCTGGGAGAGATCGTCGTATTCGACCACGGACACCTCGCTCAAAGCCTGCGAAAATTCCGACTGGCGGATCAACAGCGCGAATCCCAAATCAAAAAACGGATCGCCGCACATTTCACGCAGGGCCTTGCGCTGACGATAATTATTCAGGTATTTGGGGTTCATTCGTCGAGAAGCAAAACGAAGGGAGATACCTCGAGGTACGAAAATTAGAGAAACGTTCCGACATCCCAAGCCCGAATAGGAGAAGATATCGTCGGACAGAGCCTCCAGTTGCCCGGACGTTTCCCGCCCGTTCAAGACCGCGACCGAATGGCGATTACCGCGCAAAAGAGTTCTGACCCCGGCATACAAGCTGCGAAAATACCGATTGGCATTATCGCTGCCGGTGGCAATCGCGGCATCGAAAGGTGTAGCCCCGTCATAAACTGCGACAGGGACACCCGGCTCGATCTTTTTCAGTTGGTCGATGACGAAACTCATCAGCACCGCATCTTTGCTCGACATTTTCACCAGGCAACGATGTCCGGCCGTAACGACACACAACAAATCGAAAAAACCGACCAGCGGAATATTGCCGGCCATGACGACCAGAACGGTACGGGACGGCAGGGTAGCGGGGCGCTCGTAGCACGCCAGCCAACGCTCGATCTTATCACGCGATAGGAACTCCTCGCGGATCGACCGCACGGCATCGACAATCTCTTCCGGCTCGAACCAATCGTTCTTCTGGCAGGCCCGCGCGATAACCTCACGGCTCGCAGCATCCTGTCCGAACGAAGAGAGGCGTGCACCCAATTCCGCCCATATATCTACGGGAGTCTTCATCGGCACAAAGATAGTATAAGCCGCGTGCAAAAACAAGTCTGCCTGAATCATACTGCAGCCTTGACAAAGAGAGGCAGAAATTTGGTTTATCGAATTTTTTCGTTACCTTTGCTCCCGCATTTGCGGAAATAGCTCAGTTGGTAGAGCACAACCTTGCCAAGGTTGGGGTCGCG
>OGQZ01001477.1_pt1 | contig 17786 bp, 9 predicted proteins | sample 1553321 | NCBI WGS metagenome assembly OGQZ01 (sample SAMEA2579958, study PRJEB22360) | human gut metagenome | reverse complement strand
GACTTCGTATCCCTATTCTGCTTTTTTGTTTTATCCTGAAAGATACTCTGTATCTTACGATATTTTACCTCAAAAATAATCGTTGACCAGTAAACATCTTCTCTGTATAAGTCCATTCGGATATCGGGGCGATAATGTCTGCCTTTCGTAAATACCGGCTGATTTTCTTTTGTTGTATCCTCTAACTGCCTGCACAATGGTTCATCATAATGAAGCTTTATCCGAAATTCTCCCTTCACAAACTCTACAACCGTACCTGATAACAGTTCCGGAATTAATACACGCCCCTCTAAAAATTCATCGAAAATCCATCCCTGCGGTTCAAACCCAATTTCTTCACTGATCAAGAATCGGCAAACTTTAACAAAACACCAGATTTCATACAGCGTTTCCGAACGTTTCTGCGAATACGCATATCCCTCGCTCCACTGTATTTTCACGCTTTCCTGTCTCAATTCCTGATACATTTTATAAAACGCATTGTAGCGCACGTCATAAATTAATACATGCGGTATGAAAACAGGAGCGTCCTTTTTAATCTGACCATACCATTCTTCTTCCTTTATCATCCTTGAAAGATTGGAAATCGTTTTTGCGCTTTCCAGATATCCCTCTAATTCTGATAGCATTTTTTTCTTCAACTCGATTGGAATCTGGTTCTTATCTTTAAATTCTACCAATTCTTTTAATTCGATGCGAAGCAGTTCGATATATCGCTTTGTTGATGTTTCAAATGTATGTAGTTCGTTTTCGTAAAATGTGATAATTTTTTTCAGCCACCGGTTTTCCGGCAAATCATAATTGCAGATTCTTTTTGGAACTAAATAACTTTGTTTTCCCTCTCCTTTTTTTAGATAATCTCGAAAGGTGATGCCATCCATTTTGGAAATTCTATGCATCGGCTCTCTTTGATAGATTTTTTCTATTTTATAATTCGGTTTCTCTTTTAAATCCAAAAATGCCGCCAATATCTGGCTAATGTACTTTCTCATCACAAAGAAATGATATAATTCCTGATTCGATGACGAAGCCGTTCCACTCGCTCCAATGGAAATGCTTTTCTTAATCACATCTGCCGATAATCCCTGTATTTCCTCTTCGAGTTCCTGCCTCATAATCTGCCATTCCTGTTGATTTACATTTTTCGGAAATATCTGAAACCATTGATAATAATTCCTTCCATCATGAACCAGACGCATTGCGAATGTTCCGACGCGAATCGCGTATTTAGAAGAAGAAATTTCAAACATTTTCTGTGCCATTTTAGATGGGGATAAATAAAGATTCCCCTCTTTATCTATGTTGCAGTACTCTTCCGAAAGTAAATCAATTCCATCAAAATAAATTCTGTCATCTACATTTTGAGAGTGAAATAGAATTTTTACTTCTTCATACTCTCTAAATGCTATCCGGTCTAAATCCGTATGGTTCATTTCATCAAAAGATTCGGCAAAGTTTTTTACCACAGTTGAAGTATTTGGAAAATTGTAAGAATATCCCGACTGAATCGTTATCTCCACACCTAAATCATAAAGTGTAACCATAATTTTCTATCTCTCTCTTTTTTACCTCAAGCATTTTTTTACTCTTTTCAAAATCAGAAACATCGGAATATTCTTCAAATAATTTCGGCAGACTTGTCTTTACATTCTCGTCAAAAATATCGTAAAGCTGTTCTTTCTGCCCTCTAACCTTTGTTAAAACTCTCTGCACAAACTGAATATCAAATCCCTCTTTGCGGGAAATCGCCTCTTCACTTTCTGTTTTTGGAAGATTGATTAAATATTTTGCTATCTGTTTTAAAATTCTTGGACCAACTCCAAGCGTTTTTGAACAGCCGTTTAATGTTGTATGTACCTTCCATAAAAATTCTCGTTCTCTTGCTGAAAGGATATCTTTCTCCAAATCTAACTCTTTCACCAGCTCACCGTATTTTTTATAACTCCAGACTTCGTTCTCTGTTTGTCCCGGTTCTGTTTGTTCTGGCTCTGCTTTCTTCCCATCTCCCACTCTCCATTCGGTATACGGCACTAAATCAAGCTGAATAACATTTGCACGGTCCAGTACCTTATCTGAAAAATGAAACGTCGATTCATCCATATTTACCGTTCCAATAAACCGCAGATTATTTCCGATTTTTACACTAGATGGATATTTATCTACATTGTACAAACGAGTTTCATATTCTTTCGCATATAATTTTAAAAATCTGTTTTGTTCCGGCATTTCTAAGATGGATAAAAACTGACTGAAATAATGCTCTACTCTTGCCAGATTCATTTCATCAAAACAAATGAGATACAATTTGTCCTGATTTTCTGCTTTTGAAGCCTCAATTAAAGTATTTACAAATCCGGCATCGTCCGGACGATAAACCGAGTGCATAGAATCCACAAACCCGATTAAATCACTGTCATCACTCCAGTTTGGTCTCACCGGAATCATTTTCAAACTTTCTTTTTCCAGTCCAAGAGCCTTTGCATAGCACCAGACAAGCTGGGACTTTCCTGTTCCACTTAAACCAGATAAAATCACAAGCGGACTGCTTTTTACTGCAGTGTGAAAATTAATCAAATCCTTGACTGTATAATACAGACCGCTCCCATTTGCAGTCTGTTCAAAGTGCTTGATAAAATTCCATTCACACTTCTGCTGTTTTTTTGCCCTGCGAAAATCAGGATTTAAATTTTTCAAAATTGTTCGATGTGTCTTTTCATCGATAAAGACAATAGAATGACCTGCCTCTGAACGAACAAAATGCTTGCATAATTTTTGACCAACAGGAATTCCCTTATCCCTGCCATTTGTCACATAATATCCCCCATTATCATCCTTTTTATTTTCATCATAAAAGATAAGATATGGGATTGCTGAAGCCTCCGACTTTTGATATCCTGCCACCTCAAACAGTCCTTTTCCTGCTTCTAATTCTTTATCCAATTGTTCAAAATTTTCAAATGAACTGTTTTCACTTGTAATCAGCGGAATCGTAATAAATTTATCAATTTGATGATAACGCTCTTTCTCCTGATTTCCAAATATATTTTCTGCGATTTTGCATTTATATTTTTCTGAAATATTATCATCTATATATTCAAATCGAAACAGACAGGTTTCAAGCTGTTTTTTATAAAATTCTGCCCTTTGCTTTCCCTCTAATTTACTATTATCTACAATACCTTCACCGGTAAATTTATTCTGAAAACACACGACATATTTATTTTCCGGTTCCTGATTCGGAATCTCAGAAATTACCCTTAAATAAAACTGCAGATTTCCTGCACCGTTTACCACACAATTGCTTTCCTTTAAACCATTTTGCTTCACTTCTTCTTCCGTTGCCAAAACACCTAGCCAGCTTGTCTTATTTTCTTTCATAATTCCTATCTTATCCTATCTTACTTTTTTCTTCTTCGTTACTTGATTCGGTTAAAATCCGACATTTTCGACAGTCTTTGTTTTCCATAAATTGTTTTATTTCCATTACAGGCAAATGCAATCATGCATATAATTGCAAACCACACCACATGTTCCGGACCAAATACTTCAACTCCAATTAAAATTGGCGCAATCAGGGTATTTGTCGCACTTCCAAAAACGGCTGCGTAACCGAGTCCTGCCACCAATAAAACAGGCAGACCCAAAGCAGAAGCCAGAATGACCCCAAGTGTCGCACCGATTGAGAAAAGCGGGGTGACTTCTCCCCCCTGAAATCCTGCTGCAAGTGTCACAATCGTGAATACTGCTTTTAATAAAAAATCAAACACATAGACCTTTTCTCCTGCAAAACTTGCAGAAATCAGATTCGTTCCAAGTCCACAGTAACGTCCTTTCCATAAAAGTAAAAACAAAATTGAAAGAATGATGCCTGTAAAGAAAATCCTCCGGTAAGGATTTTTTATAAATTTCGCCAGTTTTTCTTTTGCAAATGCCAGAAAATACGAAAAGGCTCCACCTGTAATTCCAAACACAATCGCAATCAAAATCAATTTGGCAATGGTCTGCGGATTCACAGAAAACGTATCCGAAAAAGAAACCGAAAATTTTTCCAGTCCCAATAAATGAGACGTGAAACTTGCAGTAAATGCTGCACTCATTGCCGGAAGCATCGCCTCATAAAATAATGCCCCGACAACTAATACTTCAAGTGCAAAAAATGTGGCTGCAAGCGGTGTCTGGAACAACCCGCCAAAACCCGCTGCCATACCCATAATCAAAAAGATTTTTCCATTTTTTTCCGTCTTTCCGGAAATCACTTCAAATTTCTTTCCGATTGTATGAGAGACCGCTGCGCCTATCTGAACTGCAACACCCTCCCTTCCGGCACTTCCTCCAAATAAATGAGTAAGCCAGGTAGAAACCATAATAATTGGAATCAATGCCTTCGGAATTTCTTCATTTTCCTCAAAACCGGTTTCGAAAATGAGCCCCATTCCCTTTTGCGATTTCGGGCTGATTTTTTGATATAATAATAAAATTGCCACACCGGCAAGCGCCAAAAATGGAACAAGAACGGTAACGTGTTCTCCTCGAAATGCCGTAATGCCTAAAAGTACCCTTCCAAATATCGCATCTACTGCTCCAACGATAATTCCAATCAGAACACCCATGATTGTATAGAGCAAAACCGGTATATATTCTCTTATGCTTAAATGCTTCATTTTTCTTTGTCTCTCTATCTATTTTTTTGCAGAACAGTTTGTCAGCTTACATTCGATTTGAACTTAATGAATAAAATGGGTTGCTACTCGTTTTTCTGTTTCCGGCAGACCAAATGTTTCTTTTCCAAGTGCAATACTCTTCATTAAAAATGTCATATTTCTTGCAAGTGTACGCATGGTCTGTTTTCCCTCTTCATCCATCTCAGCTTCACCCACTTTTCTTCCGTGAATACTGTTCCAATACTGACTGGAAGCAATCGGCATGTTGGAAATAGTAAAATATTTATTCAGCTCATCAAACGTCGCTGAACATCCACCACGTCTTGCGCAGACCACACTTGCACCCACTTTCATCGTTTTATCAAATGGTGTACTGTAAAACAGTCGGTCCAGACATGCAATCAAAGTCGCATTTGCGGAAGCATAATAAACCGGACTGGCTACCACAAGACCATCCGCTTCTTCAAACTTCGATGCCAGCTCATTTACGATATCATCATTAATAGAACATTTCCCGTTCTTATAGCAATAGTTGCAGGCAATGCATCCACGGATGACTTTGTTTCCAATCTGAATCGTTTCATATTCCACTCCATTTTCGGCAAATACCTTTTCCATTTCTTTTACTGCAACGGTTGTATTTCCGTCTTTGCGCGGACTTCCATTTAAAATCAATACTTTAAATTTTTCTTTCATAAGTCATTCCCCTTTCATTAAGTAAAGCGAACATTCGCAATCCGCTTCGCTACTTGCTCATGAACGCAGTCGCTTTGCGATCTGTCAGTGGGAGCTTTCAACTCCCACTGACAGAAGCATCCCCCTCACCCGCCGCTTAGTGCTCTGCGCACTTGAAGCGGGGGAATGCTTATCTGCGTTCAAAATATTATTTTTATTTTATCACAACACGCTCTAATTGACTATATCCTCCCAAATACCAAAATGCTTAGAAGTTAAATAACCGATTGACAGCAGCAGGAAACCTAAGGTAAAATATTAACAAACTATATACCTGTGACAGTCATCAAAAACAGTAATGTTTTGAGTTAAAAAGAAAATCAGTGCAAATCTGATACAGATGATTCTACTGTGAGACATACCCCCAAATATGCACACCGGAGGAACTTCAGTAGCATATTTTTGCAGGTCGTTAAGTCAGAAGGCTTGCTGTTACTTCGTTCAAGATTTTTGAAGAAAAGAATCTTTTATACGCAGTAACAGCATTTCATGATTTTAATCAAGTAGTGTATAAAAGAGCTTTGATTCAGAAATGGAGAAAGGCTCTTTTTTGTGTATAAAAAAATTTTTCCAAAAAAGAGAAGTGTATATAGAAAGTAGAATACTTTAAAAGGAGAAGGAGCATGAAAAAAGAATTTAAGCGAATGCTTAGTATTCTTCTGGTTCTAACACTTTTAGGAAGTACGCTGCCGATGTCCGTATCAGCTTCCGCACTTCCGACCCAAAATGCTTCAGCAATTGAGAACCAGGAACCAACCGATGCATCACAAAATGATGCACAAGATGTAACGCAAAACGAAACACAAAACGAAGCACAAACTGAAGAAGCACAAGAATCCCAACAGGAAGTACAAGCTTATGCCAACACGCTTCCATCCACAATTCCGGCCGGGGAAACTTATACCCTGTCTGAAGATGTAACAATGGAAAGCGGTCAGTGGTTTGAAAGTATTGAGGGAACCTTAGACGGAGCAGGACATACCATTACCCTGACCGATAAGCCACTGGCAAATAAGGTAACCGGAACGATTCAAAATCTGGGTGTAACCAGTGAAAAAGTAATTGAACGCGACGATACTTTCGGAAGTATGGCAATGACTTTTAGCGGAACCATTCAAAACTGTTTTTCTACTGCCAAGTTAAACATGGCCGGTTTTGATGAACCGGGTGGATTAGTAGGTACCGCAAACGGAGGTGTGATCCAGAACTCTTATTTTGCAGGTACCGTAACCGGAATGCTTTCCGGCTTTTACGGCGGTTTAATTGGTGTCAACAACTCAAACGATACCAAACTAAAAAACAGCTGCTATGGACCTGGAAGTATGAATGGTGCCGTAAGTATGGGTGGCAACAAAATCACTCCGGAAAACGTACAGCAAAAATCCTTAGAAGATTTTAAATCCGGCGCAGCAAACAGCATTTTAAATACTAATCTTCCGGAGACCGGATTTTCCTGGGCAACTCCGACAGATGGCAGCAACCAGGGATTTCCGATTCTCGTAAAGGGCGGTTCTACCGAAGCACAGAAACCGGATAAAACAAACTTACAAAAACTGGCAGACACTTGCAGTGCACTTAGCAAAGAAGGCTATACCAAAGAAAGCTGGATTAAACTTGAAGAAGCACTTGCAAATGCACAGAACGTTTTAAAAAATGAAGATGCTACACTTGAAGAGGTTACAACCGCAACTGCAACACTGCAGGCAGCAAAAGACGGTCTGAAAAAAGAACGACCGACAGAGCCGGTGGCTCCTCCTGCTGATGCAAGTCAGATTCAGCATATCTCAACCGAAAATGATTTAAGTAAGATTAATTCCAGTTCCGATCAATACTATGTACTGGATCAAGATATTACCATAAAAGATTCTTACTTCTCTATGACGGAATTCAATGGCATTTTAGATGGACAGGGACATGCCATTATCTTTGAAAATGCAAACTGGATGTTCCAGCATTTAGGGGAAGAAGGCGTTTTACAGAATCTGTATTTTACCGGTACCATTGATACCTGGGAACAAAGTGGAAATGGACCAATCGGACAAAATTTAAAAGGAACTGTCATCAACTGTTTTTCAGATGTAAAAGGAAGTTTAGCCTGCGGTTTTGCAAAACGTCTGCAAGGCGGAAGCATTATCAACAGCTATTCCATCAGTGAAGGCAAAAAAGGTGTTTTATTTAATCAGTATAAAGAAGGCACCCTGAAAAATACTTACTGGCAGGAAGGACTTGCCAATCCGGCTGAAATTCCGGCTGCTGCTTTAAACAACTCTTCTGCAAAATCAGAAGAACAGCTGAAAACCAAAGACTTCGTGACGCTGTTAAATCAAAACAGAGGCGCAAATGGTACCAAATGGGGGCAAAACAGCAACGGCTATCCTTATTTCGGAGAAGATAAAACTTATAATCCAGACAAACCAAATCTTCCGGAAAACAAATATGAAATGGTTATGGTAACTGAAGCAGGCGAAACACTTGCCATCGAAAACCAGACCTTTACTGTTTCACCGGACGAAGTAAATGCATTTGGAATTGTAGGAAACTTCCAGTTAAAAAACGTGCCGGAAACCAGCACAATTTCATGGGGCATTTCAGAAGTAAAACCAGAAGGTTCCTTAATGATTGGAGCCGATAATGGTGACCTTCGTATCGACAAAGAAGGCTCCGCTACCGTTACTGCGACGGAAACCAAAGCCGATGGAAGCAGCGAAGCCGTAGCCTGGGTTAAAGTCATTTCAAAAGCGCAAAAATTAGAAGAGATCAAGCTGTTTATCGACGGACAGGATGTAACCAATCAGACCTGCCAAGTTGCCGGCTCTGAAGAAAAGAAAATCGAAGTGAAAGCCAAATATCAGGGCAGCGATGCTTTTGTACCTGCAAACTCAACTCGTTTTGCTTACAAAGCCAGCGATGACTCATTGATTAAAAACTACAACGATTCCAGCAGCTTTTCCTTTAAAAAGCCTGGTACCGCAAAAATGGTTGTGACCTCAAAAGTAAACAATTCCATTACCGCAGAGGTGGAAGTAACTTCTACTTATGTACCGGCAACTTCTGTAAAACCTGCGATTTCCGGAAAGAAAGTCATTCACGGAAGAAATGCCAACGACCCGGATCAGTATGCTTTCCTCCCGGATTACAGTGGCGTAATTGTCTCTCCACAAAATGCAAGTTATGCAGATAATTGGAAAGTAACGAGCAGCGACGACTCCATCGCCGAATATGTGGAAAGTATGGTAAAAGGATATGTACCATACAAAGCAGGTACCGTTACTTATCGTGCGACCCTTACACAGACCGATCCGGAGACCAAAAAAGAATCTACCGTATCCGGTACCTCTGATGTGACTTATGCATATGAAAATCCACTTACTGAAGTAACTGCAGTGCAAGATAAAGTAAGTATGGAAAATTTCACGGAACAGCCTCTGGAATTAAACTTCAAAGGTGAAAAATCCGATGCCGGCTGGAGTGTTACCTATCCAGACCTGAAATGGACCTTTGATAAAAAAGGTATCGTTAAAATTTATAAAAAAGAGCCGATTCTGTGGAAAAAAGGCACAGAATGGGAAGGCGCACCGGATTTCAATTCGGTTGTCACAAATGATCAATATTATGTAAAAGCATTAAAAGAAGGAACGGTTGTCGCAACCGGTACTCCTCTTGACAACACAAACTCCGTCGCTCCGATTCAGATTACAATTGAAGTTGCAGGCGGTGAAACTCCACAAATTAATATCGACGAACTGGTGCAGAAAGGTCTGCTTGGCGCAAAAGCACATTTACAGGCAATCAGCCCAGAACAGAATTATGAATGTATTGAGCACGACTGGATTGTTTATGACCTTCTTCGTGCCGGAATCGCCATTCCGGAAGAAAAACAGAATCAATATTATGATTCTGTAGTAAAAACCGTCAAAGGCTGGAAAGCAAATAAGAAACCTACCGAAATTGAGCGAGTTGCCCTCGTCTTATCTGTAATGAACAAAGATATTACCGATGTAGGCGGTGTCAATCTCGCAGAAATGATTTATAATCATCCGAATTTAAACAGTGGCTCTAACGAAACAGCCTGGGCACTCTTAGCACTGGATGCAAAGAAAACACCGATTCCATCCGATGCGAAATGGAATAGAGAACAAATAATTTCCGCACTGCTGACTTTCCAGAATCCGGACAACGGAGGCTTTGGATTAACCGATAACAAAACTGCGGGTGTTGATACAACCGCTATGGCATTACAGGCACTGGCACCATACAGACAGACCAACGAAGCGGCTAAAAATGCAATCGATGCCGGTCTTGCATATTTAAAAAGTGCAATGTCCGATTCCTACGATATGGGAACTGCAGAAAGTACTTCCCAATTATTATTAACACTAATTGCGCTGCAGATTGATCCATTAAATTCCGATTTTGGTACCTCTTATAGTAACGCAATTACAGGCTTAATGGATTATTACTGTGATACCACAGGTGCAACCGGTTTCTGCCACGACAAAACCAACAAAAAACGCAATGACATGGCCAGTGTACAGGCCTTCCAGGCACTGAGTGCTTATGTTCACTATAAAAATGGTGGAAAATTCTATTGGGATTTATCCGATGATACAAAAGAAATTACCGCTACAACCGTAATGCAGGCAATTGATCAGCTTCCTGAACTGAACGAGCTGACTTTAGAAGACGAAGCAACCGTACAGGCTATCGAAAACTTGTATCAGCAGCTTAGTGAGGAAGAAAAACAAAAAGTAACAAACCTCGATGTATTAGAAAATGCACGAAAGAGAATTGAAGCACTAAAAGACCTTGGTGACCAAAAAGGAACCGTTTCTCTCACTATCATGGATGGAATCCAGGCAGACACTCAGGCACTGAGTGCAACAGAAGATCCAGCCACCGTCAGAGGCACTATTCTCGATGTACAGGTTCCAATCTATGCACAAGACTCTATGATGAGCATTATTCAGCGCGCTTGTGAAGAAAATGAAATCGATATTTCCCTTCGATTCCAGGGCACTTATATCGAACGAATCGACGGACTGTCCGAATTTGATCGTGGCTCGGGAAGTGGTTGGAAAGGTACCTTAGATGGCATCTTCCCAAATAAGAGTTTTGCTCAATGTACCGTACAAAACGGGGAAGTAAAAGATCACTCTGTGATTACTGTAGAGTACACCGAAAATCTTGGTGAAGATTTGGAAGCAAATGCTGAATTAAAAACACTGGGCTTACAGGGCGGTAATTTAAAAGAAACCTTTGAGAGAGACCGTTATGAGTATACTCTGCTCACAAACCAGGATGAAATTTCTTTCACACCTGAATTTTTCAATCGCTACAGTGTTGCAAGCATTGAAGCCGACGGTGTTGCGTATGGTGTATCTCAACAGATTCCGGTTGAAGTCGGAACACAGATTCAGCTGGTTTCCGAAAAGAATGTACGAGGAACTGACCGCAGAACTTATACCTTCCGCGTAGAAGCACAAGGAGAAGAAAAACCGGGTGAGCAAGAAAAGCCGGACACTCCTGAAAAACCGGGTGAATCAGAAAAACCTGACGACCAGCAAACATCCGTTACTCTGCTGTCAAATAAAGAGTATGGTATTTCCTTAAAAGGTGAAGGTCTGACAGATGATATGGAACTTTCTGTAAAACCGATTAAAAATGACCACGAAGATGTTGCTCTGATGAAAAAAGAGCTTCCGACAAACCAATCTTTATTCTGCTTATATGAAGTAAAACTTCTGAAGAACGGAAAAGAGATTCGTCTCCCGAAGAAAGCAACACTTTCTGTTTCGGTCGGAAAAGAATATGAAGGAAAAGAAATGACCCTTTTACATTGTGTAAACGGAAAAGTAGAGTCTTTAAAAGGCACAGTAAAAGATAAAGTGCTTTCCGTAGAAATCAGCAGCCTTGGCACCATTGGTGTGGTAACGGATGCCGCTAAAACGCAAACCGGAAACAATAAAACTACCAGTGGAAACAATAAAACTACCGTTGGAAACGGTAACACAAAGAAATCTCCAGGCGCAACGGCAGCAGGAAGTGGCAACGCTACTTCTGCCGGCAAATCCGTTAAGACCGGAGATGAGTTGCCACTTGGCGTTACGCTTTTGATGCTTTTGGTATCTGCAGGAGCTTTAGGCACCGTGGGTTATAAAAAAAGAAAAGAGAGAAAATAAAGCACTGCAAAAAGTAAGCTAACACATTTATTAATGCCTCCATAGAAGATATGGGGGCATTTTTTACGCTTTTTTAAACCAGCAGTTTAATGACAAATCTTTCTTTTTACTCTATACTAAGTATTGTCAGCAAGAGAGATTACAAAAAACAAATTGAATATTTGAATCATACCTGCGATCAACTCGATGAATAAAGTACGCCAGTACTTCGAGGTGTGTGGTAAATCCAATAGACCCGGAAACGGGTGAGGGGCGCCCAGTCAACCAAATCAAGGATACTTCTTTTGGAAGGCTGCCGGGGTTTAGTGATAAATCCCGGGAAGACGGAAACCGTCAACGGAAACACATATCGCAGAAATGCCCGCATTTAAAAGCACGGAACTTCTGGATGCAGCAATAGACGCCTACGGTGTAGGAGTAAGCCTAAGGGGTATCAGTGTGGCAACTGATATGACAGAGGTAAAGCCAACAATGCATTCTGCCTTGATGACGGAGAAATCCGCCTATAACAGAAGTCGCCGGTGAAAGTAGCCATATGGCAGAATGATTGGTTTATATTCTGAATGGACGGTGAAATTTGCAGGTAGCCATTCCTGTGCAGGCTTGGGCGAAAGCCGGGGTAAGAAGTGAGGGGTCGCTCCCCGAAGCTCAGACTTATCTTCCTGGTGGCAGAATATAAGTGAAGGGCACGGATTGTACGGCGAAGGCCGGATCGTAGGTATGATTCAAGTATTCAATCCTCCAAACTAAAAATATAAAAAAGGTGTATGAAATCCTCAACAATTTCATACACCTTTTCATGTTTTCTTAAAAAAGCATCTCCTGATTCCACTCATATCCCAACATTTCTGCAATACGAACTGCCAATTCGATGTCTACCATATCGCTAATCACACCTAATGCCATATCAAATCCAGCCATCGTAGAACTACTGGAATAATATTTTCCATCCGATATCCATCTTACATCTTCCGCTCGTCTAATTTCAGCGGTAAACATTCGTTTCCAGTTTTGATCACCCGGATAATCTGCAATCTGTCTATGATATAAAAGCCCGGTCTGCGCCAAAATAGAAGAAGCATTTGCAATCATCATACAAATATCTGCCTCCTGCGCTGCGGCTTTTATCGTTTCTAATTTCTTTGGCTCAAGACAAAGCAACTTGGTTGCCGTGCGTCCTCCCGGAAGCACCAATATATCCTCCACCTCTTCTGGAATCAATAATTCAGTCCAAACCTTCACACCTTGTTTACTGCTAACTAATCCTCCGTTTACCGACAAATAATTAATATAAAAATGTTCCGGTGCCATTCCAAAAATGTTAGCAATTCCTAAAGCATCTAATGTCTCAAACTCATCATAAAGAACAATATTTACATTCATCCGCAGTTCCCCTTTCGCATCACTCCAATAATATCTTTATTTTATCAAATCTCTTATTCTCTAACAAGCCATACAGGGGGATAAGTTACTCAGAACTCGGAATTTTATTCGCCAAAAGCCGAACAACTGTCTACCAATTATACTTATCTGTGATATAATAGTCGAAAGATAATCATATTCAAACAGGAAGGATAGATATACTATGTTTCAGATTTTTGTAGACTCTGCTGCCAATCTTCCGGCTGTAATAGCAAAACAATATAACATCAATGTCATCTCTTTTATTAATCTGATTGACGGAAAAGAAGTTACCTGCTATAATCCAGAGCTTTCTTTAGAAGAAGAACGCCAAAAGGGTACCGAATATTATAATGCCATGCGCAAAGGCTGTGAGATCAAGACAGGTCTGATAAGCACTGCGACCTTTGAAGAAAAATTCCAGAAAGCCTTCGATGCTGATCAGGATGTCCTGTATTTGTCCTTAAGCAAAAATATCAGTGGAAACTTTAACTCTGCACGCTTAGCCGCAGAAGAAGTATTAAGTAAACATACAAACGGTCGCAAAATACGCTTAATTGACTCTCTCAATGCATCTCTTGCGCAGGGAATCCTTGCAATCTACGCCAGCATCATGAGAGAAAAAGGAATGGAGATTGACGAAGTTGCCGATTTTTTGGAGACTTGCGTAGGAAAGATGAACGGTGTCTTCACAGTTGGCGATCTGAAATATCTCTCCCGCACCGGACGCATCAAGGGAAGCGTAGCAACAATTGGAAATATGCTTAAGATTAAACCGATTTTAAAGGGAGATAAAGATGGCTATATTGTCACTTATAAAAAGGTGCGTGGTCGTAAAGCTGCCTTAAATACACTAGTAGATCTGGTTTGCAATAATATCGTAGAACCTGAAAAACAGATTATCGGTATCGCTCACGCGGATGCCTATGAAGATTCTCTGTATGTGATGGACAAAATACAAGAACGAATCAAAGTCCGTGATTTTATCAACACCTCTTATGATTTCTGTACAGGAAGCCATGTAGGACCGGATACAATTGCACTTTTCTTTATCGGAAACGATCGAGAACTTACTAACGAGTGATTATAAAAAATACCAAGAGGGGCGTGAAAAATAGCTTTGTTCACGCCCCTCTTAACTCATCACTGACGAATATCCACAATGCCTGTTTCCAGTGTACTATCCACAAACTCGCTGCTGCTTCCATTTCCGGATAAATTAAGGTACATATTCGAAAGTTGATTTTCATCCACAATCCATGCCATTTCTACCTGAATACTCTCTCCCGGTTTTAAAGTTGAAATATAGTTGCCACCATTTCCATAAGCTTCCTGTACACTATAATAATCCATTTCAAATGCCTTGGCTACGCTGCTCGAATGAATACAATCATAATTATCTCCCGATTGCTCATTTTCGATATACAATTGATAAGTGTCACCTTTTGATTTCAGCAACATCAGATTTCCGAGATATAATATATGATTCAATGTAACTTCTGAATTATTCTTATAAGTTGCCGTCACAAAGACCAGTTTTTGTTTCACATTTTCGGTTTTCACAACTTCATCCAGAACTTCTACACCATCTCCGGTCTTTATATAAGAAAGGTAGAGTTCGCAGACCAGCCCCCATGCCACTGCATAGCCGTGCAGCACCGGACGCCTTTCGGCAAGGGCGAGGCTTTCGAAGGCGTGTCCTACGGTGTGCCCCAGGTTCAAGGCTTTGCGGATGCCATGTTCCAGTGGGTCCTCTTCTACGATGCGTTCCTTTACCTGCACGGAACGTCCTACCATGGACTTCAGCAAGGCATAATCTATCTTCTCCGTATCGAAGGCCAGCAGTTCCGCCAGATGTTCCGGGGTACTGATGAGGCCGTGCTTCAGCATCTCCGCATAGCCGGAGAAGAAGTTATGGGCATCGAGGCTGCGCAGGAACTCGGTTTCCAGCAGCACGCAGGCGGCAGGAGCAAAGACGCCGATTTCATTCTTCAGACCGTTGAAGTTGATGCCCGTCTTGCCTCCCACGGAAGCGTCGACCATGGCGAGCAGCGTAGTGGGAACGTTGATGTAGGCGATGCCCCGCTTGAAGGTGGAAGCGGCAAAACCGCCAAGGTCGGTCACCATGCCACCGCCCAGATTGATGAGCAGGGAGTGGCGGCTGGCCCCTTTCTCGCTCAGGGCTTGCCATACGGCAGCCAGCGTTTCCATATTCTTGTGCACATCTTCTGCCCCGATAATAATCTCTTCCGCTTCTTCCAGGGCGGGGATACCGTCCAGATGCGGGCGGCAGAGGCGGTGGGTATGCTCGTCGGTAAGGATGAAAAGCTTGTCATGGGGACACTTCGCTATGGCATGCGTCAGGCTGTTTGCCAGTCCTTCGCAAAGGATTACTTCTTGTTTACTCATTTGACTTATTACGGATTAGAAGTTGTAAATTATGGAAGGGAGCATTGCTCTCTTTATTTATTATGCTACAAAGATAGTTCTTTCAACAATAAAACGTTATCTTTGTCTCCAAAAATACATGGATTTGTAAGATACTTCTCTATCTGCATTCCGCTATTTGGTAATTTGTAGTCTGTAATTTGTAATTAAGAAAATGAAAGCTTTACTTCCCGTATACTGCCGTCCGTTGGGCTATTTCGTAATTGCGCTGGCCTTGTTCCTTCCGTTCCTGATGATGCTGACGGGCAGGGTTACAGATGCCAATCTGCTGTTTTATAAAGAGTGCTCCAAACTCCTGATGATGATGGGGGCACTGATGATAATCTTTGCCTTGACGAAGAACGAGAATAAGGAGATAGAGCAGGTGCGCAACAAGTCCACGCGCAATGCCATCTTTCTGACCGTTCTTTTTATCTTCGGCGGTATGCTCTACCGGGTGGCGCAGGGTGACCTCCTTTCGGTCGATTCTTCTTCTTTTCTCATATTTAATTATATGAAAAAAGAAGATAAATAATTATCTTCCTCGATGGAATTTGGTATAAAGAAAGCGACAGTTGATAGATTATTTAAGCGGAATAGTCGATAAATAAAGCAAATCGTCATGTGGGGCATTAAACCTTTTGCCCGGAAGTCTGTCAAATGAAACAGTGAATAAAAGGCATTGTTCATTTAGAATAGACAAAGAATAGACACATGAAGAAAATTATCACGGGGATGGCGTTGCTGTTGGTAACAACGCTGTCTGCATTTTCACAGACCAAAAACATTACGGTATCGGGCCGTGTCGTGGAGGACACCAAGGAGCCTGCGATACAAGCTACCGTGCAGTTGCTTTTGTTGCCAGACAGTGTTCAGGCATCGGGTACGGCCACTACGGCACAAGGTTATTTCACTCTTCCCAAAGTCAGTGCGGGTAAATACGTGCTGAAGGTTTCCTACATCGGATTCAAGAGCCAGTACATCCCTTTACACCTTTATGCTACGACAACTGCCAAGAACGTGGGTACACTGACATTGGAAACGGATGCGGTGATGCTGGCCGAGGCTGTGGTTACGGCAGAAGCGCCGCAAGTGCAGGTGGTGGAAGATACACTGGTATATACTTCATCTGCCTATCGTACCCCCGAGGGAGCCATGCTCGAGGAGTTGGTGAAGAAGCTGCCCGGTGCGGAGATTGACGACGAGGGTAATGTGAAAATCAACGGTAAGGACTTGTCGAAGATTATGGTCGACGGCAAGGAGTTCTTCGGTGGAGACGTAAAGACCGGTTTGAAGAACCTGCCGGTAGATATGATAGAGAAGCTGAAAACCTACGATAAGAAGTCCGATTTGGCACGTATCACCGGTATTGACGACGGTGAGGAGGAGACGGTGCTCGACCTGACCGTAAAGAAAGGCATGAACCAGGGTTGGTTCGGTAATGCCGACGTGGCCGGAGGGACGGAAGACCGCTATATGGGCCGCTTTATGCTGAACCGCTTCGTGGACAAAACCCAGGTGTCGGTAGTGGGTTCTGCCAATAACGTGAACGACCAGGGCTTTTCGGGTGGTGGCGGTCCTCCGCGCTGGCGCAGGAACAACGGACTTACTGCAACGAAAATGCTGGGTGTGAACTTCGCTACCCAAACCGATAAGCTGGAACTGGGCGGTAGTGCACGCTACAACTATCAGGATGGGGATATTGCAAGTATCGGTTCTACCGAGGACTTTCTGCCGGACGGCAACTCTTACTCCAACTCGAACAGCAGGCAACGTAACAAAGCCAAGAATTTCAATGCCGATTTCCGTATGGAGTGGAAGCCGGACTCGATGACGAATATCATTTTCCGTCCCAACTTCTCGTACGGCAAAACGGACAATCTCTCCAATTCTGAGAGCGGTACGTTCAATTCCGACCCTTACAGTCTGGTGAGCGACCCCAATAACTGGCTGAATCTGGAGAAGATTCTTAATCCGGACGATGACCCGTTGAGGAGTATCCGTATAAATGCTATCAACAGCGGTTCGCTGAACGACAACAAGAGTGTGTCTACGGATGCAACCTTGCAGTTGAACAGAAAGCTGAATGACAAAGGACGCAATGTCACGTTCCGTGGAAGATTCGGTTATACCAATAATGACAACAACCAGTATACGGAGTCGGAAACACATTACTTCCAGTTACTGAATGCTTTGGGAGGAGACTCCATCTTGGTTCGTAACCAGTACATCACTACTCCTACCAAGAACTACAATTACAGTGCACAGCTGACTTACAGCGAACCGATAGCCCGCGCCACTTTCTTGCAATTCAGCTATCAGTTCCAGTACAAGTATAGCGAGAGCGACAAGACGACGTATGATTTGCAGGGTTTTCCGGATT
>OGQZ01001475.1_pt1 | contig 17801 bp, 15 predicted proteins | sample 1553321 | NCBI WGS metagenome assembly OGQZ01 (sample SAMEA2579958, study PRJEB22360) | human gut metagenome | reverse complement strand
TGTGAAAGTTTGGGCTTTGTTGTAAATAAAAACAATTTTTTCAGTTCCGTATCTGGAAAAAGGAGAAAAAACGAAAAGGGTGCGCCATAGACTTATGACACACCCTCTTTTTTGTTTCTATGCAGCCGTTTTCAAAAGCTTTACCAGATGCAATCAGGACGTTCAGGAAACTGCGTCGCGACGTATCTGGCTGTACGTCGCGACATAACGATTATTACGTCGGGATGTATCAGATGCTACGTCGGGACGTAATTTCTTCTATGTCGTCAGTTAAATTGCAAAAAAACAAATGAAAAAGCCAAGCATTGAACCGAAGAACAGAGAATTATCATACCCATAATGCATTCGTAATCAAAGAGATAACCTATCAATATGGCAATTCTTTGGCGCAAAAAAAATATATATAAAACAGCATGCCCGACACAAAAAAAGGGAAGCGCCGAAACGACACTTCCCCATGGATTGGATGAATCATATAATCATCTGTCTCGCGACATTTTATTCTGTGTATGCAGTCTTGTAGGCAGAGTCAAAGAACATAGCGCAAGAACCTACGCCAGTCTCATACTCATGCTGCTTCTGACCAGCTCTGTCATACTCCACTACATAGCCGTTACCATTATAGTCGGGAGTACCTTTATCGCCCATTTTATAAGAGAGCACGAAGATATGACCGTTCAATGGGTCGACGAAGATACCGCATGGGCTCACAGGCATCTCTGAGAGCGTCATCGTCTGTGCTTGCGTACTTCCTGCTGCAAGCGCACTCACGCTAGGAGTGCCGCCAAAAGGTGCATTGAGCACATAGAAATAAGGACGAACCACCTGCGTACGTGTTATAGCACCAGGGGTTACGCATACAGCATAGTTGCCATCTGCCACCTTCTGTGACTTTCCAACAGCGAAATCCACTGCGCGCAGGGCATTCTCGCCATAAGCATTATAAGAAGCATCATAATACTGGTTGTCGAGAACATACAAAAGACCAGCAGCATAATAGATACCGGTAGGATTGTTCACACCCTCGATATTTTTTGTCTCTACATTGTCGTTGGAAAGATTGATGCAAGAGATGTTGCCACCACCAGCACCATAGTTGCTGTTAGCTACATAGAGAGTGTGATTACCGAAGACCAAGCCCTCAGGATAGTTACCCACCTGCCACTTCTTTTGAAGAGCAAAACTTGTGGTGTCCACGGCTGCTACATAGCCTCCGTATGTAGTGAAATATACATTTCCACCACCAGCGATGATATGGCGAGGCTCGGCGCCCTCGGCATTGCCCAGCAACTCTGTGGTCTTGATTTGCTTGATGCTCTGCTTGGTTTTCTTGTCGATTACCTCGATGGTGTTGCTCTGGTCTACGGCGAGATAAATCTTGTTGCCATATACGATGCCGTCATTGGCAGTATTACCGAGCGTACGACCGTTAGCAGTCTTGAATACGTTCTGTGTAGCTGTGCTTGAAGCATAGTCGATGGCTGTGAGAGAGCTCTCGATCTTGCTATACATGTTACCTGAATTCACAACGTAAGCGCCCGTACTATACACCTGGAGATAAGTCTCAGGATAGTCTTTGGCAGGATCGCATGATGTCATCACTGCAGTACCCATCAAGAGCACCGCCAAACCTAATAAATACTTTTTCATTGTCTTTTTTCTGTTTATATTTGAATCTAATTTGTTACTATCTAGAAGTTATACCCGATGCTTAACATCCAGCTGCGGCGAGGCATCGGATAATGTCCCACGAGTTCATACTGCTCCGACAGCAGGTTCTTCACATCCATCCTGACCTTCACGCCACTCAGGGATTTCCCCAAAAGACTCAGTCCGTCCAGCTGACGATAGAGCGTCAGCCCCATGTCCCAGTAACCATCCACTTCGGTGCCGTCATAGTGCTCGTTGTTGGCCCATCGCTTGCTCATTCCCTGTCCATGGAGCGAGACATTCACCCAGGGATTCTCCCACCCCAAGGCAATACTGCCCGAGTGCAGAGGGATATAGGCTACTTGATTGCCATAATATCTGGACGAGCGGTCGGTATGATTCACCACGTGCTGGTAGCTATACGACCCTTGCAGCGAGAGTTGCTGCCCCGGAGCCATCTGCCAAGTGCCACGCAAAGAAGCATCCGCGCCAACTACATCAACCCGTGCCAAGTTTACGGTACGCCAAACAAACATATTGTAAGGAACGCCCACAATCTTGTCGGTCACCCGATTGCAATAGCCGTCCAGCGTTGCTTGAATATTCCATCCCTTGTAACGTAGGGATTCGCCGTTTCCCCCATCTCCAGAAGAAGTTTTTTTCCACGTAAGCCCGACATTCAACTGTCGGGTTTTCTCAGGCTTCAGATCTGAACTTCCATAATGAAAGAAATAGTTCTCGTTGAAAGTAGGAACCCGGAAGATGTCCTTGTACGAAGCCCTGAGATAAAGCTCATCGCTGGCAGTACCATTCCCCAGGAGCCGATAAGAAAGCGAAAGCGATGGCGAAAGCCGGCGTGCATCCTTGGCAGCCTGTCCTGCTTTGGTAGGATTGGCGCTGCCTTGCTGAGTCTCTATCTTGCACCCCACGCTGTTGAGGTAAACCGAAGCCAATATTCTGGCAAGAGCTACCCATCTTCCCTTCGCATATCGGGCGGAGAGCGACTGCAGGATGCCATATCGATGAGGTCGCAGGTCGGTGGCGAGAGTGCTGTTGAGCGAGTTCATCATCCAGTCGGCAGAGTAATCCACCGCCCAGCCGTCCCCCGGCATCCACATCAGTGCTGCCGAAGTATAATATTCCCTCTGCCAGTAGGTAGCATCATTGCGCCGATTTGCCACGAGCGTGTCCTGATAGGCAGAGCTCGCCCAGTTCATCTTGGCTTGCACCTTCAGCATCCAATGGTCATCGAGACTTCTGGCTTGCCACCTCGCCTGAGCAAAGGCGTTGCGGTCGTGCAACTGTTCGGCAGTTACATCGGTGTAATATCTCACAATGCCTGGCAACTGTCGGTCGTTGTCATAATAGTAGAGCTTTGCCCACAATTGGTTCCGGCTCATGCCATCGGCTCGTCTGCCCATCATCCAATGCATATTCAGTTCGCCATGCCCCGAGTTCATACGACTGTTGGTTCTTCGCTCATGGGTAATATATTTACCATTGTGCAAGATGAAAGGATAGTCGTTTTCGGCATAGGTGTACTCACCCATCGCCTGGAGGGTGAACCTATCTGACAACCTCTGCACATAGCGCAGATAAGGCGAGACATATCCGAAGGACCCCACCTGCAACTGAGTAGAGAGGTGAGGCTGCTTGTCGATGGGAATCTCGCTCATGGTCTCTATGGCAAGCAAAGCTGCCACCGAGGCTTGCCGGGCCGAGATGAAGATGTCGTCGTTGTCGCCAATGGTGAGTCGCAAAGTCTGCACTTGGTCGAGCGAATAACGAGACACATCAATTTCGCCGCCCTGACATTCACTGAGCAGCACACCATCGTAACTCACGCCCGTGTGTCCCGCTCCGAATCCACGCACAGCTACCGTCTTCATTCCTCCAGCTCCACCATAGTCGCGCAGATTGATGCCTGGCATTCGGTGCAAGGCGTCGGCCATATCCGTAACGCCGAGCCTTAACATATCCCCCTTGTCCAAAAGCTGGAGAGGCGATGTGCTCGTAAGTATCCGGTGCTGCCGAGCATTCACTTTTACTTCCTGCAAGTGCTCGGTACGAATGGAATCTTGCCCCAGACCCACTTGTGCATACAACAGTAGCAAGCCACCGAGACAAAATATCCTCAATGCCTTCATTCATTCTATTTTTTATATTATTATCTGTGTCTCCATCACGAACCCATCCCACGGGGTTGGATAGAATCATCGGAATCTCTTATCCTAAAGACACTCTTTCATCATATTGTTTCCGATGGCAACGGCAGGTCTTCTGACTTGCGTCCTCCCCGCATCTCCCTCTATGTAAACATAAAAAGATGCAAAACTCATGGCAAGCGGTCTTCCCGAAAAATTGTCAGTGACCATGGTGCTTGCCGCAATAAGACGCTTACAGCAGCGGGACTGTCCGGGCTTCTCACCCGATTCCCTTTTAATCACTACGCACTCATCCTGCCTGAGGCGGCAGAAGGTGGCAGCGAACCAATTGCGGGTGCAAAGGTACTATAAAAAAATGAATAAAAAGATAACTTTATCCGCTTTTTTATTCCAGCAAGGATAAAATTATCTTTTTATTCAGAGTTCAGTTTATTCTTTTACGATTTCCAGGAGTTCTGCGAAATCATCGATGATCCATTCGGCAGAGGCGAGCTGTTGGCGGGTTCCGTTGCCATAAGTCACGGCACAGGCCTTGCAGCCGGCATGATGCGCCATATCCACATCGAAATTCATATCGCCCACTACAAGGGTTTCATCTGCCGTTCCCTTCATCTCCTTCAATGCCTTGAAGACCATATCAGGTGCTGGCTTCGCATGCTCCACATCATCGCCTGCCACGATAGAAGAGAAAATATCTTCCAGCTGCATCTGATGCACGTATCCATCCAGCGAGCAATGGTTTCTGCTGCTGGCCATTCCCAGAACATAGCCTTGACGGTGCAACGCTCTCAGGGTTTCTATTACGTGAGGAAAGGGCTGCACAATCATCGTCATCTTGTTCTCCAGGAAAATCTCGCGATAGGTTGCTGCGCATTCCATTCCCTCCTCAGCACTCATTCCGAAGAGCGAAACGAAGGCCTCATCCAATCGAAGACCGATGGTCTTGGCACAAGCCTCATCCGATTTCACTTCCAGCTTTCTTGCACGCATCGTATCCTGCAGAGTCTTCACAATGAGACTCTGCGAATCGCCGATGGTTCCATCAAAATCAAAAATTATATACTTCATTATTTCTTATTCTTTTTACCCTGTTTTGATAATCGGGCGCAAAGATACGGATAATAACTGAAACTACAAAGCAAATTGCCTACGAATCGCCTTGATGATATTGTTACGGGCCACACCCGGCTTCATCGCTTCTTCTAAAGGCATAGAATCAGGAGTAATCTGGATCACTCTATCAAAGCCTGCATCCTGCATCACTTGCCTGTCGCTTACGCCACCCGAAACGAGCCAGATTTTCTGATTGGCTCCATGCTCAAGAATTCTTTGCGGCAGTTTCCCCATCAAGGTCTGTTTGTCGCTATGACCTTCGCCCGTTATCACGAGATCAACATCCTGAATCAAGTCATCAAAACCTATCTCATCCAAAAGAAGCTCAGCCCCAGGACGTGCCTCAGCATTGAAATATTGCAGGAAAGCATAGCCCAGTCCGCCGGCTGCACCAGCCCCAGGAGCCTCACTCCTATCATATCCGAAATGCTTGGCACTTACCTCGGCAAACTTCCTTGCCCTATCATCCAACATCTGCACCATCTTAGCATCAGCTCCCTTCTGAGGGGCAAAGACATGAGCCGCCCCATTTTCGCCGCAAAGCGGGTTGGTAACATCCGAAGCCAGCACAAAGCTGCATTCCCGGCGAATCTTCTTCCAGTCATCGCCCATCGCCTTGAGCATTCCGATGCCGCAATCGGATGTGGCGCTGCCACCCAAGCCCACGATGAAACGTCGCACGCCCCGGCGATAAGCATTCATAATCATCTCGCCCACGCCCCAGGAAGTAGCCTTCATCGGGTTGCGCTGTTCAGGCTCAATCAGAGCCAGTCCTGCGGTCTGCGCAATCTCGATAATCGCCGTATCATCCACGATTCCGTATTCCGCCTCAATCCATCTCATCAGCGCATCATGGGCATGAATCTTCACTCGCACTCCCTTCATTGCCGAGAGGAAAACATCGAGCATTCCCTCTCCCCCATCACTCATTTCCAGGGTAATGATTTCGGGAGAAGCATCATCTGCATTCCATTCCTTCACTCCCGAAGCAATCGCCTCATTTACCTCTCTGCTCGAAAGGCAGCCCTTATAAGAGTCGCAAGCAATTATTATCTTCTTATATCCAGCCCCATCCATCAGTCTGAGGCCATCATTTTTCCTATCCATATCCTATTTATAATATATCATTCCAAGAATCATCGCCTATCAAGCGATTCCCCTTTCAGCCCGCAAAATTAGCCATTATTCCTGAAACCACAAACCTTTTTGGGAAAAACTTTCAAAAACAGATGCTTCAGATAAGAGCTTTTCTCGTTTCATATACACTATTCAAGTTTCTTTACTTCAAAATATTGACATATCCCTTATTCTGTACCAATTCAGAATTTAAATCGATGCATTTCTGAGGAATCGGGAAGACGGTGGTGTAGCCGGAGGATTCACCCTGAAGAGGCGTACGGAGATCGTAGGCACCGGTGAATTTGCCGAAACGGATGAGATCCTGACGACGCCATCCTTCCCATACCAACTCCAGCAACCGCTCTTCCAGAATGTTATCGAGCGTAGCCTTACGGTAAGGCATTCCCACACGGGCACGAATCCTATTCAACTCCTCATCACCATTCTCTCCGTTTCGGACCTTTGCCTCTGCCTTCATCAATAAAGCATCTGCATAGCGGAAAAGAACGATGTCGTTACTCTGCAACTTGCCGTCCATATAAGAGGTTCTATCCACCTCATACTTCGCCATCCTCGCTCCAGCCGTCTTGACAAACTTACTGTTGGTCAGGTTCTGAGCCACTTCAAAAGGCTGATACTCCAACGGCTTTCCATTATCCATCAGCAGTTCATGACCATCTACCTTTACCACTCCCGCCACAAAGTTCATCTTGCAACGGGCATCTTCATCAGCCTCGCCATAAAGATTGGCTTTCATCGTAGAAATCGTGGCACAGGTACCATTCTCACTTCCCCATCCCAAGACACCGCCATGCGTATAATGGTAAGAGCGGAAGAGATAATGGAACTGGTTGGTATAGATATTCTTATCCATCGGAATCGTGAAGATATTCTCCTTCGATGTCTCATTATGCGTAGAGAAATTGAATGAATCATCCGACTCCAGGACATAGCCTTCTTCTGCCAGTTTATCACAATAATAAATGCAGGTTTCCCAAGCATTCAACTTTCTGCAGTCCACCTTATCGCCATTACGCAAAGAGGCATCAGAAGCCGGCACAGAGAAATGAATGTCACTTCCCTTCGGACGGCTCGCATAACCCTGGGTCCAGTCATCATACATATAGATTTCTGCATTCAAAGCCAATTTCGCCAACAGAAAGTTGACTACCGGCTGGGTGATGCGACCATAATAATTGCCTTCCTTATTGCTGTGCTGGTCGGGAAGTGAAGGCAATACCTGCTGCAACTCCTGAAAGACAAACTGGAAGATAGAACTGCGATCTGTCTGACCTTGGAACAGGCTGGAATGGAGCTGTTCTGCACTGGAAAGGACCAATGGAATCCGACCGAACATGTCCATAGCATAGTAATAGAACATAGCCCGGATGGCTCTTATCTCAGCCCGATATTCCTCCTGCTGTGCGGCAGAAAGCAGGGCCGACTTGTTGCTGATAATATCCAAAGACTTATTAGCCAGCACGATAACCTTATAAAGGTACTTCCACGTATCATAAAGAGACTGGTCATCGGCACTCCACCGATGCTGGTACATGGCATTCCAGAGGCCACCATCATACCAGTCGCCGCCTCGAATCGGAATCATCGCCTCATCGGTGGTCAGCGTATTATAATCGTAAATGCCTCGGCAGGTGCCCTGGATGCCCTCACTCTCGTTAGCTCCACCTATATAATTATAGAGAGAAGCCACGGCATTGATATAAATATCAGATGCAGAACCATAGATGGCATCCTCGTCCAACTGATCCTTAGGATGTTCGTCCAGGCAGGATGTCATAGACAATGCCGCCAGCAGCAGAAATAAAAATCTATATCGTTTCATAACTTTCTGATTTTAGAATTGAACACTTAAACCCAATGAGAAGGTTCTGTAAATAGGATAAGTCCGCTTATCATCAATACCCATCGTACTGTTCACCACGTAGCTGTTAATCATCGGAGTCAAGCCGCTGTAACTGCTGATGGTGGCAAGATTGTTGACACTCGCCGAAACTCTGAGCGACTGCACCACGCCCTTTCGAATAGGGATATCATAGCCCAGCGTGAGATTCTCAAAGTTGAGATAATCGCCCTTCTCCAGCCAATAATCAGAAACATTCTGGTCAACGATATTCTTCTCAGGAGCTCCCTTCAGCACATTATAATCCGGGAAACTCGACATATTGGTGTAGGCTAAGCCCGTACCATTGAATATCTTATGTCCGAAGGCTCCGTTCATCTGCAATGAAAGATACCAGTCGCGATAACGGAAACTGATATTGGAACCCAACGTTACTTTAGGAGTAGCCTGACCGGCAATATATCTGTCACCGCCATCACTCAAATCTACGGTTCCGTTCTTGTCCAAATCTTCGATATCATAGCGGTAATGCCCATTTCCATCTTCTATAATTCCCTTGCAATGAGGAAGATAGAATACCCCCAAAGGCTGACCAACTATCTGATAGACCACATTGTTGTAACCACCATGCTGACCGGCACCCGACAAGGCACCCATCGCAGTAATATCGGCTGCCGACATCTGCATTCCGTCATATTCACCACTCAGCGAGAGAAGTTTGTTCTTCTGCCAGGAGAGATTCATATTGATATTCAGTTCCATGTCCTTCTTCTGGATAGGAGTGAAGGAAACGCCGACCTCCAAACCCTGGTTGCTCATAGAACCCAGGTTTGCCAACAGTTTATCATAGGCAAAAGGCGGAACCGGCACATCATAGGCATAGAGCATGTCGGTGGTCTTGGAATAGTAATATTCTGCCGTCAGAACCAGCCGGTTGTTCCACAATCCCAAATCAGCTCCGATATTCCAGGTAGCGCGGGTTTCCCACTTCAGATCAGGATTGTTATTGCTAATCATTCCCATCGTAACCGTAGGAGAACTGTTCACCGAAACAATACCATTCTGCCGTACCGTATTCAAAGTGGTATAAGAAGATATTCCGCCAAGATTACCTGAGCGTCCATAGCCCGTACGCAGTTTCAGCATGGTAATTTCCTTGAGAGAACGGAGCCATTTCTCCTGCTTCATATCCCAGGAAAGAGAGACGGATGGGAAGAAACCCCAGGTATGGTCATTGCCCACCATCGAAGAACCATCGCCACGCATGGAAACCGAAAGACTATACTTATTATATAAGGTGTAGTCGACATTGCCCATCACAGAAGCCAGGGTCGGATCTTCGTACTTGCTGTCTGTCCCACCGAAAGGCCGTGATGCAGCAGCACCTATATTATGGTAATACATGTCGTTGTTGGTGATTCCCTTCGCAGAAGTCCAGAATCCCGTTCGAATATCCTTCTGATATTCTGCACCCACCATTGCCTTCAGATTGTGGATTCCCCACGAATGCTGATAGTTAAACGATACATTGGCAAGCCAGTCCTCGCTCTTGAACTCCCCACGATAGAGATTGCCCTGCGCCCAAAGCCAGGTAGGACAGAACTGGTTGTTCTCGTTGGAAGCATAACTGTATGCTCCGAAAGCAGAAACACTCAGAGAATTTGTCATATCATAGTTCAACTTCAGATGAGCATTGAAGTTCATATTCTTCGTATCATCACGCTCCTTGAGCACGGCACCGGGAGGATTCACCTGAGATGCAGCCCCATTCTTCACCCAACTGCCGTTCAGCTTATCATAAGGATAAGTAGGATTCATGGCATCGGCAGAATAGAAAAGCATCTGACTGTCGAAGATATCATTGTTCTTGAAAGACGAACCGAACACGCCGAAATCTCCCGTCAGTTTATCGCCAAATGCCTTCTGGGTGACATCAATCTTAGCCACCAGATTACGATAGCCCTTGCTCCGAATAATCGTGTTATGGTCGATATAGCCAAAAGAAGCGCGGTAGTTGCTCTGCGGAGTGCCACCGCTGAAGGCCAGATAATGGTTCTGGATATTTCCGGTTCGGGTAATCGCCTTGCGGAAATTGGTATCATATCCCTTATTGTTATACTCCAGCCCATACTTCTGTGCAGCAGCTATGTATTCGGCGGCATTGAGCATCTCCATACTTTTGTACATCGCCTCTATACCATAGTTTCCCTCGTAAGAAATCTGAAATCCCTTACCCGTACCCTTCTTGGTCTTTACCTGGATAACGCCCGAAGCACCACGGGAACCATAGAGTGCCGTTTCGCTGGCATTCTTCAGTACTGTAAAGCTCTCGATATCGGCGGGATAGATTGTAGCAAGCGTCGCCACATCAGAAGTAACACCATCAATAATCACCAGAGGATCATTGCCGCCCATGATAGAAGTTGTACCGCGAACCCGGACGGAGTTCAACATAGCAATACGGTCAAGACCATTGGTAGTGACGTTAACACCTGCCGTCTGTCCGCTCAAGGCATCCAGGGCATTATTGAGCACACCCTTCTTCAGAAGTTCAGGCTCCACTACACTCACCGAACCTGATAAGCGCAAGGAGTCTAGGCCTTCGATGTTCACAGACTGAGCACAGAGGGTTTGGGGTGCAAGAATCATCGCACCCATCGCATAAAATATGTTTTTTAAGTTCTGTTCCATAACTATTTCATCGTTTAGTCAAGGTTCAAATCGATTTTCGATTGCAAATATAATAAAAAAGAGTGATTCAAAGTACGTTTTCTTGAAAAAACTTCAAAAAAAACAAGCTTCTTGGAATTATTTAGTTGGTGACAAAGTTACACTTTTTTGTTGAGATAACCGCATCATCTGGCAGAAAAGTTTAAAATATTTATCCTTTCGTGCCAACATTACCACTTTCAGTCCGCTGGCACATAAGTTGCAAAAACAGAGAGTGAAAGCTGAAGCCAAAAGATAAAGGAGTTCAGAAGAATGACGGAGTTTCGAGGCGAAAGCAAAAAAATAACAAGAATATTAACAAGCAGAAATCCCGACGGAGCCGTAAGGAACCGAGAGGACGAGTAAAATAAAATTTGGAGGTTTTAATTATGTTGTTAGCACGTAGAAATAATGATTCAGATTGGTTGAGTAACTTCTTTGATGATACTTTATTCAATACCGAAGTAATGTCACGTATGAATGCTACTGCTCCTGCCATTAACATCAAGGAGACAGATAAGAATTACATCATGGAGGTTGCAGCTCCTGGCTTGAAGAAAGAGTGGGTTCGTGTAAACATCGATAACGATGGTAATCTGAACATCGCCATCGAGAACAAGATGGAACACAAGGATGAAGACAAGCACGAGCACTATCTGCGCCGCGAATTCTCTTACAGCAACTACCAGCAGTGTTATACGCTGCCTGAGGATGCTGATCGTGAGAAGATTTCAGCAAAGGTAGCTGATGGTATACTCGAGGTCGAGATTCCAAAGCTTACTCCTAAGGAGGAGGCTAAGACTACAAAGAACATCGAAGTCAAATAATCATCTCCCATAAATGATGGAGGCAGATTCCAAAGCAATTTGGAACCTGCCTTTTTTGTGCCCTTATCTGAACCATCGCATTTTTCATCTACCTTATTATCATGATTTTCATGGAGCAGCCGAAAGTTTTTTACCATAAATCTTTTTTCTTCCATAATTAATATGTAATTTTGCAGGCAGAAAAGCAGATATGAAAGCTTCTGCTTATAGAATTCAGAACATTTATATAAGAAACAGATGAAGAAAACAATTCCAGTAATAGGCATGGCTTGCAGCGTATGCTCTGCCAATGTAGAAAAGAAGCTGCAGTCGCTAGAAGGCATCAACTCCGCCTCGGTTTCCCTGGCGAGCCGAACTGCCTTGGTAGATTATGACCCCGACATCATTTCTCTGGAAGATATTAAACGGGAAATCAGCAACGCCGGCTACGACCTCGTCATCGAAAGCGACAGAAGCGTGGAGGAAATCAACCGCCGTGAGTTCACCCTCCTGCGCCGCCGAGCCCTCGCTTCCTGGCTCTTCGCCATCCTGACCATGTGTTTCTCCATGGGCTGGATTTCACTGGGCATGGAACAGAATATGATTTCAGATGGCGTTGCCTCGGCTCATCATACCAGTTCCTTCGCCAACCAGATTTGTCTGCTCCTGGCACTCGCCAACCTGCTCTACTGCGGCAAACAGTTTTATGTTTCCGCCTGGAAGCAGCTCCTGCATCATACGGCAAACATGGATTCGCTCGTAGCACTCAGCACCCTTATCGCCTTCCTCTTCAGCACCTTCAACACCTTCTTCGGAGAAATGGTATGGGGAGCGAGAGGCATAGAATGGCACACTTATTTTGATGCTTCCGTGATGATTATCACCTTCGTGCTGACCGGCAGATGCCTGGAAGAAAAGGCAAAGGACAGTACGGCGAGCAGCATCCGACAACTGATGGGAATGCAGCCGAAAACCGCCCGACTAGTGACTTACGAGAAGATAGAAGGCACCAACGACTACAAGATGGAGGAAGTTCCGATTTCCACCATTCAGATAGGCGACATGATTGAGGTAAGAGCCGGCGAAAAGATTCCGGTGGATGGCGTGGTTACCCAAGCAGAGAGTTTCATGACTCCCGATGCAGCCTATATAGATGAAGCGATGATCAGCGGCGAACCGACTCCGGCGATGAAAAAGGCAGGCGACAACGTGCTGGCTGGCACCATTCCGAGTCAGGGAAAGCTCCGCATGAGAGCCAAGCAGATTGGCGAGAACACCGCCCTGGCTCACATCATCCGCATGGTTCAGGAGGCGCAGGGCAGTAAGGCGCCCGTGCAGCGCATCGTGGATAAGGCGGCTCTGATTTTCGTTCCAGTCGTGGCAGCCATCGCCCTCATCACCTTCCTGGCGTGGTGGCTGATAGGCGGCAACGCTGCTCTTCCTCAGGCCATCCTTTCAGCCGTAGCCGTATTGGTCATCGCCTGTCCTTGCGCCATGGGCTTAGCTACTCCTACCGCCCTGATGGTGGGCATCGGCAAGGCAGCGCAGAAGCAGATTCTCATCAAAGATGCGTCGGCGCTGGAGAATCTCCACAAGATCAACGCCCTCGTCATCGACAAGACCGGCACTCTCACCATTCCTAACCAGAACATCGATTTCACCAAGCAGGAGGATTTGGATCTGGAGACGAGAGAGACCCTCAAGCCTCATGCCCAGGAAGCGATGAAGCAGTTGCAGGAAAGGGGAATCGAGGTCTATATGATGAGTGGCGACAAGGAGGAAGCGGCTCATTATTGGGCTGAGAAAGCCGGCATCAAGCATTACCAGAGCAAGGTGCTGCCTGGCGACAAGCAGGCATTGGTAAAGAAACTTCAGGACGAAGGCAAGCAGGTAGCGATGGTGGGCGACGGAATCAACGACACCCAGGCCCTAGCTCTTGCCAACGTGAGCATGGCGATAGGAAAGGGAACGGATGTGGCGATGGATGTGGCACAGATTACGCTGATGAGCGACGACCTTCTGGCACTTCCGGAAGCCGTAAAACTGAGTCAGAAGACGGTTCACATGATTTGGCAGAATCTCTTCTGGGCGTTCATCTACAACATCATCTGCATCCCGCTGGCAGCCGGCGCCCTTCATATCTTCGGCATTGATTTCCAGATAACCCCGATGTGGGCAAGTGCCCTGATGGCCTTCTCCAGCGTAAGCGTAGTGCTTAATTCATTGAGGTTGAGATTAGCGTAAAATGATAGAAAATGGCAGGTTCCTGATGCGTTAATTTGGAACCTGCCATTATTTTATCCCCTACTTAAATACACTTTTCCTATGAAAATAGGGGCTGGAAACCACACTTTTCAGAAAAAAGCTGGATTTTACCCTTATAAAACATGGATTTTAACCCATAAACTACCCTTTTTAGTAAAGGCAATTTTCATGGCATATTGTAAAGTACTTTTGAGGGATTGGAAAACCTTAATGACCGATAATGACCTTGACCTTAACGACCTTATCCCCTAAATAGCCAGTCTCCATTGTCAACAGAAGATCACATTACCCAAGCAAAAATGACAAGAAAGGCAGGATTTTTTTTTTCAGAGAAAGAAGGAGAAAAATGCTCTTAGGAGCAAGAAAAAGTGGTTCCGATAACACTTTTAACCCCTTCAGAAAGCTAAAATAAGAGGGGTAAAAGGTAGGATGAAAGGGGAAAAACGAGGAATTTCTTGATATATTTTGTCAAGATTCTCGTAAAACAGCAAGAAAAGCTTGGGTAGAGCGAAGGCGATTCCGTGTGTTTTAATAGCATTAAACGAGGGAACCAGAACAGTTCTACAAGCTACTATCAAATTGATTATCAACACGATACATTCAATACCACATTCTTCCAGAATAGCTTTCAGAAACTCTATCGTGTCATTAAGGGTCAGGGTCATTAAGGGTCATTAAGAAAAAGCAAATGTCATTTAGAGCCATAGTATAATATAAATATATATTTATTATTATACTATAGAGACATTTGCGCCCCCGAAAACCTTAATGACCCTTAATGACACAGACCCTTAATGACACCACCCCACATTTCCCCGCTTTTCAATCATCAAAAGCAATCCAAGGTTACTTTTGCAATCAGATGCACAAATCAAAAACACTTATACCTCTACACATCAGCTACTTACGCACTATTTTTCAACATTCTACCGGAAAAAGCTTGCTTTCGGCTTAGAATTTTTGTATCTTTGCACCGGCAATCGAAAGAACAGCCTTCTTGCCAAAAGTCGGTCATCTATGACGACCGAGGCTGGTCTTAATAGATGGCAGGCGCCGGTCATCAATGAAGACCACAAAATGGGCAGGAAACGGCTTTCTGGGGAATTGTGATTCAAGGAACTCTTAAACGCAGACTGAGCATGATCAACTTCAAGAAAGACTCCAGCATTACAAACAAGTGGGGAGAGTTATTCCTCCCCCTCTACCTTGCAGCTGTCGAACCCCATCTCCTTGGCTTTGTCAGGACCAAAGGTGAAGTAGATGGCTTCGCCCTCATCACAAACCTCGCCTTGGGAGTTCTCCAGAGTCAGGTGGATGGTGACGATGTTGCGGCGCTGACTGGCGATGTGACCACGCACCGTAATCTGCGAATCGGTGGTCATCACAGGCTTCTTGTACTTCACGTTGAGCTGCATCGTCACACCCGTGGTCTGCAGTTTTCGGTTGATAACCCAGCCTGCCACTTCATCCATCAGCATACTGATGATTCCGCCATGCAGGGTATTGATCCAGCCCTGGTAATTCTCGCCGGGATTCCAGATGGTAAGCACATCCTCACCCTCTTCCCAAAACTCAAGATGCAATCCTACAGGATTGTTTGGGGCACAGCAAACGCAGTTGTAACCCTTCTTGTTCAAATATGGATTCAATATCTTCTTCATTTTCTAACTTTTTTAAACAATGCAAAGGTACGAATAATATCTGATAAGACAAAGTTTTTAAAAAATATTATTGTTGGTAGCCGTTTAATACCTAAAAATAAGAACAGAACAGAATCTTCCATCCATATAAGAGAACCACAATACCTATAAATGGGGATAACAAAGAGCACTTGTCTATTTAGACTAAATAAAAATACTAATTATTAAGTATTGCAGGATTTTAAAATATCAAGTATCTTTGCAGCGTGAATTAGAAAGATGCTCGCAGACAGCGGGCAAGTGAACAAGAAATTATACAAAACATTAAGAAATGAAGAGAATTATTTTTATTATTTTAGGCTGCATCAATATCTGCCTTACTTATGCACAGAGCTTTAACGGACAATATATTTCTGAATGGCAATGGGACATGAACAAAAATACGAATCTGACCAATCAGCTGAGACTGGAACTGAGTGTTCCGATAGGAAAAGGAAAGGATTCGTTCGAGGCGGCTACGCTGCATGTGGCAAAGACCAACGATGGCATTATTGACGACTGGCAGGGCTTTTCGAACATAGATGCGGATAATAACTTCGCCATGCTTGCCGTGCTGGGTTACATGCACGAGTGGAATTCGGGCCATCTGTTTGTGGGTGTGAGGAATGTAAACGAGGATTTCTTTACCTCTGACGTTACGGCACTTTTCCAAAACAGTTCTGAAGGAATTTTTCCTACCGTTGCTTCCAGCTATCCGATAGCCAACTATCCGTATTCGGGCTTGACCCTTTATTTTGATGTAACCAAGGGAAAATGGACATTCAGAAACAGTCTGTATAATGGTGCAGGATATAATGGTTGGAAAGCTCACGACAATCCCTTCCTGGTCCGCCCGAAGAAGGATGGAATCTTCAATATGTCGCAGTTGGAGTATGAACATAAAGGTGGAAAATATTTTGCGGGTGCTGCCGTCCATACCCGTCAATATCCAATCAACGAGGATGGCGAAATGGCTTCTGCCGATGAATCCAAGGGCAAAACAACCTGTGGCTGGTGGATTTACGGAGAGCAGAGTGTATGGAAGGCTGGCGACAAGAACATTTCGTGCATGGTACAGTATTCCGAGAACACCAGTCATCAGAATGCCTGCTACCGATACGCTGAACTGGGCGGCGCCTATCAGGACGAGAAGAACGAGTGCGGCTTGTCAGGCCAGTACGCCCGCTTCCAGCAGGGTTCGGAATATTCGCTGGAAGTAACCTGGAAAAGACAGTTGACAGAATCCATATCCCTTCAGCCATCGTTCCAATACATCAAAAACGACAATGGAGATTTCACGGCACTCAGTGCCCGACTCTATGTCAGTTTCTAGCAATCCATTTCGGCAAGACCAGGGTGCCCATCACCAGGAAAGGGTAATAGAAGATGGCGCGCCAGAGCATGGCGGCAAGGATGGCTACTGAGGCATCGGGCAGGAAATCGGAATAATAAAGGCGGAACATCAACTCTGCCACGCCACTTCCGCCAGGCGTAGGACTCAGAATGGAAATCATCCACATCACCCATTGGCGGCACCAAGCCACCAGCATGTTGCCCTGACAATGAAAGGCAATGAGAATAGCTACCACGATGGCGAATCTCGACAGCCACGCCAGGGAAGTATAACCCATCAGCTGCAACCAGAATCTTCCGCCCTCCAGCTTTGCCTCCTCCGAAGCCATCGTCATCTCCTCGGAAAACTTCTCTACCTTGGGCAGGAATCTGCGAAGGAAAGGAATCTTGCAGCATCCCTTCAATACCCAGCCCAGAATCTGAGGACGATGCAACAATAAGAGGTAGAGGATGGCCGTCCAGACAGCAACGATAAGGGTGCTGACGATGAAGATAACCTGCACTCCGCCCTTAATCCATTCGTTCGTAGCATCTACAGAAATCCCCACTCCATCAACCAAGCTGAACAAGAGATGCGACGGAACACAGAAATAGAGCAACACGCAACTGATGGCAAGAAAAGCCTCATCAGCCAGCAGGGCTGCAAACATGGTGAAGATACTTCTGCCCATAGAAACTCCCTCGCGATTGAGATAGACAAAAGCCAAACCACTTCCCCCCACCGCCGAAGGAGTGACGGCAGAAGTAAACTCGCAGAGTACATTGATGCGAAACGCCTCGGCAACGGATAACTTACGCTGGCAGAGATGACGGAAACGGAGGGTGAGCATCAGATTCTGGACCGCAAAGAGCAACACGCCCATTACTACCCCCAGAAAGAACCTGGGAGATAAATCTATCCTGCTCAGAACTTCCACATCAAACTCCCGAATCATCATTCCAACGATGACCACCAGCCCGATGGAAGCCGCCAACCATAAATGCCATTTTTTCATATTACTCTCAAAATAAAACTATACTTTTTATATATACCTCAAATCCGCAACCTATAGGGTTTAGTGGGATTTTGCTTGCAAAGCGA
>OGQZ01001469.1_pt1 | contig 17859 bp, 13 predicted proteins | sample 1553321 | NCBI WGS metagenome assembly OGQZ01 (sample SAMEA2579958, study PRJEB22360) | human gut metagenome | reverse complement strand
CCATCGCCATTATTTATACTCCGCGGCGCTTCTGATTTTTATGCGCCGCACCACCCCCTGTTGAACCCGTAGAACCTATAGAACCTGCTGAACCTCTTTCGCAAACAATCAAAGGGCGGCACGCCCCATGAGCTAACCCTGAACCTTGAACCTTTTTTCTAAGGAGTCCCCATGTTTGACTTTCTCGACCTATCTACGTTAATCTATCGCGCTCCGGCGCTCCTCATCGCGCTCTCGATGCACGAGTACGCGCACGCCGCCGTATCCGATGCTTTGGGCGACCCCACGCCGTCCCGTATGGGGCGGCTGACCATCAATCCGATGGCGCATCTCGACATGATGGGGACTCTCCTTCTCGTACTTTGCGGATTCGGCTGGGCGAAGCCGGTAGACATTGATCCACGCTATTATAAAAATTATCGCATGGGGATGCTGAAGGTATCCTTCGCAGGCCCGGGCATGAATCTTTTCCTGGCATTCCTTTCGCTGCTTCTCATCACGATCTTGGGGCGTATCGGCATGCTCGGTGACGGCGGCTTCTATTTCCTGCAGTGGATCATGATGTACAATGTATGGTTCGCTTTCTTCAATCTGATCCCGATACCGCCGCTCGATGGCTCGAAGATCGTCTCTACCGTGCTGCCCGGAGAGCTTGCCTGGAAATTTGAAAACTTTAATGCGCGCTACGGCTTCGTCATCCTGATGCTCATCGTATTCTCCGGCTGGGTGAACCGCATCATCGGCCCGCTTGCACAGGGCTATGTGAATCTCTGCTATGCGGCGTTGCGTGTGGTATTTTGAATAGCGCTTGGTATTTCTGAATATGGGTCAATAGAGCGGTGAAACATTTGCGCTAAAAGTGAGGAGTGAGGAATTAGGAGTGAGGAGTGGCGGAAGGGGCGCACAAATTTTATGGCGCCCCAATACCCCTTTTTATATTTCCATTTATGCGCTACTTATATAAAATTTCACGGCGCTTCCAAATTTTGTGCGCCGTACCTACACTCCTAACTCCTCATTCCTAACTCCTAACTATATCCGACATATTGCCTAGTGTTCCCCCTGAACCCTTTTTCCATTTTTTCAAAGGATCTCCCATGACCATCACCTGGCTCATTTTTGAAACGCTCGGCACCATCGCCTTTGCCTTTTCCGGCGCTGTGGTGGGACTGTCGCGGCGTATGGATATTTTCGGCATCACCGTGCTTGCTGTCATGACCGGCGTAGGCGGCGGGATGGTGCGTGATGTGCTCTGCGGCATCACGCCGCCGTCGGTGCTTCGCAGTCCCGGCGGGCTCTTTGTTTCCATCATCACGGCGCTCATCATTTCTTTTCTCTATCCGGTCTATCGCGTATCGAGGGAGAATGAGCGCTACATCACTTTCATGTACAATATCTCGGATACGGTGGGGCTTGCGGCTTTCACGGTGACGGGGGCATTGACGGCCTTCTACCAGTACCCTGACTCGTACCGTTTCCTTCTGCCGACCATGCTCGGGCTTATTACGGCGGTCGGCGGCGGTATGCTGCGGGATATGATGGCGCGGCGCATGCCTGTCGTGCTGTACATGGATGTGTACGCCATCGCATCCATCGCAGGCGGCCTTGTCCTCTGCTGTCTGCGTCATTTCACGGTGCTGGAGCTCTCCGTGTCCTCTTGGATCGCTTTTTCCTGCGTGACACTTCTTCGCTTCTGTGCGATCCACTTCCACTGGCAGCTCTATCATCCGCATAGAAAGAGGAGAAGGCAGTGACTGGTGGCTTGTGACTAGTGACTGGTGACTGGTGGCTGGTGACTAGTAGCTAGGGACTAAGAGACTAGGAGATATCAAATTTCCCCGCATCTCCGCTTTCCTCATCTGTCTTTCATACCGCCTGTGCCCTATCCGCCCCTATGGGGTACCTTCCCCTAGAGGGGAAGGCTGACAATACGAAGGAAGCCGCCACCACAACCTTGAACCCTGAACCAAGGATGAGTGGCTAGGGATTAGGGACGCAAAGTGACCGGTGACTTGAATGCTACTTTCGGGCATCGCCATTATTTATACACTGCGTCGCTTCTGATTTTTATGCGCCGCCCTAAGGAAACACTGATTCAATCGTTGCCCGACTTGGCTCTTGTATTTTCATACAAGGCGAGGAATAAGCCGCCGCGAATAGCGAGCTATTTAAGGCGGGTTATGACGAAGCATTGTAGAAAGTACATACCAAATCGGACTCTGCGATTTAATCAGCGTTTCCCTAGCATTTCTCATTTCTCATTTCAGAAAGGAGTCCTCTCATGGATCAGAAACGTATCATTGATGAATTTAAAGAACTGGTTTCCATCGAGGTCCACTCGCGTGACGAGCGGGCGATCGCTGATGTGCTGAAGGAGAAGCTCACGGCGCTTGGTCTCACCGTGACGGAAGACAAAGCAGGCGAGGTGCTCGGAGGCAATGCGGGCAATCTCTATGCACGGCTTCCCGGAAATACGGATGGCGAGCCTATCCTTTTCTCCGCGCATATGGACCGCGTGGGAAATCATGGGCACATTGTTCCTATCGTGCAGGAAGCGGAAGGGAAGATCGTCTCGGACGGGACATCGATCCTGGCAGGCGATGACATCGGCGGCGTCACGGCGATCCTTGCAATGCTTCGCGAAGTGAAAGAGAAGCAGATCCCGCATGGCTTGATCGAAGTGGCCTTCTCTGTCTGTGAGGAAACGGGCGTCGAAGGCTCGCGCCAGTATGATTTTTCCCAGTTCCGATCGAAGAGTGCTTTCGTATATGATGCCTCCGGCAAGGCGGGGACCATCGTCCTTGCCGCTCCGAGCAAGGGGCGTGTCACGATCCGTGTGCATGGCGTGACGGCGCATGCGGGCAATGAACCGGAAAAAGGACTGAATGCGCTGAAGGTAGCTGCGGATCTCATCATGCATCTTCCGAATGGCCGGCTTTCACCGGTATCGACGGCGAATTTCTCTATCATCGAGGCGGGAAGTGCGACCAATGTCGTCTGCGATCTCGTGACGATCACCGGCGAGCAGAGAAGCCGCGATGCGAAGGAGTATCAGCAGATCTCTGCCGATATTCAGGCGGCGGCAGACAAGATCTCCGAGAAATACCATACGAAGATCGAGGTCGAGCTGCATACGCTTTACCATGCCTTCAAGCTCGAAGAGACCGCGCGTCCCTGCGTGCTGGCCAAAGAGGCGGCAGAGGCAGTCGGGGCAGCACCCTTCTTCAAGGAAGGGGGCGGCGGCATGGATGCGAACCATTTCAATGAACACGGCATCGCCGCTGTCGGGATCGGTACAGGAAATTTCAAATGTCACACCAGTGAGGAATATCAGGTGATCGATGACCTCGTCAAATGCGCCAAGCAGGCGGTGGAAATCGTGAAGCTCGTAGCGGGAAAATAAGGAGGAACAGCGGCGGGGCCGGCTTGGCTCTGAGCGCTCTCCAAAATAAAAGCGTAAGTGATTATCGGTGCGATATCACTTACGCTTTTATTTTTTAGTGACTGGTGACTAGTCACTAGCAACTAGCAACTATTTATCCAAAGATCACGAAGTTCGCGACGACGATGAGTATGCAGGAGACAGTCATCGGGATGGCTGTGCGTTTCACAAGGTCAAAGGGGCTGATGCCAGCCATGCCGGAGGCCACGATAATGACACCGGTGATCGGAGAGATGGCGCGCGCAGAGCTCGCGATGAGGTGCATCGGGAGGACCATGAAGGAGGCTGCGACACCTGTCTTGGCAGCGATCGCCGGGACGAGATTGGCAAAAGCAAAGAAGGGAGCATTGCCGCTGCCCATGAGGATGGCGCAGACTGCGATGATGGCGATCATGACAAGCGTCAGGCCGGATGCGCCGAAGCCGGTGGTCTGGGCGCCCTGGATCATGGCATCGATGGAGCCTGTGGAAGTGAGGCCTTTCGCGAAGAATTCGCCGGCGATGACGATGGTGATGACATTGGCGAGCTGCTTGCCCATGCCGTCGAAGAAGATCTGGATCTCAGAGAAGGTCTCCTTCAGGTCTCTTGTACGGAAGAACTGAGCGATCATGCCGATGGCGGTCCCCATGAGCATCGCCATGATGATGTTCATTTTGATGCCGGGGAGGCAGAGCGGCGAGAAGATGAGGATGAGAGCGAGAGGAATGATCGGAAGAAGGGCATAGATCTTCGGCGGATGGGAAAGCGCGGCTTTCTTTTCATCCTCAGTCTCGATATTGACAGAGACTTCCGCCGGATCCAGAGCGCGCACGATGTGCCCGTCGCGCTTATCCATGATCTTCTGCGTGAGGTAGTGGGCGATGGCGACACAGGGAATGACGGCGCAGGCGATCGGGATCTGGAAGGTGTGCCAGTAGATGACGGGATCGAAGCCTGCGATCTCAGCGGCAAAGATGGTGCCGGTATCTGACGGACTCCAGTCAAGGCAGAGCGTGGTCGCGATGGCTGCGGTCGCAGAGATGCGGGAGACACCGAGTGCGACAAGGATCGGGAACATGGTCACCATGAGCAGCATGGCCAGGCCTGAGGCACTATTGATGGCCAGCCCAAGGAACATGCCGAGTACCCAGCAGGCGCTCATGACGATGTAGGGCGATTTCAGCAGCATCAGCGGACGGATGGTGAGGGCGACCAGCGCATTGCTCGCGCCGATCTTATCCATGTAACGTGCAAAGCCGCCGACAGCCATGATGTTGAGGCCGAGGCCGGAGAGTCGGTTCGCAAAAAGAGTGCGGATGAGTTCAAAAATATCGAAGCTCCACATGCCGGTGCTCTTTCCGGCGGGAAGGATCGTGCCCCAGCTCATAATCATCGAGCCGGCGAGAAGAAGACCGCCTGCTACGAAAAGGACGGTCTGCGGCTTGTACTTCTTCAAAATGAGCCAGGCCGCCCATACGACAATGAGTGCAGTAAATAGCAGGTTCATAAAAGTCTCCTTTCATATCATACGCATTATAGAATACAAACTTACATATCTATTTTATTATATATCGACCAAATGCGCTATTATAAAAATGATTTATTAAGGGGTAAGAAAGGAGCGGTGAAGAAATGAACCCTCATTTCTTCACCGCCCCTTTTTACTTTGCTTTTATTTGGTTCAGGGTTCAGGGTTCTCGTGGCGGCTTTGCCGTCTTTTTTTAGAAGATTGTATTCTCGTATCGCAGCCTTCCCCTCTAGGGGAAGGTGCCCCGTAGGGGCGGATAGGGTGACTATGGCATGAAAGACAGCTGGGATAAGGTTTCCCTGTCACTCCTATGAGAGCTGCAAGTCCCCCGCGGCAGATTGAAAGCGAAAATGAGATGATCGTTATTTCACAGCCCCTTTGTTCTTTAAGTTTGAAAGTAAAAAGATGAAGCTACTCTTTATGCGAATCCTCATCAGGTTTCTCATCTTTCGTGAGTACCGTATATTTTAAAACTTCGCGACGCTTTTGATTTTTATGCGTCGCACCTCCCCCTTGAATCTTCTGAACCTATAGAACCCGCTCCCCCTCTTTCCCGTGCAATCAAATGGCACCCCGCCTCATGGATTATCCCTTATCGTCAGGAGCCTGTGGCTAAGGAAATATGATGGCAAAAGTATCCATACGATTCGAGTTTTCCTGGCTGAAGCGTGGCTCTCGCCAAGAGAGGTGTCTTTTTATTGCCCGGATGTATTTTGCGTGATATCATGGAATCAGAATGACAAAAGTGGGGATGAGAGAAGTCTCCATTAAGGGAGTACTGATGAAATCTGATTCTGTGATTGAATCAGCATTTTCTTACATTTCCGATACGATCCAGGAGGATGACATGGTAGATACGAAGAAGGAACAAGAACGCGACGAGCTGCACCGCGCCATATGGGCGATCGCGGATGAACTCCGCGGGGCGGTCGATGGCTGGGATTTCAAGAACTATGTGCTCGGTACAATGTTTTATCGCTATATTTCGGAGAATCTCTCGGACTATATCACGCGTGGAGAAAGAGCGGCGGGAGATACCGGCTTTGACTACGTGACCATGCCCGACGAAGATGCAGAGGTCGCGAGGGAAGGTCTGGTGCAGGAGAAGGGATTCTTCATCCTGCCAAGCGAACTCTTCTGCAACGTCTGCGTCCGCGCGAAGGATGACGAAAACCTCAATGAGACGTTGGAGACGGTTTTTCGTCATATCGAAGAATCGGCGAAGGGCAGCGAGGCGGAGAGTGATTTCGAAGGATTATTTGATGATTTCGATGTGAACAGCAACAAGCTCGGCGCGACTGTCGCGAAGCGGAATGAAAAACTCGTGAAGCTTCTCTCTGGTGTGGCGGAAATGAACTTGGGCGACGTCAAAGGCCATGATATCGACGCTTTCGGTGATGCGTACGAGTACCTCATGACCATGTATGCGTCGAATGCAGGGAAATCCGGTGGCGAATTTTTCACACCCGCCGATGTGTCTGAGCTCCTGACCCGCCTGGGGACGGTCGGCAAGACAGAAATCAACAAGGTGTATGATCCTGCATGTGGGAGTGGATCGCTCCTTCTCAAAGCCGAAAAGGTGCTGGGCAAAGACGCCATTCGTAACGGCTTCTACGGGCAGGAAATCAATATCACGACATACAATCTCTGCCGCATCAATATGTTCCTGCATGATGTCGGCTTCGATAAATTCAACATCGCCTGTGAAGATACGCTGATCAGTCCGCAGCATTGGGATGATGAACCCTTCGAACTCATCGTGTCGAATCCTCCATACTCGATCAAGTGGGCAGGGGACAGCAATCCGCTCCTCATCAATGACCCGCGCTTTGCCCCGGCCGGAGTCCTTGCGCCAAAGAGCAAGGCGGATATGGCCTTCATCATGCACAGCCTTTCCTGGCTCGCTGCGAATGGCACCGCGGCCATCGTCTGCTTCCCCGGCATCATGTACCGCGGCGGCGCGGAGAAGAAAATCCGCAAGTATCTTGTGGATAACAACTTCATCGACTGCATTATCCAGCTCCCGAGCAATCTGTTCTTCGGCACTTCGATCGCGACCTGCATCATGGTGATGAAGAAGAATAAAACGGATAACCGCACACTCTTCATCGATGCTTCGTCCGAGTGCGTGAAGGTGACGAATAACAACAAGCTCACCGCGGAGAATATCGCGCGTATCGTGGATGTCTTTGCAAAGCATGAAGAAATCCCGCATTTTTCACAGCTCGCAGAGTATCAGGACATTGTGGATAATGAGTACAATATCTCAGTCTCGACCTATGTAGAGGCAAAAGACACGAGGGAGAAGATCGATATCGTGAAGCTGAATGCCGAGATCGAGCAAATCGTTGCCCGTGAGCAGGTGCTTCGTGATGAAATCGCAAAGATTATTGCAGAAATCGAGGTGGAATGATGAAGAAGGATAAGCGTGAAATCAGCATCGTTCGTTCCTCCGCTGCGGAATATCTGACATTCATCACCGCCACCGGGAAAAGCGATGTAAATGCAGTATATTGCGATGAAAATGTATGGCTGACCCAAAAAATGATGGGACTTCTGTATAATGTGGAAACGCACACCATCAATTATCACTTGAAAAAAATATTTGCCGACGGAGAGATCGACGAGAATTCAGTTATTCGAAAATTTCGAATAACTGCTGCGGACGGCAAAACCTACAACACCAATCACTATAATTTGAGCGCCATCATTGCCGTGGGCAATAAGGTGGATTCTCCCCGTGCAGTGCAGTTCAGAAAATGGGCAAACCGTATCATTGAAGAATTTACCGTGAAGGGCTTTGCTATGGACGACGAGCGACTAAAAAACGGCGGCACCATTCTGACAAAAGATTATTTTGAGGAGCAGCTGGAACGCATCCGTGAGATTCGCCTTTCGGAACGGCGTTTTTACCAGAAGATTACCGACATCTATGCCACCAGCATTGACTACGATGTCAAGGCAGAAACAACAAGGCGGTTTTTCGCACGGGTGCAGAATCAGCTTCATTGGGCGATCCATGGAGAAACGGCGGCAGAGACCATCTATCGCCGTGCTGACAGCAGCAAAGAGAACATGGGGCTGACCACTTGGAAGGATGCTCCCAACGGCAAAATTCAGAAATTCGATGTGGTCATTGCCAAGAATTATCTGACACAGGAAGAACTTTCTGCGATGGCGAGAATCGTCAACGCCTATCTGGACTTGGCGGAGCTGCGAGCTGAAGAACAAGTTCCTATGACGATGGAGGATTGGGCAGAACAGTTCGAGGGCGTTCTTCGACTGAGTCGAAAGGAAATTCTGACCAATGCGGGAAGCATTTCTGCCAAAATTGCAGAACAGCACGCTCTGAGCGAGTTTGAAAAATATCGTATCGTGCAGGATCGATTGTATCAAAGCGACTTCGACAGAATACTGCTGGATGATGCAGCGCAGAGTTTGCAGAAAACGAATGAACCTGAGATTGTGAACTCCAGCGTTCACAATCCGCTTCAAATAGAGGATGGCGGTGAGGACGAATGAGCAAGCTGGATAAACTGATTCGGGAGTATTGCCCGGATGGGGTGGAGTATAAAGAAATCGGTAGTATTGCTGTTTTAGGTGCAGGCGGAGATGTTCCAAAGGCTCGTTTTTCTGCAGAAAAAACTGTTAAGTTTAATATTCCTATATATAGCAATGGAATCGAAGAAAAAGCTATTTATGGTTATACTGATATACCAAAAGTTGATGAGCCTAGTATTACAATATCGGCTCGAGGTACTATAGGTTGGTGTGCTTTAAGAAAAGAACCTTTTTATCCAATTGTTAGATTGATTTATGTTACTCCTAATACCGAAATATTGGTAGATTTTTTGAAATATGTTATTGATACTATAAAATTCAAAGCGCCTAAAACCGGAATTCCGCAATTAACAATACCTATGGTTTCGAAATACAAAATTCCCGTACCTCCTCTGGAGGTACAACGTGAGATTGTCCGGATTCTGGACAATTTCACCGAGCTTACAGCCGAGCTTACAGCCGAGCTTACAGCTCGAAAGAAGCAGTATGAGTATTATCGGGATAAGCTGCTGACCTGTGATGATAATATCATTGTAAAGAGGATTGGCGATATAACACGAGTTTTTTCTGCTTCTCGTGTTCATAAAGATGAATGGACAACTGAAGGAGTACCTTTTTATCGTTCGAGTGATGTGATTTCTTATTTTAATGGGGTTGAGAATTCCAGAGGAAAGGCTTATATATCAAAAGAACTGTATGAAAAGCTATCTGCCAAGTCAGGGAAAATATGTAAAGATGACATTTTAATAACTGGTGGTGGGACAATCGGAGTACCATACATTGTTCCCAATGACGATCCCATCTATATGAAAGATGCAGACCTGCTTTGTATTCAACACTCTAAAGAGTTTGATAGCAGATATTTGTATCATTATTTTCTCTCAACTCCGTTTAGGGATTATCTTAAAGGGATTACACATGACGCTACTATCCCACATTACACTATTTCACAAATATGTGAAACGCCAGTGCCATTGCCGTCACTTGATGTTCAGAAACGCATCGTCAATGTTCTGGATAACTTCGATGCCATCTGTTCTGACCTGAAAATCGGTTTGCCTGCCGAGATCGAAGCAAGACAAAAACAGTACGAATTTTATCGTGATGCTCTCTTGACTTACGCCGCAACTGGCAAGACAATCTTGACAGACAGACAGACAGACAGACAGACAGACAGACAGACAGACAGACAGACAGACAAGCTTAATGGCTTAATTCTGCTTTGTCAATATGTTTTCGGTAGCATATCACTGTCTGTTGGCAATATCTGCAACATTTCGAGAGGTAAAGTAATCTCGAAATCCGATATAAAAGAACAGATGGGTGATTATCCGGTATATTCGTCACAGACTGAAAACAATGGTGAACTCGGTAAAATTAACTCCTATATGTTCGATGGGGAGTTTGTAACTTGGACAACAGACGGAGCCAATGCAGGAACAGTGTTCTACCGAAGTGGTAAATTCAACATCACCAATGTATGCGGCTTGCTCTCGATATCTGATAAAACGATTTTGATAAGCAAATACCTTTTCTACTTCCTACAAAAGAATGCAAAAGCGTATGTCAATTCAGGAATGGGAAATCCAAAACTGATGAGCAATATGATGGCATCAATTAAACTTAATATTCCTGCTTTGCAAGAACAGAAACGCATTGTTTCTATTCTCGACCGCTTTGACACTCTTTGCAACAACCTGACTTCCGGCTTGCCTGCCGAGATTGAAGCACGAACCAAGCAATACGAATATTACCGAGACAATCTGCTTACATTCAAGGAGCGAAAGGGATAGTCCAAAGTTTGCGCTCAAAGGAAGAAAGGAGAACCTCTATGTCACAATTCCAAGTCGTTGCGGAAACGTCTGAGAATACCGTCATCACGGAATATACGCCGGAGAAGCGGCGATCCACGAGCTACCAAAGTGAAGCGGAGCTGGAGAAGGAGTGCATCCGTATGCTCTGCGAAGAGGGCTATGAATACCTCGCTATCCATGAGGAGAAGGATCTTGTCGCAAATCTCCGCAAGCAGCTCGAGGCGCTGAATCAGTATCATTTCTCAGATCGGGAATGGGATGATTTCTTCCATCACGTCCTTGCGAACCCGAATGAGCATGCGAAGGAGAAGACGGAGAAGATCCAGGAGGACAATGTCCAGGTCTTGAAGCGGGATGACGGGTCGACGAAGAATATCACGCTCATTGATAAAAAGCAGATCCATAATAACCGCCTGCAGGTGATTCATCAGTATGAGAATGGGAAGGAGAATGGGGCTTCCTATGACAATCGTTATGATGTGACGATCCTGGTAAACGGGCTGCCTTTGGTGCATCTGGAGCTGAAGCGGCGCGGGGTGAAGATCCGCGAGGCATTCAATCAGATCAATCGGTATCAGAGGGATTCGTTCTGGGCAGGGGCAGGGCTCTACGAGTATGTACAGATTTTCGTGATTTCCAATGGGACGAATACGAAGTACTATTCGAACAGTACGCGCTTCAATGCGGTGAAGGAGAATGAGAAGCGCGGGGCGAGCCGGACGAAGACGAGCAACAGCTTCGAATTCACCTGTTTCTGGGCGGATGCGAATAATACAGTGATTTCTGACCTCATCGATTTCACGAAGACTTTCCTTGCGCGGCATACGATTCTCTCTATTCTGACACGGTACTGTATCTTCACGTCAGAAAAGATGCTGATGGTGATGCGTCCGTATCAGATCACGGCGACGGAGCGGATTCTGAACCGGATCGAGATAGCGAACAATTATAAGAAGTATGGTACGGTCGATGGGGGAGGCTATATCTGGCATACGACGGGGTCAGGGAAGACGTTGACGTCTTTCAAGACAGCGCGCCTCGCCTCGCGTCTGCCGTATATCGACAAGGTGCTTTTTGTTGTGGACCGTAAGGATTTGGATTATCAGACGATGAAGGAGTATGACCGCTTCGAGAAGGGGGCGGCGAACAGCAATACGTCGACGGCGGTCTTAAAAAAGCAGCTGGAAGATCCGTCAGCGCGTATCATCATCACGACGATCCAGAAGCTTTCGACGTTCATCAAGAAGAATCCGGGGCATCCGGTCTATGCTGAGCATGTGGTCATCATTTTCGATGAGTGCCATCGAAGCCAGTTCGGCGATATGCATTCGGCGATTGTGAAAAATTTCAAGAAGTATCATCTCTTCGGCTTCACGGGGACACCGATTTTCTCAGTCAATGCGGGCCGTGGGAAGAATCCGGAATTCTTCACGACGGCGCAGACGTTTGGCGATCAGCTGCACTGCTATACCATCGTGGATGCCATCCGCGACAGAAATGTGCTTCCTTTCCGCGTGGACTACATCAAGACGATGGAGGCGGATGAGGATATCTCTGATGAGATGGTCTGGGATATCAATCGCGAAAAGGTAATGATGGCGCCGGAGCGAATTTCTGTGGTGGTGAAGTACATTCTCACGCATTTCGACCAGAAGACGTATCGCGGAGATAAGACGTATGTCTATCAGGCACTGACGAATATCAGCGAGGTGGCGTCCGGGAAGAACCAGGTCGAGGAAATCAAGCAGAAGCAGCGTCTGTCTGGTTTTAATTCCCTCTTTGCGGTGGCCAGTGTGCCGATGGCGAAGCTCTACTATGAAGAGTTCAAGAAGCAAATGCAGGCCGATCCGACAAAGAAGCTGAAGATCGCGACGATTTTCAGCTATGCGCCCAATGAAGAGGAAGCGGAGGGGCTTTTGGGGGAGGAAAATTCGGAGGATACATCGGCTCTCGACAGGAATTCACGGGATTTTCTGGAGCATGCGATCGAGGACTACAATGCGATGTTTCATACCAGCTACGATACGTCAGCTGATAAATTCCAGAATTATTACAAAGATGTTTCGCTCCGCATGAAGAATAAGGAGCTGGATCTGCTCATCGTGGTGAATATGTTCCTCACTGGCTTCGATGCGACGACGCTGAATACGCTCTGGGTGGATAAGAATCTCAAGATGCATGGGCTCATTCAGGCGTTTTCCCGGACGAACCGCATTCTGAATGCGGTGAAGACGTTTGGAAATATCGTCTGCTTTAGAAATCTTTCGAAACGGGTGGATAGTGCGATTTCTCTCTTCGGGGATAAAAATGCCGGAGGCATCGTGCTTATGCGCCGCTTCAAGGACTACTATGAAGGCTATACGGATACGGATGGCAAGCACAGGGATGGATATGTGGATTTCGTGAAGAGGCTCAAGGATAAGTTTCCTCTGGGCGGAAATATCATCAGCGAAGAAAAGCAGAAGGAATTCATCTTGCTCTTCGGCGTCCTGCTTCGCATGAGAAATCTGCTTTCGTCTTTCGATGAATTCAAAGGAAAGGAAATCCTTTCCGCCCGTGACTGGCAGGATTACCAGGGGCGGTATCTCGATATCAAAGAAGAGTGGGACCGCAGGAAAAAGCATGATAAAAAAGATGTCACGGAGGATGTAGTCTTCGAGACGGAGCTCATCCGCCAGGTGGAGATCAATATCGACTATATCCTGATGCTGGTGAAAAAGTATCATGATACCCATTGTGAGGATAAAGAGGTGCTGATTTCTATTCGTAAGGCCATCGATGCGAGCCCTGAGCTTCGCAGCAAGAAGGATCTCATCGAGAATTTCATAGCCGGTGTCAATGAGTCGGGAGATATCCTGAATGAGTGGAATGGCTATGTCGCAGAAAAGAGAGAAGAGGATCTTTCAGCTATCATTCAGGGGGAACGGCTAAAGGAGGACGATACCCGCCGTTATATGGAAAATGCTTTCCGTGATGGGGAAATCAAGACCGCGGGAACTGATATCGATGCCCTTCTCCCACCGATTTCCCGCTTTGGGTCTGGGACACGTGCCCAAAAGAAACAGAGTGTAATCGACAAGTTCAAAGGTTTCTTTGAACGCTACTTTGGCATTGGCGGTGCTCCGTCTTTCGAGAAACCCAAAGCTGCTATGCCTTATGGTGGGAAAGAGAAAATGTCCGTGGCAGCAGAACGTCCGATGACGTATGGCCGGTGAGAGAAAAACGGTTCATCTTTCTGTCTATTGACCCGATATCGCGGCATTAGGACCCGTAGAACCTGTCAAACCTATCGAACCCGTTATATCATTACTCACACAATCGCATTGCGCACCATTGCCATTTCCTTCCAATCGCGGTATGATAGATGCATAAAAATAAAAGGAAGCACCGAGGCTTCAAAGTATCAGGCATCGCCCTGATGCTTTTGGCGCGGTGCTTTTCATTTCTGCCGATGGCAGAAAAGAATGGGAGGAATACAAATGCCGGTTTCTTACATGGAAATCAATCTGAATGCGCTTCGTCACAATCTCAAGGTCATCCGCGCGCATCTGCCGAAGGAAGTGAATGTGCTTGCTGTCGTGAAGGCGAATGCCTATGGACATGGCGCGAAGGAAACGCTGCGCATCGCCCTCGAGGAAGGCTACGTCGCTGCTGCGGTCGCCCGTGTGGAAGAAGGAGCGGAGCTGCGCGACGCCGGATTCACTTGCCCGATCTATGTACTGGGACTGCCGCTACCGGAGGATATGCCTATCGGTGTGAATAAAGACCTCATCATGCCGATTGATGATACCGTCGATCTTGATGCCCTAGAAGCTATCGCGGCTGTTTCGAAGAAAACGATCGAAGTCATGTTGCCGATCGATACGGGCATGAACCGCATCGGAACTCATCCGGAGGACGTACCTGCGCTCCTTAAAAAGCTCGAAGCCTATCCGCACATCCACGCACATGGCACCTTCACCCATATGGCGACGGCGGACCACAAAGAAAAGGATGCCGCACTGAAGCAGCTCGACCGCTTCGATGAAGCGATCTCCTACATGCCGGTCGATGAAAACTTCGTGATCTCCTCCGCTAACAGTGCCGGTGTCATAGATATCCCGAGAAGCTGGCACAACCTTGCCCGCCCGGGCATCATCATCTATGGGCCGCAGCCGTCGGACGTCATGACGAATAAGCTCGACCTCCAGTATGCGATGAGCGTCGTGAGCCATGTCACCCATGTCCAGATCCTGCATAAGGGCGAAGCCATCGGCTACGGCGGTACCTATGTCGCCAAAGAGGATATGAAGACTGCGACCGTCCCGATCGGTTATGCAGACGGCTGGCACAGAAGCCTCTCGAATAAGGGTGTCGTCCTCATCAATGGCAAGCGCTGCCCGATCGTCGGCCGCATCTGCATGGACCAGTTCATGGTCGCCTGCGATGACGAAGTCCGCCCCGGTGATGAAGTCGTCCTCATGGGCAAGCAGGGCGAGGAAGAGATCACCGTCGATGAAGTATCTGCTACGGCTGAAACCATCCCGCATGAAATCATGTGCGACCTGAAACGTATCCCGAGAGTATTTGTAGAAAAATAGTTTTGAAGGATCCGGCACTGGAGGAGAGCGGGATCTGTTCGTATCGTCATGTCGGGCAAAAGCGGGACATCTTCCCCCCTTTCTTATTTTCGCTCCATATGCTATAATAACGCTTGTTAAGCGTCTATAGCTCAGTGGATAGAGCACTGGTCTCCGGAACCAGGTGTCGAGAGTTCGAATCCCTCTAGACGCACCAGAATATACCCGATAATATCGGATAAAATAAAATTCACCCAGTTCCTCCATGAAAGTGGGGAAATACATGGGGGAAAAATCGACCTTTGAGGAGGTCGAAAAGCCGAGGCGGCTTGCCTCGGCTTTTTATTATGCCTTTTCCTTTGTTTTAACAGCAACTCCCTGATCACAGTTCGTTGGTTCGGCATCGTATATTTCCTTGGCTATGGCGCTTCCAAACCGTCTCTTTCTACTGTATTCTCCATGGTAAACATGCTATAATAATAAGACGTTTCGTTTGAATACATCGGACAGAGACGGGGCCTGCGCTTCATGAGGCAAAGTGCTTATCAGAATCACCGCGCTTCCGGATGCGACGCAGACTTTCGCTGTATCCCATGGGTCTTTGACACTGGGGGAGCTCTGTACCGGCCTTTATATATCGTGAGGGTTTACCATGAAAATGTTTCGAGGACTATCGAACTGGATCGGTATCGACATGGGGTCGTCCCAAGTCCGTATCTACCAGGAGAATAAAGTGATCCTTGCCGAAGCGAGTACGGTCGCGGTGGATAATATCGACGGTCATGTACTGGGTTTTGGCACGGAGGCGCTCATTCACTACCATAAGGCGCCGGAGAATATTTCTCTGGAGTGGCCGGTACAGAATGGCGTCATCGCTGACTATGACATGACGAAGGCGATGCTTCGTTTTTTCATCCGCAAATCGCTTCACCATGCGGTGTCGCGTCCGACGGTGATGATTTCCATTCCGGGCGAGACGAGCTCGGTCACGCGCCATGCGCTGGTGGATGCTTTGATCCATGCCGGCGCGCAGCATGTGTATCTCCTTCCTTCGCCGGCGGCTGCGGCCATCGGGATGGGGAAGGATATGCTGGCACCGTCGGTGATCTTTTCTCTTGTCATCGGGCGTGACGTTTCTGACGCGGGGCTTTACAGCTGCGGGGGGATCGTCGCGAAGGAGGGGATCCCTTTCGGCGGGCATCATATCGATAAGGGGATCTGCCAGTATCTGCAGGAAAAGTATCAGATCATGATCGGGCTGGATCAGGCGGAGAAGCTGAAGAGTAAAGTGATTTCTCTCAAAGCGGCGGATGGGCAGGCGACATTCACTATCCGCGGGCGCAGGATCCGTGATGGCGTGGAAGTGGTGGTGGAGCTTTCCACGGAGGAATTAAGGCCGGTGATGCAGCGTATTCTGCAGCCGGTCCTGAAGCTCATCCGTCGTGTCCTTCGCGAGGCGAAGCCGGAGATGGCGGGCGATCTTCTGAAGAATGGTCTGCTTCTATCCGGCGGCAGTGCGCTTCTGGACGGGCTGAAGGACTGGCTCGACGGAGAGCTGCATATGCCGGTCTATGTACCGGCTCTGCCGGGGGATGTATTGGCCGTGGGCTGCTATCAGGCTCTTGGTATGTATAAGGATCTGCCGCTTCTCATTGAGAACGGTGAAAAATATTATGGAGGCGCTTGATCGTGATATTTTTTGGCAGAAAAAAGATGGCCGCCGCGGTCGCACTCTTTGTTTTCATGGGCGCATGCGGCTGGTTCTGGCGGCATAGGGAGGATATCCCTTTCATTTCGCAGCCGCTTTCTATCGGTGCGGCGCCTTTCAACTATACCGCGAGCAAGACAGCGCTTTCTTTCACACAGGGGGTTGACTTACTTTCGGGCGTGTGGGAGAACTGGAGTGAGCTGGATGCGCTCCGGAAGGAAAATGAAAGTCTTCGCGCGGAGCAGGCACAGTACAGTGAGATCCTTGCGGAGAATATCCGGCTGAAGAGTCTCCTTTCGTTCAAGCAGGGCTATAAGCAGTACCACCTGACGGGGGCGTCTGTCATCACGCGCGACTACGGCGGATGGACACAGACGCTGGTCGTGGACAGGGGCAGTGACAGCGGCATTCAGAAATATATGCCGGTCATCGTCCCGACGGGTCTGGTGGGTTTTGTAAGTGAAGTGTATCAGAATTCCGCGCGCGTGCAGCTCCTTCTGGATCCGCGTACATCGGTGGGGGGCATCGTTGCGCGTCCGGCTTCGCGCGTGGTGGCGATGGTTTCCGGGAACAGCAGTGAACCTGGCAAGCTCTCTTTCGTGAATCTGCCGCGAGAGGCAGACGTCATCAAGGGAGATACCATCGTGGCATCCGGCTATGGCGGGGTGTATCCGAAGGGGATGGTCATCGGTACGGTCGAGCAGGTGGATGTCGACTCCATCGGCGGCACGCAGGTGGCACGCATTGTTCCGGCGGCTGATTTCTCTCATCTGGAAGAGGTCTTCATCATCACAGACCATATTCAGCGGGCAACGCCAGAGAGTATTCTGGTGAAGCCGCCGAAGAAGGAACCGCCGATGAATCCTAATAAACATCAGGCAGGTGAGAAGGAATGAGCGGCTATGCACTGGCTTTTTTGAGCTTCTTCATTTTCCTCGCGCAGTCCTCGGTGATGCCATTCTTTTTCTCAGGGCTGCATCAGCCGGATCTGTGGCTGGCTGTCATCGTCCTTGCGACGCTGATCTTTGATAACAAGACAGTGATGACGCTGGCACTCGTGGGCGGGCTCCTTACGGATCTTGTGACGGGAAATCTTTTCGGACTGCATCTCCTGCCGTACCTCGCGATTGCAGGGCTGTATCTCGCTTTGGGGAGGAAGCGCTACAATCGTCACTGGTACATTTCGCTCTTTGCGATGACGCTGGCCTCTCTCCTCTATGCGCTGCTGTCTTGGCTGGTGCTTTTCGCAGGCCGGAGGCAGCCCTAAG
>OGQZ01001454.1_pt1 | contig 17922 bp, 16 predicted proteins | sample 1553321 | NCBI WGS metagenome assembly OGQZ01 (sample SAMEA2579958, study PRJEB22360) | human gut metagenome | reverse complement strand
GTCTCTGTCGGCTCTACCATCAGCGCTTCATGTACGATTAACGGGAAATACATTGTAGGCGGATGGATTCCGTTATCCAGAAGTCCTTTTGCGATATCCATTGCAGATACGCCTGCTTTCTTCTTCAGATCTTCCAGACTCATAACAAACTCATGCATGCATACCTCATCATATGCCATTGTATAGAGGTCTTTTAACTTGTTCATCATATAGTTCGCGTTCAGAACTGCGTTCTGGCTTGCCTCCGGAATTCCTTCTTTTCCAAGTGTCATCAGGTAAGTCAGTGCTTTGACAACTACAAGGAAGTTTCCGTAGAATTCTTTCATCTCACCAATGCTGTGCTCGGCTTTCTCCATTGCCAGAGCCCCTTCTTTTCCTACCACTCTGTAGGATGGCAGGAACTGCAGCAACATACTCTTACAGCCAACCGGTCCGCTTCCCGGACCTCCGCCTCCATGAGGTGTTGAAAATGTCTTATGAAGATTCAGGTGAATCACATCGAATCCCATATCTCCAGGTCTTACAGTTCCCATAACTGCATTCAGGTTTGCTCCATCGTAATAGCAAAGACCGCCGCATTCATGTACGATTTCTGTAATTTTTAAAATATTTTTGTCAAACAATCCGACAGTGTTCGGATTGGTCAGCATCAGTCCTGCAGTATCTTCTCCACATGCTGCCTTTAACGCTTCAAGGTCTACTCCTCCGTCCGGTGCAGATGCAATGCTGACTACCTTATAGCCTGCCATTGTAGCACTTGCCGGGTTGGTTCCATGCGCAGAATCCGGTACAATGATTTTTGTTCTCTTCTCGTCTCCTCTGCTCTCATGATATGCCTTAATGAGCATCAGACCTGTAAACTCTCCGTGAGCTCCTGCTGCAGGCTGGAATGTCATACCGTCCATTCCTGTGATCTCGCACAGGTATTCTTCGGATTTTTTCAGAACTTCCAGGCATCCCTGTACAGAATGTTCTGGCTGTAGCGGATGGATCTGGGTAAATCCAGGCAATGCTGCCATATCTTCATTAATTTTCGGATTGTACTTCATCGTACAAGATCCAAGTGGATAGAATCCATCATTGACTCCATGGGATTTCTTTGCCAGTTCTGTATAGTGTCTGGAAAGGTCATTCTCAGACATTTGCGGAAGGGGAAGCTCTTTTTGTCTTGCATCCTTCTCACCAGGTTTTTTGATTTCTACATCGCAGGCTGGGAGCATGCTCATGCCTCGTCCGGCTCTGCTTTTTTCAAATACTAACATGCTCTACACCTCCTTTAAAATGCGGATAACTTCATCCATCTCTTCTTTTGTGTTCATCTCTGTACAGCACCATAATACTCGATGGTTTCCAAGTGGATATCCTCCCAGGATTCCATGCTCTTCCAGCGCCTTTAATGCTTCGCAAGGACATTTTTCAGATACAGTTACAAATTCGTGGAAGAATTCTCCCTTATTCTCTACTTTGAATCCGATCTTATCAAGCTCTGCTGCCAGATAATGTGCTTTGGAAGCAGACTGAAGCGCTGCTTCTTTGATTCCTTCACTTCCCATAGCCGACATGTACACGCCAACTGCCAGCGCGCAAAGTGCCTGATTGGAACAAATGTTACTGGAAGCTTTTTCTCTGCGGATATGCTGCTCTCTTGCCTGAAGTGTCAGTACATAACCAGTCTTTCCGTTATGATCGACCGTCTCACCAACAATTCTTCCAGGGAGCTTTCTCATCATCGCTTCCTTACTTGCCATAAATCCAAGATAAGGTCCGCCGAATCCGAGAGAAAGTCCGAGCGGCTGTCCTTCTCCGACTGCCACGTCTGCCCCGTATTCTGCCGGAGTCTTGATTACTCCCAGAGAAATCGGATTCACTCCCATCACATATTTGGCTCCTGCCTCATGTGCGATCTTGCCGATCTCTTCTGCGTCTTCCAGATTACCGTAATAGTTCGGATGCTGGATATATACGCAGGCTGTCTGCGCATCGATATGTTCTTTTAAATATTCTTTGTCCGTCAGTCCGTCTTTTTCCGGAATAACTTCCAGTTCCATTCCATTTCCAAAGCAGTAGGTCTCTACCACTTCCAGTACATATGGCGGAACCGTTCCCGAGATCAGTGCTTTGTGTCTCTTTCTGTCCTGACACATCCCAGCACCTTCTGCCGCTGCAGTTGCACCGTCATATACAGATGCATTGGATACATCCATTCCGGTCAGGTCGCAGATCATCGTCTGATATTCGAAAATCGACTGTAAGATTCCCTGACTGATTTCTGCCTGATATGGCGTATATGCCGTCAGCAGGTTTTCTTTGGGTGTCACATTTTTTACCATTGCCGGGATAAAATGTCTGTAAGCTCCGGCTCCGCGGAAGATCGTCTTGAACACCTGGTTTTTCTCTGCGATCTGCTCCATCTCACGCCGCACTTCAAACTCTGACTTTCCATTCGGAATATTCAGTTCCCCTTTTAATTTTACTTCTTCCGGAATATGTGCGAATAAGTCCTCGATGGACGAATAGCCTATTTCCTGAAGCATTTTTTTCCGTTCTTCTAACGTATTCGGTACATAGCTTCCCATCGCTTTTTCACCGCCTCTTTCAATGACTTTGTGTTTATTCCTGCTCGCTTTCTACAAATGCTTTGTATTCTTCTGCAGTTAAGAGTTCTTCTGTTGCTGATACATCTTTTACTTTGATGAACCATGCTTCATAAGCATCGTCATTGATCAGTTCCGGTGAATCTAAGAGTTCTTCGTTAATCTCCGTTACTTCTCCCGTTACCGGTGAATAGACATCGGATACTGCTTTTACAGATTCTACGTCTCCGAATACTTCTCCTGCTCCTACGGTATCTCCTACTTCCGGAAGATTGACGAACACCAGATCACCAAGTTCTGACTGTGCGTAATCTGTCAGTCCTACAACTGCTGAATCTCCATCTAATGCTACCCATTCATGTGATTTTGAATATTTTAATTCTTCTTTTAAGATCATGATATGTTACTCCTTTATACTCTCTTATTTTCCCTTTTATCCCTTTTTCTTCTATTTCTTTTTCCTCAGGTTCTTTCCCCTGCTTTTTCTCTTTTTCCTTCAGAATGTTCCCAGATTATTTTTCTCTCTTATAAAACGGAAGTGCAACCACTTCTGCTGCCACTCTTCTTCCACGTACATCAGCCTCTACTGTATCCCCAATTTCTACAGAATCGGCATCAACGAGTGCCATTGCGATCGGATATCCAAGATACGGACAATGAGTTCCGCTTGTTGTATGGCCGATCTTCTTATCTCCTACGTATACATCCTGATGTTCACGGATGATTCCTCTTCCGGTTACTTTAAGACCGATTCGTTTGATGGATGGAGTCCCCTTCTCCTCTAAAGCTGATTTCCCAATAAAATCATTCTTTGCCATCTTCACTGCGAATTTAAGTCCCGTCTCCAGTGGAGTGATGTCATCGTTCATCTCGTGTCCGTATAACGGCATCGCTGCTTCCATACGAAGTGTATCTCTTGCACCCAGTCCGCAAGGAATCAGTCCTTCTTCTTTTCCTGCTTCTAACAGTGTATTCCACATTTCTTCTGCTTTCTCACTTGCCAGATACAGTTCCACGCCATCTTCACCTGTGTATCCTGTCTTGGAAATGATACATGGGATTCCGGCAACTTCCGTATCGAATACTGCATGGTAATATTTCTTTGGAATATTCTCTTCTGCGGTCAGCTTCTTAAGGATCTGCATTGCTTTCGGTCCCTGCAGTGCAAGCTGTGCATACCCGGAAGATACATCTTTGAATGTTACTTCTCCGAACTGGTGGCGTAACATCCACTGATAATCCTTGTCCTTGTTCGCTGCATTCACTACAATAAAGTAGTGTTCATCAGATTTCTTATATACGATCAGGTCATCTACCGTTCCGCCGTGTTCATTACACATCGGGCTGTATCTTGCCTGTCCGTCTACCATGTTGGTAAAATCATTCGTCAGGATCTGGTTCAGATTCGCCAGTGCATCTTTGCCTTCACATAATACCTCTCCCATATGTGAGACATCGAAAAGTCCTGCCTGTGTACGTACTGACATATGTTCTTTGATCACACCTGTTCCATACTGTACCGGGAGAAGATATCCCCCAAATTCTACGATCTTTCCACCGGCTTTTACATGTGCGTCATAAAGTGGAGTCTTTAATTCCATTGTCTTTTCCTCCTTGACATTCTGTGTGTTAGTGCAATACCAGTTCGAATCCGTTGCATTACTAACTGTTAAACATAAAGTGGATATTTACCACAAATCTCATTTACTGCCGCACGGATCTCATCTGCTTTTGTATCAAAGTCTGTAACGGTCATCTTGATCAGTTTTGCGATGGTCTTCATGTCTTCTTCTTTCAGACCTCTCGTTGTCACTGCCGGTGTTCCGATACGGATTCCACTTGTTACGAACGGACTTGCCGGATCATTCGGCACTGCGTTCTTATTGACTGTGATATAGACTTCGTCCAGTCTGTTCTGCAGTTCTTTTCCTGTGATATTCATGTTCTGCAGATCCACTAACATCAGATGGTTGTCTGTTCCTCCGCTTACCAGGTTGAATCCCTCATCGATCATAGCCTGTGCAAGTGCTTTCGCATTCTTGATCACCTGTTCCTGATACTCTTTGAACTCCAGTTTTAAAGCTTCTCCGAAACAAATTGCTTTTGCCGCGATGATGTGCATCAGCGGTCCGCCCTGTGTTCCAGGGAAAATGGCTTTGTTGATTGCTTTTGCATATTTTTCTTTGCACATGATCATACCGCCTCTTGGGCCTCTGAGTGTCTTGTGTGTCGTTGTGGTTACTACGTCTGCGTATGGAACCGGACTCTGGTGAAGTCCTGCTGCCACAAGTCCTGCAATATGTGCCATATCTACGAACAAATACGCTCCGACTTCTTTTGCGATATCTTCAAAAATGTCAAACCGGATCTCTCTTGGATATGCAGATGCGCCTGCAACGATCATCTTTGGTTTGCATTCCTGTGCGATCTTACGGATCTCATCGTAATCCAGATATCCATCGTCGTTCACATTATATGGTACGAAATGATATAAGATTCCGGATAAATTCACCGGTGAACCATGTGTCAGGTGTCCGCCATGTGCAAGGTTCAGGCCCATAACGGTATCGCCTGGTTCGAGAAGTGCCTGATACACTGCAGTATTGGCATTGGCTCCGGAATGCGGCTGTACACATACATGCTCACATCCGAATAATTCTTTTGCTCTTTCAATTGCCAGATTCTCCAGAATGTCTACATCTTCGCATCCGCCGTAATATCTCTTTCCCGGATAACCTTCTGCATACTTATTGGTCGGTACGGTTCCCATTGCCAGCATCACTGCCGGGCTTACAATATTTTCAGATGCAATCAGCTCCAGATTTCTTCTCTGTCTGCCAAGCTCTAATGCAAGTGCTTCCCCAACTTCTTTGTCACATTCTGTGATGTAGTTTGTTACATCTTCGATTCTGTTCATTTGTTTTTACCTCCTTCGGAATCTGCCTGCTTTTCGCGCCCATTCCCCATTTTGAGCACTAAAAAAGCAGGCAAAAAATACTTTCTTTTCAAAAGTGTTTTTTGTCTGCCTCTGTCCTTTTACCTGAAAGATTACTTCTTCGGTACAATTCTTATTGTTCTCCAGAGCGTCGTCCGAATTCGTTCCATTTTACCTGAGAGTTTCTGCATGCCCCTTCGGCTCCTATGCTGCATGGTATCTTTGCTTCCTTCTACGCATTTTATCAAAATAATACGTTCCACTTCATTTATGCACTTTGCACATAGGTATCTCACAAATTCATCTATCAACTATGCAATTAGCGTAACAGGTTATGTCCTTTAAGTCAACAGTAAATCCATAAGTTAATTATTTATCACAAAAGATGGTACCTGTCAAAGTATTTCAACTCTGCCAAATACCATCTTCTTATCTCCATCTCTTAAAGCTTATTCACTGCTTCCGCAAGATAATCATTGCTTACTTCTGCAAAGTTCTCATTCTCCACTGCCTCTGCAAGACTTGCATCGATCGGCATCTTACCGATGACCGGAACGCCGAGTTCTTCTGCCACTTCGTCGATGTGGCTCTCGCCGAATACAGAGATCTTACGTCCGCAGTCCGGACATTCCAGATAACTGTAGTTCTCCACGATTCCGAGTACCGGGATATCCATCTGTCCTGCCATGTTGTAAGCTTTCTTTACGATCATGCGTACCAGATCCTGCGGAGAAGTTACGATCACGATGCCTTCTACCGGAAGGGACTGGAATACGGTAAGCGGTACATCACCGGTTCCCGGCGGCATGTCTACGAAGAGATAATCCAGTTCTCCCCATGCAACATCTGTCCAGAACTGTGTGACAACACCTGAGATGACCGGACCTCTCCAGATAACCGGATCATCTTCTTCCGGAAGTAAAAGGTTGATGGACATGATCTTCGTTCCATCCTTTGCCTCACATGGGAAAATATTTTCTCCATCCCCTTTTGCTTTTTCATGGATTCCATACATCTTCGGAATGGATGGACCTGTGATATCTGCGTCCATGATACCTACAGAAAATCCCTGTTCTCTCATCAGCCTTGCAAGCGATGCGGTAACCATAGATTTTCCAACGCCGCCTTTTCCGCTAACAACTGCGATCACATGGTTGATGTGTGATTTTTTATTTTCCGGTTTGATCAGACTCTGCGGTTTGCTTCCGCATTCACCTGCATGGGAACAGCCCGCACAATCGGACGGGCTGCAGCCTGTTTTTTGTTCTTCTGCCATTTGTCTTACTCCTCTACAGCCGCAATAAGTTCTACTTCACACAGAACTCCCTTTGGAAGTGTCTTTACTGCAACACAGCTTCTTGCCGGTTTTGATGTAAAGTATTTTCCATATACTTCGTTGAATGCTGCAAAGTCACTCATATCAGCAAGGAAGCATGTTGTCTTTAATACCTTGTCAAATGATGTTCCTGCTTCTTTTAAGACCTCTCCTAAGTTCTTGCATACCTGCTCTGTCTGTGCTTCAATTGTAGTTGCTTCTACATCATTCACTTCCGGATTGATTGCGATCTGTCCTGCTGTATACAGTACTCCGTTGTGTACATATCCCTGTGAGTATGGTCCAAGTGCCTTTGGTGCTTTTTCTGTTGCTACGATTTTCATAATGTTATTTCTCCTTTGCTACTTCATATAATTTCTGTGCGATACACACATCAAATAATCCCATTCCAACCGATTTGAAATATGTTGTCTGACCTTCTTTGATCTCTTTTTCCCCCGATACGAGATATTCATGCATCAGTTTTATGCGGTCTTTTGTAAGTTTTCCACTTGCCAGAGGCTGGCTTAGATCTCCGCTTTCCTCACATGCGTATGGCAGTTCAATGTATACATTGTCCACCAGATCCAGTACTGCATCCGGAATTTCCCTCATCTCCGGCATATAAGAGCCGATCGCAATGATGCATTTTCCTCTCAGAAGTTCTTTGTCATCCGGAAGAACAGGTGTGGTAGAAGGAGTTGTTGTACAGATGATATCACTGTTTCGTACAAGCTCTTCCACTGCTTTACATTGTACTACCTTTACGTCTTCCTTATCAATAGCTTTTTTCAGTCTTTCCAGATAATCTGTCAGATCACGGTCACTGTGGTTGAACACATATACGGTATGGATATCTCTTGCCGCACATGCATACACAGCCTGATGGAATCCCTGCATTCCTGCTCCGATGATTCCTACGGTGCGACAGTCTTTTCTTGACAGATGGCGGATCCCCACACCGCCGACAGCTCCGGTTCTCCATGCCGTTACCGATTGCCCGTCCATAACAGCAAGCGGCGCGCCTGTCGTATAATCATTCAGTAACACGATACCATCTATCGACGGCAATCCCAGTTTAGAATTCTCCGGGAAAATCGACAGGATCTTTGTCCCTATGATATCCTTTGTGTAACATGGCATATACATGAGCTGCTTATTTTCATGTTCTACCGTTGGTCTTGGCGGCATATAGAACTCGCCTGATCCATAGATCCGGTATGCCTCTTCAATCTGATCCATCATCTGATCCGGATCGACCATTTCTTCGATCTGCTCCTTGCTTAATACGATCATTTTACATTTCCTCCAGTTCTTTTTGTTCCCTTGTGACATCTCTCAGCCACTTGTATGTCAAATACCGCTTTAAAGTAATCGGTACTTTGATCAGTTCATCACTCATCAGTATAACATATACGACCGGCACACTGGCATGCAAAATAAATGCCGCCACTGCCCCGAGTAAAATGGAGAATCCCCACATCGTCGATACATCCATGATCAATCCAAATTTCGTATCCCCGCCTGCACGGAATACCCCCACTACCATTGTGGTATTAAATGCCTGTGCCACAGTAAAATACGACATAACGAAGAACATGAAACTTAAGTAATTCTTTGCCGGTCCGGTCAGTGCCAGATTCGCATTGGCGATTGGTGCCGAGATCAGTATCAGAACACCACCCAGGATTCCAAGAATCAAACTTAACCACACGAAACGTTTTCCGTATGCCTTTGCCAGTTCCATCTTGCCTTCCCCGATCGTCTTGCCGAGATAGATCGCCGTTGCATGGGAAATCCCGAATGTTACGACTGTTGCAAGCTGTCTTGCCACCTGCGCAACCGAGTTAGCTGCCACTGCTGCGCTTCCAAGATGCCCGATCACCGCCGTATTCGCCGACGTTCCCAGTCCCCACATCAGTTCATTTAATACCACCGGCATAGAATAAACTGCGAAATCTTTTAACAGAACCTTATCGATCTTCACCATATCTTTAAGCCGGATCCTTACTACTTTATTTCGGAAGATGGCATAAACGAGAACCATCACTGTCTCGGCTGCTCTGGCACACAGCGTACCGATTGCCGCACCTCTTACTCCCATTACCGGGAATCCAAATAGTCCGAAGATTAGAACCGCATTTACCACAATATTCATCAGCAATGAAATCAGATAAATAAATGTAGCCACCATAACCCTCTCGATACTGCGCATAATATTCAGATACACCTGTGTCACCGCCATGAACACATAGGAAAATCCTACGATTCTTAAATACTTTACTCCTTCTGCAATAACTTCCGGATCAGAGGTATAGATCCGCATCAGTGTCTCCGGCATGCCAAGGGCTGCTCCTGCGAATACTACCGCAACGATGAGTCCGGCACTTAATCCCATACCCAGGACTTTCTCTATCGTTCTGGTGTCTTTCTTCCCCCAGTACTGCGCCGTCAGAACCGTTGCTCCGGAGGTCACTCCGTAAAAGATCAGTGTCATGATATACTGGATCTGTCCTGCAAGGGATGCTCCGGATAATACTTTTTCTCCGACTTTTCCAAGCATGATCACGTCCGTCGCCGTAACTCCGACATTGATCAGATTCTGGATTGCGATCGGGATGACCAGAGCGAATACATTCCGGTAGAATTGCTTCCAGTTGATTGTTTTTGTATATTTATTTTTTTCTTTCATTTATTTTTTCTCTGCTCCTATTTATTCTTATCGCATTTTTTTGCTTCTCTGCAGATAATATACCGCAAGCTGTGTCCGATCTCTTAATTCCAGTTTCTCGAGCACATTGCTGATATAATTCCGGACCGTTCCTTCGCTTAAGCAAACTTTCTCCGATATCTCTTTGTTACTGAGTCCCTCAGCAACCAGTGCTGTGATCTCCAGTTCCCGTTCCCCGATTCCGTAACTGTTCCAGTCAAATGTCTGCTCTTTTTCTTTCTGCTCTTTCTGAAGCAGTCCCGGGATTCTGGACATAATCTCAGTTCCGAATACGGTCTGATTCATCTGCACCGCCTGCAATGCCGGAAGGATACTGCCATAATCCTGTTTTATCAGATATCCCTTCACACCATATTTTAATGCTTTTACGATGTACTCATCATCGGAAAACGTGGTAAGCAAAAGAATCTTTGCATCCGTATGCCTTTTCAAAATCTGTTCTGCGGCATCCAGACCGTTCATGTCCTTCATACGGATGTCCATCAGAAGAACATCCGGCAGCAGTTCATCATATAACCGGACGGCATCTTTTCCATCCTGCCCGGTGCCGGTTACTTCTACTTCTCCTCCTGCTTCCAGGATTGTCTTTAACGCACTGGACACCAGGATATCATCATCTACAATTACTATCTTCATCTTTTCCCCTCATTTTTGGAACCGTAATAAATATCCGGAAGCCATTTTCTTTCTGGATCTGCATGGTTCCGCCAAGCATGCGGACACGTTTTTTCATATTCTCGATCCCGATTCCGCTGCTTTCTGTATTTTCTGTTTTTCGAACGTTTCCGGTCTTTCCGGCACTTTCCTGCTCTGTATATTCTTCCCCGTCTCCATCTGACTGGATCCGCTCATCTGACGTTCCATTATCTTCTATGATCAGCTGATATAGTCCGGGATGTTCTCTTGCCAAAATCTTCACCTCATTTGCATTGCTGTGGCGCATCACGTTATTCAGTGCCTCTTTCGTAATGGCTATAAAGCCGTATTTGATCTCTTTTGGAATATCATATCCCATATCATAAGTAAGCTGTACCGGACAAAAACTGAATTCTTCTGCCAGCGATTCCATCACTTCTTTTAAATTTACCGACTCATCATGCAGATCGTGCACGCTCTGTCTTACATTCGTCATGGCTTCGTTCAGCGTCTGATCCAGCTGCTCCATCGGGACTTTCAGATTCTCAGCCTGATTAACAGTCTTTAACGCTCCCACCATCAGGATGGATCGCGACAGCATATGTCCCACATTGTCATGGATCTCTCTGGCGATACGATTCCGTTCTTTCAGTGTGGCCAGATATACTTCTGTGTCCTGCTTTTCCAACAGATCCTGATTCTTCTTTTCCAGCATCAGTGTCAGTTCTCTGCTGTCATCTCTGGCCCTTTTATATTCCTGCTCCAATTCATTTAGCCTCCTGGTCCGTCCATATAACAGAACTGCTGCTGCCAGCCCGGCAACAATAAGCATCTCTTTTTCCAACCCGTAATATTCCCGGAACGCCGGCGCCTCACAGGCCACGATTATACCGACAGCCCCTATATAAACCGGAGAATAAAAGCATAGCATATTATATAAAACCACCGGAAGAAACATCCACATTTCTTTAAAAACAATTCCGGCTGCCACGAAAGCAATCGTCATAATGTAATGCAGATACTTTTCTTCCCCTACCAGATTCACACAGGTATAGATACACGCAAACAGAATAGTGATAACCGCCGGAATCCCTGTTTCCGCTGTCACCAGAAGTCCTGCTCCGTAAAGGAACAAAAATCCTTCATCTGTTATCTTTCTCATTCTTTTCTCCTATATTACATTTGTCACATTCAATTTATGACCGGTGACACTACCATTATAATCAGCCATCCGCTATACTACAAGTAACAAATCATCAAGGAGGGAATCTTATGCTTGTACATATAGAAAATCTTGTAAAACGTTACGGTGATCTGTTAGCGCTTGACCACCTGTCACTCGACATCGAAGAAGGTGAGATCTTCGGACTGCTCGGACCAAACGGTTCCGGTAAAACCACCGCCATCAACTGCTTGCTCGCACTGTTAAAATACGACAAAGGAACGATCACGATCTTTGGAAAAGACATGAAGCCGGACAGCTACGATATCAAGCAGGATATCGGTGTTGTCATGCAGAACGTTGCCGTCTTCGAGCAGATGTCCGTCTATGAAAACATCGATTATTTCTGCGGACTCTATATCAGAGACAAACAAAAACGAAAAGAACTCGTGGAAGAAGCCATCGCATTCACCGGTCTGTCCGATTTCCGTAAGATGCGCCCGAAGAAACTCTCCGGCGGACTTTTACGAAGACTGAATATCGCATGCGGCATTGTCCACAAGCCCAGACTCATCATCATGGATGAACCGACCGTTGCTGTAGATCCTCAGAGCCGTAATAAGATTCTGGAAGGGATTCTGGAACTCAACCGTCAGGGATCTACCATCATCTATACCTCTCACTACATGGAAGAGGTAGAACAGATCTGTACCCGGATCGCGATCATTGATCATGGCCGTGTACTTGCTTCCGGCACAACCGAAGAACTAAAAAAAATGATCAAGACCGGTGAGACGATCACGATCGAAGCGGTTGCGTTAACGAAAAACAACCTGGCAGATATCCGCTCCCTTTCGCATGTATTTGACTTATCATACCAAGATCAGACAATGATCCTACGCTGCAGCGGTGCAAAACACAATCTGATCCGGGTACTGAATTACCTGCAGGAACAGGACATTCCATTCGGACGCGTCTTCTCCGAGCTTCCGACTCTCAATGATGTCTTCCTTGAGATCACAGGAAAAGAACTCAGGGATTAAAGGAGGGACACTTTATGTTACATTTATTAAAATATCAATTCTTACAGATAATACGTTCCCGCTCTATCATGTTCTGGGCTCTCACATTTCCACTCATCCTTGGAACCCTGTTCTATGTGTCCTTTGGAAATACCGGTCTTGCAGGAACCGGAGAGACCGACTGGGAACCGGTTCCTGTTGCCATCATCACAATGGAAAGCAGTTCCGCAAATGCAGCATCTTTCCTGACATTTCTGAATGAAACGGATCAGGACATGATCGATATCCATTCTTACAAGACAGAAAAAGCTGCCAAAAAAGCGCTCCGGCGGGAGGAAATATCCGGCATCTATTACGTGAAGTCGGTTCCTTCCCTTACCATTGCTTCCAATGGCATTAACCAGAGCATTCTGTCTTCCCTTCTGGACAGCTATGAAAAGAATGCTGACATGATCCGGGATATTGCCACACAGCATCCGGAAAAGCTTTCGGACGCCCTTGCCTCCCTGAACGACTATCAGACACTGGTGAAAGAAAAGTCCTTAGGCGGACATTCCTTAGATCCGACACTGACTTATTTTCTCACACTGATCGCATTTGCCTGCTTAAGCGGAGTCTACTTAAGCATCCATTCCACGGTTCAGCTTCAGGCGAACTTAAGTGCACTCGGAGAACGGCGCAGCATCACACCGACCCACAAACTTTCCCTGATTCTCGGCGATCTGCTGGTACTGGAAAGTATTCATTTCGTCAACATCCTGATCCTGGAGCTTTACCTTACCCAGGTACTTCATATCAGCCTTGGGCATGACATTCCGAAACTTCTTCTCATTACATTTATGGGAACCCTGATCGGTATCTGTCTCGGAATCCTGATCGGATGTGCCGGTAAACTGTCCTACAGTGTCAAATCCGGAATCGGTGTCCTCGTCACATTGTTACCAAGCTTTCTAGCAGGTCTGATGTTCGGTGGAATGAAAAATGTGATTGAACAACACTGCCCGGTCATCAACCGGATCAATCCTGCCAGTGTCTTAAGTGATGCATTCTACTGCCTCAGTGTCTATGATGATGCTGTCCGCTACCGCAGGTGTATCCTGATTCTTGTAATCATGTGCCTGCTTTGCATCAGCTTCTCATTTCTTATGATAAGGAGGGAACGTTATGACAGTATTTAAAGGATTTTTAATCATAACCAAACGCAATCTCCTGATGGTATTCATGTATCTGGCAATCTTCCTTACGATCGGAATCCTTGCCTCCGGCAGCGACAGCAATACTTCCGGCAGCGGGTTCCATGCCCAAGCACTCACGGTAGGTGTGGTAGATCATGATGGGGACGTGCTTTCCAAAGGGCTTTCCACATATCTATCACAGTATCATACCATCAGGCAAATGCCGGATGACACTGCGAAACTCCAGGACGCACTCTTTAACCGGAATGTCTCTTATATCGTGACCATTCCGAAAGATTTTAAAGTCTCCTGCCTCCGTGAGCATCAGGCATTACCGGTATCCAAGATCCCCGGAAGCACAGACGGGTACTACGTCGATCAACAGATCAACACCTATCTGAATCAGACACGTGTCCTGACAGACAGTGGTTATTCCGATAAAGAGGCAGCTGCATATATTCTGAAACATGCAGACAGTTCTTCTCATGTTACGATGTTAAAATCTGCTTCTTCCGAAAAGACGCCGGGTTATGGGTACATGTATCAGTATCTGCCATATGTGTTAATCTCCATACTGTGTTATGTAATGGGACTGATCATGATCGCATTCCATCAGCCGGATCTGCAAAAGCGAATCCTTTGCTCGGCTGTATCCATCAGAAGCCAGAACCTGCAACTTGCACTGGGATATCTGGCAGTCGGATGCTCCGTCTGGATGCTTACAACATGGATCCCTGCTTTCTTCTTTTACCGGAAAGCATTTTTCCAGTCGCCAAAGATGCCATATTATATGCTAAACAGCTTGACCCTGCTTCTGGTCGGTCTTGCTCTTTCCTTCCTTCTTGGTACATTTATCACCAAAGAAGATATCCTGACCGCCCTCGTAAATGTTGTCACACTTGGCATGAGCTTCCTGTGCGGCGTATTCGTTCCACTTGATATCATGGGAAAAGGCGTGAAAACTGTGGCTCATTTCCTTCCGGTCTACTGGTATGAGATCAGTAACAATCTGCTGAATAACTCTGCTGTTCTCACTCAGGCACAGAGACAACTCTTATACCGCAACTATGGAATCCAGTTACTTTTTGCCGCTGCGATCTTCTGTATCGCACTGGTAGTCAGTAAAAGAGCAAGGCAGACAGCATAATGCTGCCTGCCCTGCTCTTTTTTCTATCTCTATTTTATCTTTTTCTTCTGTATCCATTCCACAATCTTATATCCCAGATATCCGGAAAGACTTCCGAATATCACGCCGCCGATAATATCAGTCGGATAATGCACATACAGGTACAATCTTGATAATGCAATCAGAACCGCAAGTACAAGAGCCGCTTTCCACATCTTCTTCTCTCCGGCAAGATACAATGCCGTAACCGAAGCAAATGAAGCCGCCGTGTGTCCCGACGGGAAAGAGTAATCCCGCGGCTTTGCGACCAGTAATTGTACTGCTGTATTGACATCGAATGGTCTGGTTCTTGCCACCAGATTCTTTATGAACACATTGCAGAGCAGCACATCCACCAGCAATGCTGCCATCATGATCACCCCCGTCTTTCTTGTCTTCGGAATGATCAGTAATAATACCGTCAGAATGATCCATATGATTCCCGCATCTCCAAGTCTGGTAATGAGCGGAACAACCACATCTCCTATTGGCGTTCTTAAATTCTGGATCATATCAAGAATATGTATCTCCATCTATCTTATCCTCTCAAATTGATTTTTCTTATTATTTATATTTTTTTATATTTTCCCTCTATATTTTTCCATCTGTCTTTTCTGTCCTGAGTACCGGCATCCGGAATGTCTGGATCAAAAGCGGGATTACCATAATGAACCACACGATCGGTTCACAGATGATCACACCCGTATATCTAAGCCACGGAACCAGAGTGGCCGCGATCACGATCTTCCCTGCCATCTCAAGGCCGCTGGAAATCAGTGGTGTAATGTGATCCCCTAATCCCTGCATCGCATTTCTTAAAATGCAGATCAAGGTAGTCACAATATAAAACAGCGTATCAAACTTCAGATAATTTGTTGCATTTAAGATTACTGTCTTATTATGACTTCCGGTTACCAGATATACCAGCCATCCTCCGATCGTATAACTTGCAATGATCGTAAGTCCTGACCAGATCGCAGTGTAGACAATCGCCAGCCAGATGCCTCTCTTCACACGGTCGATCTTCCCTGCTCCCATGTTCTGTCCACAGTAAGTTGCCATCGTCTGTCCGAATACACTGAACATGATCATGAATATCTCCGTGATCTTTCTCGCCGCTGTATGGGCAATGATAATGTCTTTTCCAAGCTTATTGATCGCTGTCTGTAATGTCAAAGTACCGATATTAACCAGAGAACTCATAAATCCCATCGACATTCCGGCACTTATCATCTCTTTTACCATGATTGGACTTGGATCTTTAAATTCCTCTTTCTGAAGCCTTAATATCTCATATTTTCTGATCATATAGATCCAGCAAATCACAAATGCAATGATCTGTGCCAGTACAGTTGCAATTGCTGCTCCTTTTACGCCAGTCTTCAATACCACAACGAAGAACAGATCCCCCACGATATTCAGTGCTACAGATATCGCCAGAATGATCAATGGTGTTACTGCATCTCCGATTGCACGAAGCGTCGCCGCACAGGCATCATATAAAAATGTTGCAAGCAGTCCTGCTATGATGATCGTGATATATCCTTTCGCCACCGGAACCAGATGCTTTGGCACATTTAAGAAATGTAAGATCGATTTCAAAAATAGCAGTCCTGCTATCGTAAATAAAATGGATATTCCAGTCCCGATCACAAGCGACATTGCAAAGGACTTTTTCATATCTGCGATGTTCTTCGCACCAAATTTCTGTGCGGTAATAATCGCAAATCCGTTGGATAATCCCAGTAAAAATCCGATGATCAGACCGCTCAGTGTGCTGGTCGCACCTACTGCTGCCAGTGCATCTTCTCCCAGAAACGAGCCGACAATCCTGGTATCTACCAGACTGTAGGTCAGCTGTAATAAGTTTCCTAAAAATATCGGTAATGCGAAACTTAGTATCAGTGCCGAGGGCTTTCCCTTCGTTAAATCTTTCATTCTCTCTCAATGTCCTTCCTTTTTCAGTATGATTTTCTCTTTACAAGAAAACATGCACCGCTCATTATAGATCATACTTCCGAAGAGAGCAATCTCTGAAAGAATTTTTTCCGCTTTCTTTCTGTCACCGGACTTCCGCTGCGGATAACCTGTGAACGGATTCCGATGTTGGTCAGTTCCTGCTGAAGCTTAACGGCTTTCTCCGCATCCATACCATCCCGGATCAGAAATGGTGCCATAGACAGGTCTTCCTTCGTTTCAAAATTATATTTTTTCGCAAGCTGTAAGAAGCCATTTCTCTGACCATAATATTCTACAATTCTCCCAAGTACAATGACCTGTCTGGATGGATAGCCGCACACCTCACATGTTTCTTCCAGTGGTGTGATCTCGTATTCTACTTCATAAAAATCAAACGCCTCTTTAAAATATTCCATGCCTTCTTCGTCCAGATTATCAAACAGTGTGGCTGGAAGGTTCGATACGATGCGGTTAGCCATCACTTTATCGAGGCCTGTCAGAAGCTGCAGATAAGCGGATATCTTCTGGTCTTTTCCGCTGCATTTTAATAAACGTATTTTATATGTTCTCATGTAATTTTTATCCTCTTTCTGTTTTCAGATATTTTTCGGTTATGCTCTGTTCTGACGCCATAATATCCTCTGGCGTGCCTACTGCTACAATCGTTCCCCCGGCATCTCCACCTCCCGGGCCCATATCAATCATGTAATCTGCATTCTTCATCACATCCAGATCACGCTCGATCACAATGACAGGTGCTACATTTCGCTGTAGTTACCTATCATGTCCGGCTCTGCCTGAACCTCCATGAAAGTTGTTCTTTCGGGTGGGTGGAGTATTGCTTTTGGATGTATGTGAATATTTCTTGTTAGTTCATGTGGGATTCCTTCTTTTTGTCAATAAAATAATCTCCCCGTTGGACACATCACTTGAGTTTGTGAGAGGTGTGGGGAGATCTGGGTTTGTGATTTTTTATGTTTTATGTACTGTATTTTTCAATATGTTATAAATACATTTAATTAAAAATAGTTCATTCCATTTATCTGCATAACCGCACCAAAAGCAAATTTATTACGATCTGCATATCTAATATTAGGTACCTTTGTGACTCCTCTTTTTTCTACTTCATATTGTTGAAGAAACTGATTATATTCTTCCTTTATACGATAAAAATCCATCTTATCCTCCGCAGTACAACAAAACAGGGAGATAAGAAGCTTATCTCCCT
>OGQZ01001446.1_pt1 | contig 18007 bp, 19 predicted proteins | sample 1553321 | NCBI WGS metagenome assembly OGQZ01 (sample SAMEA2579958, study PRJEB22360) | human gut metagenome | reverse complement strand
CAGATGTTTGCCGCCAGCTTCTTTCAGATTCCACCTCGCAGTGGACACCCTTGCTCTTGGCTATACGATTCCCGCTATTAGGGTTCGTTAGGGACTTGCACCCATTAGAATAAGCTCATGCCGAGCATACAAGAAAAAATCCTAACTGCTCATATTCAAGCAGTTAGGATTCTGTGTGGTGCGCCTGACAGGGCCCCATAACTTTGCACAGGAAAAAGCAAGGGAGGCAGATGGCACGCTACCGCTTCAATAAAAAAGTGAGGTCGAACAAAAGGGGCGAAAATAAAAAATTAGATACAAGAAAAATACAAGCTAGCTATAACTTATTGATTATCAGCAAAGAGAAAGAGAGTTATTAGAAAAAAATATGTTAAATAAAAAGGTATATCGTGATTTTCGCGCCTATATTGCAAAAAAGCAGTTCCTTTGTACCCGAATTTTGAAATCATAGGTAGAATCCCATTAAAGAAGGAGTCTCCTTAAAATAAAGAAACGTAAAATGAGAAAAATACTATTCCTCCTCTTGTTGGCATTTCCATGCACAAGCAGGATTGCGGCGCAAGACATCCATTTCATAGGAAAGCGAAGTGTGGACACATGCCATGCAAAAGCAAATTGTAAGAATCCCATCCTTTGGAAATTGAAGACCAATCTATTGTATGACGCATTTGTGGTTCCCAATATTTCAGCAGAAATGCACTTGGGAAGGAACTGGTCGGCAGGGCTAGGCTATTGGTACACCTGGTGGAAGACCAATCCATGCCATAGATACTGGCGCAGTTATGGAGGAGAAATAGATATAAGAAAGTATTTTGGAAGCCAAGCATTAAAAAGCCACCTCACAGGCCATCATCTTGGAGCGGTGAGTCAGATAGGAATGTATGATGTGGAGTTCGGCAAGCGAGGCAACATGTCGGATTTCTCCTATACGATAGGAGCAGAATACGGCTACACATTCCCCATCAGTCCAAGGGTTAGCTTGGACTTAGCCATGGCCTTAGGCTATTTTGGAGGAACATACAAGGTGTATGACCCGATAGATACCCACTATGTATGGCAAGAAAACAGGAACAGGAGATATTTCGGTCCTGTGAAAGCAGACATCACCCTAGCATTCCAGATAGGCAAGAACTATAGAACGGAGAAAGGAGGCATGAAATGACGAATATCAATCCTTTTAAAATCATCATGAAAGTAAGGACGGCGATGTGGTACCTCTTCTTCCAGACCATAGGAATCTGGCTACTCAGCAGTTGCGAGCAGAAAGATCTATGTTATGACCACAACCATGCCTCCAACGTAAAAGTCACTTTCGATTGGGAGCAATACCCAAATGCCAACCCAGCATCCATGTGCTTTTACCTTTTCCCAAGGGAAGAAGGCGAAAGGACTCTCAAAAGGGAATTCATCGGAAAAAACGGCGGCATAGCCCAAGCCCTAGTTGGCGTAAGTTACACGGCATTGGGATTCAATTCCGATGCAAGAAACACAAGTTTTCGCTATAATATCAGCACAAACAGCATTGAGGCAAGCTCCAAGGATGCCGGGGCTATAGATAGAATCGGAATATCAGCCAGTCTTTTGCCAAGAGCAAAGGGAACCGAGGGAGAAAGAATGTCGATGGAAGCCGACAGCATCTATTCCAGTGCTTCTGAGAAAGACATTCTAATATCACTGGAAGAGAACGACAGAGGTGACACATGTAAGATAACGCTTAGTCCAAAGCGAAGATTTTGCACCTATAGGTTGAAGATAATGAACATCGATAACCAGCAAAACCTCTCATCCTCCATTGCCGGTTCCATCTCAGACCTTGCTGGAGGCATCAACCTTTCCACTGGAGAAAAGACAGCGGCAAAGGTCACCATTCCATTTGCGGTTGGCACAACAAACGAAAGCACTTTGGAAGGACAGCTTCGATGCTATGGGAACAGCCCATCAGAGGATGCCGCCAACTATTTGGTTATATATACCGTGTTAAAGGATGGCACAAAGTGGTGCTACATCTATGATGTTACCAAGCAAATCAAGGAAGCCCCCAACCCTTATGAGGTAGAAATCGTTCTGGACAAACTCCCTGTGCCAACCAATATAGGCGGCAATAACGGTTTTACCCCAGGCGTTAGCGACTGGAACATCATAGAGATACCAATCGTTATGTAATATTCATAAACAAGATATAAGTATTATTCATTCAAAAATTTAAATTTATGTTCAAAAAAAGTATGTTTTGCGTAGCCTTAGCCTCTTTGGTATTGGCTACATCGTGCTCACAGGATGACTTGCAGACAGCCAAGTTCTCCCAAAACCCGATTAATCTTAGCGTTGGATTAGGCAGTCAGCTTATTCCTACTTTTGCGGCAGCAAAAGGTAAAGCAGTAAAATCTCGTGCAGTAGAGACCACCATCACCAACCTCGGTTCGTTCACCATGAACGCATTCCAAGATGGTGAGACCAACTACATGAAAGATGTGAAATACACCTCTACCGATGGTAGCGTATGGAACACCGACGCTGGTACATTCTACTGGCCAGTGGAGGGCAACTTACACTTCTATGCGTATGCACCAGAGCAGCCAGGACAGGCAGGAACATTCAAGTTGGACAAAGATGCCCAGACACTCACCGACTTCGTTCCAAACACAGCCGCTGCCGACCAGAAGGATTTCGTGTATGCAAAATCAACAGGCAACAACAAAGCCAATGGAACGACAGGTATAGATATTGATTTCCAGCACGCATTATCCGAGGTGACCATTGCAGCAAAGAACGAGAACACTGCCTACACCGTAGATGTAACAGGTGTGAAGATTGGCAATGTCATCAAGAAGGGTACTTTCACATTCCCTTCCACCTCAGACGCAGCAGCCTCTTGGACACTTTCGAGTGATGTTTCCGACGTCACAGACTACACAACAACTTGGACAACCCCGGTGACACTTGGAAGCGATGTCTCAACATTGGATGCGACCAATGTACCATTTATGATTCTTCCACAGCAGTTGTCAAAGGCGGCAAAGGCCTCCGATAAGGCATATATCGCCGTAAAGGTAAAGATTACCTTGCAGGGCGGTTATATTCTGAAGGATGACTGGGTGTATGTAGGTATTGATACCAACTGGGAGATGGGCAAGCGTTACGCCTACACCCTCGACTTCACTTCTGGTGCAGGTCAGGACGAGGACGGAAAACAAGTAATTTCCGGAACAGCCATCAACCTCAATGTCGATGTCACCCCATGGGTTGAGGTTGCAGAAGACCTCGATCCTTCAGGTGTTGTCCCTACTCGTCCCAGTGTAGCCAACTCACTAATTATCGACCCAACGTCAACAAAGGCCTATGGCATTAACATTGCCGACAAGATTAATGCTTTCTGGTCTTCAGCAGTAGGTGACCAGACTACCCCTATCGTGGCAGGAACAAAATGGACTGCCGAGGTTATCTGGCAGGACATCCCTTCACGTGCCATCAACTTTTGTAGCAAATCAGGTGTTGTTAAGAGTGGTGACACTTTCGAAGGAAAAGGAACTACTCCACTTTACGTAAAGGCTGCTGCCAACGTAAAAGGCAACGTTGTTGTAGGTATCAAGAAGAAGGGCGAGAGCGATTACCTCTGGAGTTGGCACTTGTGGCTTACCGACGAGCCACAGCTTGTAGCAGGTTTCATGGACAGAAACCTTGGTGCAGAGTCTGCGACTGCAACCGATGGTGCGAAAACACGTGGTTTGTACTATCAGTTCGGAAGAAAAGACCCATTCGTTGGCTCAACAGAGATTTATGACATTAATGGTACATCAAAAAGTACTGGTGCTACCATTGCTACAGGTAAGGTGACATTTGCCAAAGCTGTACAAACTCCTGCAACATTCTATACCTATGGTAGTGGTAACACCGATTGGGCTTCGCCTAACAACTACACATCAAAGAACTGGAACGACATTTCAGGGAGTGACGGCAAGACTTTCTTTGACCCATGCCCAGAGGGATGGAGATTGCCAACCAAGGCTGAATATAGCAACTTCTCAACCACGACATTCACTTGGGATGCAACAAATTCTGGTCGTACCTATAACGGCAATTGGTTCCCTGCTGCTGGTTATCGCAGCAGCGTCGACGGTAGCATGAGCTACGTGGGCGGCGACGGCTACTATTGGAGTGCGTCGCCGTACAGCGAGATTTACGGTTACTTCTTGAGCTTCTTCAGTGGCAGCGTAGATCCTGCGAACGGCTTCAATCGAGCAAACGGTTTCTCCGTGCGCTGTGTCCAAGAATAAGGAGGAACTTGTTTCCGACCTTTGATTCATTTGATTTATTTGATAGGGTGTCCAGTTCTGTGTTCCAGTTTTTAGTATCAAAAACAATGTAATAACCATCTAAGTCATTGATAATCATTCGCTAAATAAACTATAATCTTGTGCGAATCTACATCAGACTTTTTGACAGTTAAATTTGTCTTATATTTTGTGCTTAATTTACTGATTTACAGTGTGCTAAGTTGCTAAAACATAATCAAAAACGAGAACATGGAACTGGACACCCTATTTATTTGATTCATTTAGGATGGGCATTAAAAGCCCATCCTTTCAATGCCGCCTGTGGCGGCCGATTTTCAAAAATATAAAATTACAGTTCAAATTATGACAAAACAGGAAATATTAGAACGTGAGGATGCGCAATCCACTACCATCCATCTATATAAGGAAGGCATCTTTTGGAAGGCGTATGAATATTCCGCCTATAGGTTCGTCTTCGGCATCCTGAAATGCAAGCCCAAGAAACAGCGTTTCAAGGAAACATCTACCGAGATGATACATATAGGATTCCCTTTGACTTCTCTCGACACACATCAAGATTCGTTCCGTCTCATCTCAAAGGACGAGAACACTTGCACCATTGAACCAGTGGACTTTCTGCCTCAAATGACTTTTGAGGAGTGGAAAAATTCCATCGAGACAACTGTTAGCAACAACAAAGGTGCAAACCTGATGCTACCCAAGGGAACAAGTCCAACTGATGAGTATATCATCAACAAAGTTCGCAGCTTCAATATTGAGAACAAGACACCCATGGACTGCATGATGTTCCTGGTTGACTTAAAGAAGAAAATCAATGGCGAAGTATGACGAGCTTCCTGTGTTCAAGGCCACTTACGACCTTCTCTTGCGTATCTACATGGTCAGCCAACACTGGAGCAGAGACATTAGATATACTCTAGGCGAGGAATTGAAGAAAGAAGTGATAGAAATCCTTCAGCTTATCTATCAAGCCAATGCCTCGAAAAAGAAAGTAGCCTTTCTCTCCTCCTGTAGAGTAAAGCTGATAAAAGTAAGACTGCAGATTCGAGTCGCCAAAGACTTGAAACAGCTCCACCTCAATCAATATGGACTTCTTGCAGAAATGCAGGAGAACATATCCAAGCAGCTCTCAGGTTGGGAAAAGTCAGAACGTAGAAAGGAAAAAGAGAGTAAGAAGGAAGACAACAACAGTAACAATAAACAATAGTCATAACAAAAACTGTAAATGAAGGACATGGAGAAAGCTCCAAGCATCAACCAGAGTCTCGGATGGCAACCTCACAGTGCTATCGAGAGCGTGTTATGTAAATTCAGTAACCCTCCTATGGCGTAAATGATGCGCCACTAGCGAAAGAGAAAAGCCAAAGGGCGTAGTCATAGGGTATGACGGATGAGAAGTCCAATCTTCATGTTGGCTTGCTACCGTAGCATTCCATCGTGAATTTAACGAGTGGTTACATCAACCCTGCTGCTGGTTATCGCAACAGCGACGACGGTAGCATGAGCAACGTGGGCAGCAACGGCAACTATTGGAGTGCATCGCCGAACAGCGAGAATAACGGTTACAACTTGAACTTCAACAGTGGCAACGTGAATCCTGCGAACAACAACAATCGAGCAAACGGTTTCTCCGTGCGCTGTGTCCAAGCATTTACAAATGCAGAGAGAATCCATGTCCTCTTTATCTTATGCAGAGCAACTTAGGAATGACCTCTTCCGAGCATACGAGGATGCGAGGAAGAATAAAAGGAACACCATCGCCCAACTGGAGTTTGAAAAAGATGCGGAGCACAATCTCATAGAACTGTACCACGAGCTGCTTGACGGTAGCTATGTGCCAGGAAAATCCATCTGTTTCCTCACCCATTTCCCTGTACTGAGAGAAGTTTTCGCCTCACAGTTCCGTGACAGGGTAGTTCACCATCTGTTGTTCAACTATATCGCTCCAATCTTCGAGAAAACATTTATATATGACAGTTATTCCTGTAGAAAAGAGAAAGGAACACTGTTTGGTGTAGAGCGACTAGAACATCATATTCGTTCATGCACCAACAACTATACACATACAGCCTATATCCTCAAACTGGACATTCAAGGCTATTTCATGAGCATCAACAAGAACATCCTCTACGGTATTATTTACAACAAACTCATGAAGCAATGGGAAGAGAAAGGCAAGAACTGTAACATCCCTGGAAAGAATCCGGAGTTTATTCTCTTCCTTGTAGAAAGCATCATCTTCAAAGACCACACACTGGACTGCGAGGTGATGGGCAACAAGAAGGAATGGATGCTGTTGCCAGCGTCCAAGAGCTTGTTTTGCCAGCCAAAGGGCATCGGATTGCCTATCGGCGACCTCACCAGTCAACTCTTCAGCAATATCTATCTGAACGAGTTTGACAACATGATAAAAAGAAGATTCAAGATAAGGCACTACGGAAGGTATGTGGATGACTTCTATGTAGTACATCCATCCAAGGCATACCTAAAGAGCCTGATACCAGAGATAAGAACATTTCTGAAGGAAAGGTTAGGATTGACACTTCATCCCAAGAAGATATACTTGCAACCCTATACCCATGGCGTTGCATTTCTGGGTGCTTTCGTCAAGCCATACAGAAAATATGCCATACCTAGAAGCGTGAACAACTTCAGGAGCAAAGCCAAGAAAATCATCTCGTTCTCAACAAGAGACGAGTTGACCATAGGACAGTTGGAGGCAATCCGAGCCTCACTCAACTCTTATCTCGGCTATCTTGGACATTACAAGAGCTATAAGATAATACACAAGAGCCTCACAGGTTCCGCAGTATTCAAGCACCTCTATTTCGCAAGTGGTTACAAAAAGTCCATCCCATATAAGCGATACACCAACAAGAGAAGAGAAAGGTGCGAGATAGCCCATGACTTGAATAGAATATTAACAGCATAAATATAAAGACATATATGAAACAAATAGCATTTCTCATCATCAGCATTTTGATGCTTGGATGCAGCTCGAAACCTGTCACCAAGCCAAATCCTGCGGCAAGTTTCGTTTCCTTTTGGGAGGGCTTCGACTTTTCCAACAAGGCAATGACAAACAATCCTGGAGTAACAGAAGCCAAGTTCAAGGATTTCTGTGGCGACCTCATATTTTCCAGCAAGACAGAGAGAAAACAGCAGATAGACACATTGCTGTCACGTTCCAAGCAAGGGAGCAAGGAAATGTTTCTCGGTTTCATGGAATTGGCAGAGAAACATCTTGCCGACCCAAATTCACCGCTGAGGAACGAAGAATGTTACATTCCCTTCTTGGAGTATGCGATAAAAGAAGGGAAAATTGACGAAGCCTACAAGGAACGTTACAGTTTCCAACTACGTAACGCCCTGAAGAACAGAGTTGGCACAATAGCCAACGATTTCACATATATAACAAGAGAAGGAACAACAGGCACATTAAAGAGCATAAAAGCCAACTACACGCTCATTTATTTCAACAATCCCGATTGTCACGATTGTAAACGAGTGTATAACATCCTAGCAGGAGATAGCCCCACCCTCGCCCACCTGGTAGCTAGAGGAGAACTAGCAATCCTTGCCCTTTATCCAGATGAGTCTCTAACCTCTTGGAACAAGAACAAGGGAATATACCCTTATAACTGGATAGTGGCAAGATACGCAAGGGACATCGACCGAGAAAGGTATAACATTCCAGCCATTCCTAGTACCTATCTCTTGGACAAAAACAAGAAAGTTATATATAAGGATGCCATTATCGAGGCTGTAGAGAGCTATCTAAGACATAAATACAAGCTATAAGAAATTACATTCATATCAAGAAAAGAACAAAACAATAGTAAAAAATTAAACTTGAATTGGCTCATTCTTCTCTGTGAAGAGCGGAATGAGTCTTTAATTATACGATAAGCGAATTATCAGAAACCTACCATATAACAGGCATATGGAACATTAAAAATTAAATGACATGAATAAAAAGAAAACAAAAATAATCCATGTCCACTTCTTCAGTGGACACAAGAACTACTATTTTGGGAGTGTGACCGCCATCTTCAAGATGTTCACATCCAAGGAAATAGGCTGCACGGAAGCCTATCTTCGTCATCTGCTCACGGAGGAAGGCAATCATTACATCAACGCCCAGGTCTTGATAATAAGGTCTGTGCTACATAGATAAAACGGATGGCTTCCACACACAAAGGTAGAAGCCATCCGTTTTTACCTTACCACAAGGCAATCTTTCCAATACCAGGCATACTAAAATACGCAGAAATATTCATTGCCTTAAAAACTCTAGCCATTGTAGAGAATGAAAGATTTGCCCCCCTTTCCATCCGTGAGACTTGAGATTTTTTCACTCCAATCAAATTACCAAGTTGTTCTTGGGTCAAGTGTCTCTCTTCCCTTGCTTTCTTGATAGCTTCCCCCATCAAGAATGTTTTCAAATCAGCATCCAATTTGTCTCTTCTTGGTGTACCTTTCTTACCAATGACGCTATCCATCATTTCATCATGAGTATAAAGTTTCATCTGTTCCATACTTATTTATTATTAAAATATTCCTTTCTAATTTCTTCTGCCTTTAATATCTCTTTGAGAGGAGTTTTCTGTGTCTTTTTAACAATGCCGTGAGTGGCTACCACGAACGCCTCTTTATCCTTATCCCAAAATGCAAAAAGACGATATGCCTTCTTATTATACAGAGTTCGAAACTCCCAGATTTCTGAATTTTCAAGTTTCTTGAATAGCTCTTTATCTGTATAAAACCTACATTTATTGATATTAAAAGCTATTTTATCTTGAACCTTAGAATCAAGAGATTGCAAAAAGCTCATAGCTTCCTCTGTATAGAGAATTGTAAATTTTGGCTTTTCTTTCATGTGACATTATTTTTTTTGCAAAGTTAGGAAAAAGTTCTAATATCTGTAAACTTTTTCCTAACTTTCTTGTTATATACACGAAAATTTAACACTTGGTAACAGTAAAAATAGCTCTTCTCAAATTTTAGGTTACTTTTTCAATCTCAGCCAAACAGCCTCATAGACAGAATCAATAGTGGCAGAAATCACGTTATCGGAGATTTCGAGTTTTTGCCAATCCTCATCCACCTCTCCCTCGGTGTTTCTCCCTTTGTATAGAAGAGCCTCCCCATCGAGTTTTATCTTGGTGACCTGAACCTCTTCCATCGTAGTGTCACCATAGAAATATCTTATGAGCCAAGCCGCTCCAAAGACATTTTCCTTGTGAAGGAGGTCTATTTCCTCCACCTCCGCCTCTTTCATCAAATCAACGATAGCCCTTTTGCAGTTATTATGCAAATGAAGTCTCTGTGCAGTAAAATCTATGTATTCCATATTTTGTTACGTTATGGAGAGGTGGTTAGCCTCTCCGTTACCTTTGTTAGTCAGTGATACGATAATAATAATCAAGTTCCTCCCCTTTCAAGTTGTTCTCGGCATACTCAGCAGCCATATCATACAACTGGTTGTAGAGTTTGGCAAGAAGAATGTTCTTCTTATACCATTGCCAAATCTTATGGTTCAACACCATCACCATTTCCGTAAGATAGGCATAGTTGCCTTTCCACTCAGTGAAAGCACGCTTGAACGTATCATTTACAGCCTCATTGCCGAACTTATCAGCGATGGAGAAATCCTCCCAAAAGTAGTGATTGGTTTGTAACCAAGCTCACTCTCAACGTTCCACTTAGGAACACTCACTCTTAATGCAAGTCCTGTCATAATCATTCTATTTTATTGGTTCAACATAAATGAATTTATACTTCGGATTTCTGGAATCCTCTAGCCTTTACAGCTTTTCGTTCCGTTCGATCCGATATTTTTTTTATCATACCCCGGCGTGTCCGTCGTCCCCTGTAGCCTTTTTACGTGCAGAAAGGATGGCAGCCCAGCGAAGTCAGAACGCCAAGGAATTTGGTAGAAACTTTTCTGGAATACCCAAATATGCAATATTTGCGGAAGGCTTCCAGAAAAGTTTTAGCCGAATAAGGAGTCCTCTCCTGGTACTTGGCATCTGGCAGGGCTGCCATAACTTTGCACAGGAAAAAGCAAGGGGGACATCGAGCAACGCCGCTACTTGCAAATAAAAGATGAGGTCGAACAAAAGGGACGAAAATAAAAAATTAGATACAAGAAAAATACAAGCTAGCTATAACTTATTGATTATCAGCAAAGAGAAAGAGAGTTATTAGAAAAAAATATGTTAAATAAAAAGGTATATCGTGATTTTCGCCCCTATATTGCAAAAAAGTAGTTCCTTTGCACCCGAATTTTTAACAAAACAAAATCAAGACAATGGGAGCATTTTGGATATTCGCAGCAATATTGACATTTGTCTATATCGTCTATTATGCCGTTATAATGGCCATGGACACTGTAGGCGACAAAGGTAAGAAAAAGAAAGACGTAGAGGTGTTTGCCGTTGGCAATTCCTCACAAGAAGCGTTTGTCGAGGAACCAACCTTCATCAAGGAAAAGGAAGCCTTGCCAGACACCTCTTCGGCGAAACAAGAAACCACCCCATCGGAAGCCACCGTCCAAGAGTCTTCCATCTCGCCAGAGGAAAGCGGCGAGGACATAGCCTCCAAGATTATGGCAACGGAAGACTCCGAGCTATATGCCAAGGCTGTGGCAGCCAAGGTTGAGATGGTGAAGGTAGTTGCCGAGAGCGAGGATGAGATAGCAGCCGCAGACTATGACGACAAACGCCTAGCCTTGTTGGTTGCCGAAGGCGATGATATGGCAGAAAGGATGAGCATATGAGAAAGATAATGAAGAAAAGGTATTTTCTAGCCTTTCTATTCACGGCAATATGCCTTACGGCCTCCGCCTCCTGTGGTACAACCGATTATAGCGGAAGCTCAGGAAAGCTCTATGACATGGTAGTATATGTCGTTGCCATGTGCAGTTTGACTGTTCAGCTACTATATGCCATTGCAGCCGTCCTGTCCATCTACAGTGCTACCAGCATCTACATCAAGTTGCAAGCAGGAGAGGAAGGCTTCACCAAGAGTGTGATGGTGCTTGTAGGCAGTTGCCTCTTCATGATAGGTGCAACCATCGTGATGCCAGCATTCTTCGGATTCAACTTTGGTTAAATAGAATTATCAATAATAACAATCAAAATAAAAAAGTATTTATGAAAATTAGCATTTTGAAAAACGCAGTAAGCGCAAAGGACTTTGTGTGCTCTGCAACCAAGGGCACAAAGGCTCCAGTTGGCAACCCAAGAGTAGCCATGGTGTTCACTCTCCTCTTTGTCTTTACCCTGGGAATGTTTGCCCAGAACACCGCAGGTGACTATTCGGCAGGAACAACAGCCTTGGGAACGGTGACCACCGAGATTGCCAAGTATGTTCCAGTAGTGGTGAAGCTCTGCTATGCCATTGCAGGTGTCGTTGCCGTGGTTGGAGCCATCTCCATCTACATTGCCATGAACAATGAGGAGAACGACATCAAGAAGAAGATTATGATGACCGTGGGCGCATGTATCTTCCTTGTGGCAGCTGCCCAGGCATTGCCATTGTTCTTTGGTGTAACCAACTAATCGTCATCAATAAATTATGGCAAATGAGAGTCAAGAGCAATATCCTGACTATCCAGTATTCAAGGGACTCCAAAAGCCCCTTGAATTTATGGGTTTAAGGGGTAGGTACATATATTGGGCTGCAGGAACCGTTGGAGGAGGCATTTTAAGTTTTCTCATCGGTTACGTTGCCTTCGGTTTTCTAGTAGGCCTTGTCTTGATTACATCCATCGTAGGCTTTGGAGGAGCGATGATATTCATCAAGCAGCACAAGGGCTTGCATTCCAAGCACTCCCCTGTGGGTGTTTTCATCCTTGCCCATCTTGCGGAACATCAGAAAAGATGAGCAAGTTTATCATTTAATAAATTCATAGATATGATTTTACTTTTCGTTTCGGTCGTTTTCATTTCCATCCTCGTAGGTATGGCTATTTCCGTAGGTGCGTTCGGCACTGGAGGAAAGAGAGCCAAGATCTTCGAGGATATTTATTTCAGCATAGAGGAAGTGGATGGCATCGGCGTGGTATATACCAAGAAAGGCGACTACTCCGCCGTTCTGAAGATGGAGAATCCAGTAAGGAAATATTCCGCCGACACCGATAGCTATTACGAGTTCACATCACTCATGGCGTCAGTGATGCAAGTGCTTGGAGATGGCTATGCCATCCACAAGCAAGACATCTTTGTGCGCAAGCAGTTCGACATGAGCAGCATCAAGGGCAAGAACAAGGATGCCAAGAAGCGTTTCCTCTCAGATGCCTACTTCCGCTTTTTCAACGGAAGAAGCTACACAGAGGCAACCACCTATCTCACCATTACCCAAAAGGGCAAGAGCGGCGGACTGAAAGCCTACGACAACAACAAGTGGAGAGATTTCAACGTAAAGATACAGAAAGTAGCCGACCGATTGAAGAGTGGTGGAATCACATGCCGCTTCCTTGGCGCAAGGGAGTGTCAGGAGTTTGCCGACCGCTTCTTTGCCGTTGACTTCAAGAATCCTACCACAGGCATTACCGACTTCAAGGTTGACAGTGAAGAAATCGGCATGGGCGACCAACATGTAAAAGTATATAGCCTGCTGGATGTTGACAACGTAGGTTTGCCAGGCATGATACGCCCCTACAGCGACACCGTGGTGAACAACTCGGTGATGCCAGAGGACTTGCTGTCGGAGCTAGACCATATCCCAGGTGTAGATACTGTCATTTACAACCAAGTCATCTTCTTCCCGAACCAAAAGAGGGAGATGGCAAAGCTAGACAAAAAGAAGAACCGTCACGCTTCCATTCCAAACCCATCCAACCTGATAGCCGTAGAGGACATAAAGGCAGTTCAAGACGAGGTGGCAAGAAATGGCAAGCAACTCGTATATGCACACTACAACCTGGTGATAAAGATAGAGGCAGACAAGGACTTCCAGAAAGTCACCAACAACCTAGAGAACATCTTTGCCAAGTATAACATCCATATCTCCAAGAGAGCCTACAACCAGCTGGAGCTGTTTGTGGCGAGCTTCCCTGGCAACTGTTTCCGTCTCAACCAAGACTACGACCAGTTCCTCACCATCTCGGAGGCCGCGTTGTGCCTGATGTACAAGGAACACCAGGCGAAGGGCGACAACTCCCCCTTGAAGTGTTACTATACCGACCGCCAAGGAGTGCCAATGCCAATAGACACGACAGGTAAGGAAGGAAAGGTGAAATACACCAACAACAGTAACTTCTTCGTCCTAGGTCCTTCGGGAAGTGGCAAGAGCTTCTTCATGAACACCGTGATGCGCCAGTATTACGAGCAAGACACGGACATCGTGATAGTAGATACAGGAGATAGTTACGAAGGCTTGTGCAGTTACTTCGAGGGCACCTATATTTCCTATAGCAAGGAAAAGCCAATCTCCATGAACCCTTTCAAGATTACCAAGCTGGAGTATGACCAGAACTTTGGCGAGAAGAAGAACTTCCTGAAGAGTCTCATCTTCCAGATATTCAAGGGAGCGGAGATGCCGTCCAAGATAGAGGACACCATCATCAACCAAACCATCGTGGAGTATTTCGAAGCCTACTTCAATCCGTTCGAAGGCTTTACCGACGAAGAGCGGCAGAAGATGAAGGACACCCTCCTTCTCCAAGACAAGACCAACGGCAAGTATGAGGAGTATGAGCAAGAATTGGAAGAGAAATATGGAGAGGACTTCGACTTTGAATCAGCCACGGCAGAGGCAAAAGATGGCAAAGCCCTCACCAGACAGCAACGCCTGAAGGGGAAGTTGCAAGCAGTCATCGATGACGCTGCATCCACCGAAGGTGAAAAAGAGAATGCCAAGAAGAAACTGATGCTTCTCACCCCGGAGGTGATAGAAAACAACTATCTCATGCGCATCGAGCGCAAGCTGGAAAAGATAGAGAGACAGAAGAAAAAGCTGAAAGTAAAGGAACTCTCCTTCAACACCTACTATGAGTTTGCCTTGGAGCGCATTCCTCAGATACTGCACCAACAACATATCGAGTTCAACATCAATGACTTCGCCGCCATCCTCAAACCTTTCTACAAGGGAGGAGAGCAAGAGTATATCCTGAACAATGACTTGGACAGCAGCCTGTTTGATGAGAAGTTCATCGTTTTCGAGATAGACAAGGTGAAGGACGATCCAGTTCTCTTCCCTATCATCGTGCTCATCATCATGGATGTGTTCACCCAGAAGATGAGAATCAAGAAAGGCAGAAAATGCCTGGTCATCGAGGAAGCATGGAAAGCCATCGCCACCCCAGTGATGGCCAACTATATAAAATACCTCTACAAAACCGCCAGAAAGCACTGGGCGATGGTTGGTGTTGTGACACAGGAGATACAAGATATCACCTCCTCCCCTATCGTGAAGGAAGCCATCATCAACAACTCCGACGTGTTCATGTTGCTAGACCAAAGCAAGTTCAAGGACAAGTTCGATGACATCAAGGCCACCCTCGCCCTCACCGACAACGACTGCAAGAAAATCTTCACCATCAACCGTCTGGACAACAAGGAAGGCAGAAGCCCATTCAAGGAAGTATTCCTGAAGAGAGGGCAGAACGGCGAGGTTCTTGGAGTGGAGGAGCCACCGGAGTGCTACATGGCCTATACCACGGAGAAAGCCGAGAAGGAAGCCTTGAAGCTCTACAAGAAGCTCATGACCACCGACTACCAACATGCCATCGAGCAGTTTGTGAGCGACTGGCACAACAGCGGCATCAAGAAGAGCCTGGAGTTCTCCCAGAAAGTACTGAAGGAAAAGAAAGTGTTTTACTACAAGAACAAGCAATGAAAACCATGCGTAGATTAAGTGCCATAATAACTATGCTGTTGCTAGCCACCTTGCCGATATTCTCCCTGTCCTATCATGCGGTGAACGTTGACAAGGTGACGGCTGCAGCCATGACCGCAGCTTACGCTTCGGAGGCAGAGATGGAGGCGATGAACACCAGCAACCTGCAAAAGATCGTTGACCATTACAAGAGTGCCACCGTAGCCACTGCGGGAATTTTACTATCCAAGAAGAAGGACAGGGATGCCATGCGTAACCCTGGCCTTTTTGCGTCTGAGGAAAACTACTATTACAAGCGCATCCTCAACCTCGTGAAGGACGGTATCATGCCAAAGTTGATAACCGTAGCCTCCAAGATGGTGAAGCAACCCCAAAATGCCATCTACTGGGGGCCTTACCTGTTCAAGACCACCGAGAACGTGGAACAGCTTTGCAAGCAGTTCGAGCTAGTTTGCACCAATGGCAAGCTTAGTTTCAAGGATGTGACGTTCCTCCTCATCAACGATGACCTGCGAAAGATATTCGACCTAGCACAGATGGGTGCAAACACCAACTGGGGCGATCTGTTGGACAAACTTGGAGACTTTGGCGACGGACTCACGAAAGAGGACATACAGGAAGACTTCAAGAACCTTGGTAGCCTCTTGGCCTCCATTGGTGGAAACACCATCGACAGCAACTTGCAAGAAGGAAGCAAGATAGGCAGGATTTTCCACATGAAGCCCAAGGAGATTGCAGACCTCTACAAGAACTTCAAGGAGCAATACGACAAATACAAGGAAGCAGGAAACGTGGAGAACATCCTGATGCAAGTAATCCAGACCGCCGATGCCGACGGCGTGGCCAGACTTTTCAAGGTTGACGACTACAACATCACAGGCTATATCAGCAACTACATCAAGGAGATGCAGGGACAATATTACACCCAAAGATGGTACATAGCCCAGGTGAACAGTGGCTCGCAAGTCCTCGCCACCTACAAGCCGTCCCCACCTACCAACACCAACAACAACTACAACTGGCCAGGATGGACATTCAAGTGCAATTCCCAAAAGAAGACAGCCCCACCCTATCCAACCCTCACCACCTCGGAATACAATCAGTTAAAGAGCGCAGCCGAGAGTGAGACAGGATGGAATGCGACTAAAAAAGCTGATTACGAGAAAAAGAATCCAGGACATACCATAACCCTCAGCTATCAGACCGTTTCCTATAATTACATCTGGGACAAGAGCGGAGGAACCTTTTCGCATTCCAAGCACGAAAGAGGTAAGCATTTCTGCGTATATATGACAGTTACGGACACTTGGAACATCAAGGATGAGGTGTATGAGGAAATCTTTGATTCCCAGACCATGAACCTGGAAATCTTCAAGAAGAAGATGGAATCTCGCTTGAAATACTACCAAGACCAAGAGGCCGACAAGGAAGGCAGCACCCTCTCCTATAAGCTGTGCTCCGACCCACCAAGATACTATGCCATGGCCGATGAGAAGAAGATGGAAGGCTGCAACTCCGTAAGTTTCACAGCCACCTGTGACGGAGGAGCATCCCTAGGAGAAGGCAGCTTCAACTGGAAGGAGAATGGCAAGCAAGGCAGTTCCCTCAATGAGAAGTCAAAGGAGTTTGCCATGCGCAGCACCCCGGACTCAGAAAATAACAATGTGGATGACCTTCTCACCAAGCAAAAGGAGTATGAGGCACAGATTTCCACCTTGAAGCAACAGATTTCCAGCAACGACAAGAAGCAGCAAGAGCTAATAAAGCAAATTCAGCAAGCCCAGTCGTTGGGCAACCAGGACAAGGTGAAGAGCTTGCGCAGCCAATATGATTCCATCACCAATGAGACGGCAAGCTTGAAGCAACAGCTCAACAATACACAGAAATTCCTCAACGAGTTGAACAACAATGTAAACGAGTATTACGAAGACCTTGCCGACAACTTGGACGGTCCCTACAGAATACCATCCAACATGAAGGAATTGGAAGGCATGTACCAGCTGCAATGGACAGACGATGGCAACTGGGTGGAAGGCAGCAGCCAATATATCTTTGTAAGACATGGTTATTGTCCGTCGGTGAAGTCAACGGTGACCTATACAGCCACCCTCACCTTGCAACAGAAGCCAAAGTATTTCCTTGGAATCAGAATCCATCGAGCCATATTGTCCGTGGATTTCAAGCTCACAAGCGAGTATTCCAGCGACAATGTCGTGGCAGTCATCAAGCTAGACATGAGCAAGAGCGAGAAAGAAAGAGCCGACGAGGTGAATGCCAAGCTGAAGGAATTGATGGAAGACATGCCCAACTGCAGCATCAACATCAAGTACAACTATGCCTCAAAAGCTGATGATGACGAAGACGAAGACGGCATCCATCTGCTATGGGCTAGCGACCGCCTGGATGTAGCAAGAGAAGTTGACTACCAGCTCACTTCCATCTACTCACAGCTTGTCATCTTGGAGAAAGTGATGCAAGACAGAGAAACCATCCTCGACTTCCTGAAGCACAAGATATTCGATGTAGTGAGCAGGGCATCCAGAGGAGCCATCGCCGAGTATGCACTTACAAGATGGGAAGATGCAAGTATGGCGGCAATGAAGAAACAGGCAGGAGTAGAGGACAAGAAAGAGAATACCCCATCCACACAAAAGTCTGACAAAAACGTTTAAGGTCACAATTTGTGATTTTGAAAATGAATATAAATATGGTAGATACAACAGAAAAGATAGAGAACAGCGAACTGGTCACAAATCGTGATCAGTTGGTTGTCGTGGATAACATAGAGTCTCTAATAAAAGTTATTAGAGGACAACAAGTTATGCTTGATAAAGATTTAGCAATGCTATATGGGGTAGAAGCTAAAG
>OGQZ01001437.1_pt1 | contig 18131 bp, 18 predicted proteins | sample 1553321 | NCBI WGS metagenome assembly OGQZ01 (sample SAMEA2579958, study PRJEB22360) | human gut metagenome | reverse complement strand
GACTTCGGCCCGCTGCTCGAGAAGCCGTGGCTGATGCTCTTCGGCGCAGCGGCGCAGTTCGGCATCTTCTTCACCCTCTTCCTCGCGGGCTTCTTCTTCGATTTGAAGGACGCCGCTTCCATCGCCGTCATCGGCGCGGCAGACGGCCCCACGGCCATCTTCGTGGCCAACGTCCTGCACTCCCAGTACCTTGGTGCCATCATGGTGGCGGCCTACAGCTACATGGCGCTGGTGCCCATCGTGCAGCCGCCGGTCATCAAACTGCTGACCACCCAGAAGGAACGCCGCATCCGGATGCCCTACCAGAAGGGCAGCGTCAGCCAGCTGACCAAGATCTTGTTCCCCATCGTCGTTACCATCATCGCCGGGCTCGTGGCTCCGGCCAGTGTAGCACTGGTGGGCTTTCTGATGTTCGGCAACCTGCTGCGGGAGTGCGGTGTGCTGAACACCCTGAGTGAAACGGCGCAGAACGTCCTCGCAAACCTCATCACCATCGTGCTGGGCCTGACCGTGGCCGGCCAGATGACCGCCGACAAGTTCGTGCGGCCCGACACTCTGATCATCCTTGCACTGGGCCTCGTGGCCTTTGTGTTTGACACCGCCGGCGGTGTGCTGTTCGCAAAGCTGGTGAATCTCTTCCTCCCGGAGGGCAAAAAGCTCAACCCCATGATCGGCGCAGCCGGCATCTCGGCCTTCCCCATGAGCGGCCGTGTCGTCAACAAGCTGGGCCTCGAGGAGGACAACCAGAATTTCCTGCTGATGTACTCCATCAGTGTCAACGTCTCGGGCCAGATAGCCTCTGTCATCGCCGGCGGACTGCTGCTGACCCTGCTGAGCTAAAGGAGGGACTGATATGCTGCATCTTACTTCGTGGATGACGACTCTGCCCATCATGGTCATCGGGATGGTGAGCATCGTGCTGGTCATCGGCGTCATCGTGCTGGCTGTGATGTTTTTGAACAAGCTGGCAAGCCGGAAATAACTGCAAAGGGCTGCTGTACCGTGTTGTACAGCAGCCCTTGTTTTATTGATCAGCCCACGCCTTTCAGATAGCCGCTCTTGGCGTTCTGCCCGGTGTCATCCGGCTCGTCGCAGCCGTCGTAAGGCGCATTCGGATCGTGAGCCTTTTTCTTTTTGAAGGAAACATTCGATTTTGATGCCGTCGATGTCCAAGATCTGGCCGCCCTTCAGGAGGACTTTTTTGTTGTTGATCCTCAACCGTTGGGGTTGATGATTTTTTCTACCGTCAGCTTTCCGTCTGCATAAGTCATCTCGAGGATGCCGCAGTTGCCGATAAAGCCGGTGATCTCGCCCGCCTTTTCCGGGAATTTAGTCAAAAAGCGCCGGATAGCCATGCCGTGGGAGACGATAAGGATGCACTCCCCTGCCGCGTGTTCGGCAATGCCCTTCACTGCCCCGTATACCCGCTCGGTGAAGGCATCCAGGTCTTCGCCGCCGTACTTCACGAAGTAGTCGCCGTAGGGGTACGTCGGGTTTTCACGGATGGGCGAAGCTTCCTTTATGCCGAGGAAAATTTCCTTGAGGTCTTTGCGGCGGGTATAGGACATCCCGCCTGAGACGAACTCCGCTGTGTCGCAGGCCCGCTCTGACGTGGAGCTGTAGACCGCATCAAAATGGACGTTGTGGGCATCGAACCACGCTTTTGCCGCCTTTGCCTGCCGGATGCCGTTTTCTGTCAGAGGCGAATCACACTGGCCCTGATTGACGTCCATGGTGTTGAAAAGCGTTTCACCGTGACGCATGAGGTAGATTTTTTTCATGAAAGAGTCTCCTCCCCGCTTTTTTACCAGTATAGCACACCGCCTGCATAGACTGCAACCGCCCGCACAACGCTTCTGTGCGGGCTGTGTTTCGTTACGTTTCCTGTGTATCTGCTTGCCGGTCAGGTGCTCGATGGTGATTTCATAAAACCGGACGGCCTTTGCAATTTCAGCCTCAATCTCCTCTGCACTGGGATAATATTTCGCCGGCGGGGCCGTTTTCTTGTTTTATCTGCTCCAGCAGGTCTTTTTGTCCTCATCGGTGATGGCACGGATGACATGGCAGGGATTGCCGACAGCCACCGAGTTATCGGGGATGTCCTTCACCACGACGCTGCCGCCGCCGATGACCACATTGCTGCCGATGGTCACGCCCGGCATCACCTGCACGCCTGCGCCGATCCAGACATTGTCCCCCACCGTGATAGGGTAGGCATACTCAAACCCGGCGTTGCGGCGCTCGAAGTCGATGGGGTGACCAGCGGTGTGGAAACCGCAGTCCGGCGCAACAAAGACGTTATCGCCAAATTTCACCTTAGCACAATCAAGGATGACCAGGTTGTGGTTGGCGTAGAAATTTTCGCCCAGTTCGATGTTGTAGCCATAATCGCACCAGAACGGCGCAGTGATGTAGAAATTCTCCCCCGTCTTGCCGAGAAGTTTCTTCAAGACCGCTCTCTGGCCCTCTTCGTTCGACGGGCGGAGCTGATTATACTCCCAGCACAACTCCTTGGCTGCGATGCGCTCATCGTGCAGCTCCCTGTTGTAGTTTGCGTCGTACATCTGATGGGCCAGCATCTTTTCTTTTTCGGTCATTTCTTTATCTCCTTCAAAAGCTTGGTATAGGAACACGCCAGACTGCCGCAAAGCACCCCGTACACCGCAGCACCTCGTCGTGGCATCCGTCGCCGTCCGACAGGTCGGAGCGGCAGATAATGCAGTTCCTCAGAACAGGTCGAGCATATTGTCCAGATAGATGGCTTCCCGGACATGCAGCTGGTATTCCGGTTTTGTCATGTAGTAGAGCAGAAATTCCAGTACCAGCGCACTGCCCAGGCCCCGGCCCTCGATCTTGAAGTTGGAAAATCCCATCGGCATATAAACATCCTGAATGTCTCTGATGCCGATGAACCCCGGATTTTCCATCGCCTTCGAGAAGCGGTAGCCTTCCTCCGCACCCGGTGCGGTACAGATGTGTTCAGGGCAGGCTTCGCCGAGATTTTTTCGGCTGACATTCTCATAGCAGCGCTTTCTGTCCCGGCATCCGACCCAGCAGCACTCGTTGCAGAGAAATTCCACCTTGTCTTTCTGCGCCTGCGGCAGACTGTCCAGCTCTCCAAAGGCTTTGTTCAGCCGGAAGTCCGGCACCACATAGCGGAACTCTTCCCGGGCTGTCTCCGCCCGGAGCTGCTGAAACTCTGTCAGCACTTTCGTCGTGGAGGACACGAAATAAAGCTGCGGATAGTGCGTTTTCAGGTAGTCCAGCAGCAGCTCCGAGTGGACGATGACGCCGCTCTGTACCGGGTTTTCTCGCTCAAACAGGGCGCAGAGGGCGTTGCACTTTTTATCCGAAAGATGTTCCTCCCGGAGGAGCGAGTTGCTGAAGGTCAGCCGCGCCGAGATGCCGTATTCCCGCGTCAGGGCAAGGACTTCTTTGGGGTCATGCTCCCCGAAGCCAGCCCGTCCCCCGCCCCAGACGCAGTCGGCCGGTGCGCCATAGATGGAGCCGATGTCGCACCAGTCATAAAAGTATTCTCTGTGCGCCCGAAACAGAGGCAGGAACTCCCGGTACAGCTCGTAGAACTCGAACGATCCGGGCAGATGGTAATAGGCTTTTTCCTGTTTCATGGCGTATCCACCTTCCCGCAAGAGTTTTTTCCTATTATGCCATGAACGCAGTGAAATGGCATAATTGCGCATCCAAAGCCGGTTGCCACGCAGCTCCGCAGGAGCAAGCGGCGAGGCGCTGCGCATAAAACTATAATATCGCGTTAGCGATATTATACCACGTTCTCTCCCATTACAAAAGCCCCCGAAGAGTACAGCTTGCTTTGTTCACGATGCCCTTCATCCGGCGGTTGATGTTGTTGGCAAAGCGGCGGACATAAAAGCGCTTGATGAACCGCGACGCCTGCACCAGCAGGGCGACGAAGATATAGGCCAGAACCAGCAGCGCCATTTGGGCCGCTGTTTCGCTGCCGCTCAGGATGTCCGCCAGGCACTGGGCCAGACGGCCCTCGAACCACGGGGTGGCCAGCAGGCCGATGTTATAGATGAGGCCCGACAGGGTCACGAAAGCCAGCGGGAGCCACTCGACCTGGAAATAGGAGAATATCCGGTCCGAGCGGAAGGTCTTCTCATTTTTCATCGGTCGTCTCGCTCCCTGCGGCATTTCGGAAGTGCGGGAAGCCCGCACGGCTCTCGGTCTTGGACGCCGTATAAAGCTTGTTCAGCGAAGCGGCAAAGGCGGCGGCTTCTTCCTCCGTCAGTACACTCGTCAGATACTCGTAAAAAGCGGCCTCAATTCCGGCCTTGGAGGATTTCAGGCTCTCGGCCTTTTCTGTGGGGAAAAGCAGCTGGCTCCGCCGGTCGTTCGGGGCGTCCTCGCGGGTCAGATAACCCTTCCCTTCCAGATTTTTGGTCCGCCGGGCGATAGCCGCCTTGTCTGCGTGCAGCAGTTCGGCCAGCTGGGCCTGCGTACAGCCGGGATGGTGGCGCAGCGCATGGATGAGGTCGATCTCCGCTGTGCCGACGCCCTCTTCCCGCATCGTGAGCAGGACGAGCTTTTCAGCCTCCCGCGCGATTTTTGTGATTTTTCGTTCGGTAATATCCATAGACAGCCTCCGGGTCTTATCTCAAGAAGATGTATCTACATCGTTGTATGTACAACCATTATGATACAAAACCACTCTTTGTCAAGAGCGGCAGTGGTTTTATTCATCAAAAAAATGTTCTTCCAGCATCAGGCACAGGCAGTGATAAATGGGCAGATGAAGCTCCTGTATCTGATAGGTCTCCTGCAGCGGCACCCGGATGCAGACGTCGCACAGCGGCAGCAGCGGGCTGTCTGCCCCGCCGGTCAGGCCGACCACTTTCATGCCCAGAGCGCGGGCCGTTACCGCCGCGTACAGGATGTTCTTGCTCTTTCCGCTGGTGGAGATGACCAGCAGCACATCTCCCGCCCTGCCATAGCCATTGACCTGCTGGGCAAAGCACATCAGCGGGGCGCAGTCGTTTGCATATGCCGTCGTGAGAGCCGGATGACCGTCCATAGCGATGGCCGGCAGTGCCTTCTGCAGATGCTGGACAAGGTCCGGCCCCAGTTCCGGGCTTTCCCGGAGAAGCCGTTCCGCCAGTGCCTCATCCAGCCTGCGGGGCTTCTTGAACCCCTTCATCAGCTCGCCCACGATATGCTCCGCATCCGCTGCCGAACCGCCGTTGCCCGCAATGAGGAGCTTGCCGCCCGCCTCGTAGCTGGCCGCGATGATCTGGTAGGCACCGTCGATCTCATCCCGCTGCCCGGCGAGGATGGGATAGCGCTGCAGCAGAAGCTCGAGCTGCTTTTTTGCCCCGTCAGTCTGTTTCATCGTTTCTCTTCTCCTTCTTTTCCACACAGCACCTGCTCCACGAAGTCGTATAAGGATGGTGCCGTCCTCTCCTGCCCCAGCTCCGGCGGTGTCCCGTCGGCACAGAGCAGCGCCGTCCTGCACCCCGCATTTTTTCCGGCGAGAACGTCATTTTTCCCGTCTCCTACCATCCAGGAGCGGCTCAAGTCGATGTTGAACCGCTGTGCTGCATCCAGCAGCATCCCTGGCGCGGGCTTGCGGCAGCTGCAATGGATTTTCAGCTCCGGCCTTTCGCCGGGAAATCCCTTGTCCGGGTGGTGGGGGCAGTAATAAATAGCATCCAGCCACGCACCCTCCCGGCCAAGCAGGGTCTCCATCTTGCAGTGGATGGCTTCCAGCTGCTCTTCCGTCACCTCGCCCCGGGCGATGACCGGCTGATTCGTCACCACGACAGCAATCCAGCCCAGCTCGTTGATTTTGCGGACAGCCTGTGCCACTCCGGGCAGAAGCTCAAACTCGTCGATATTCCGCAGAAAGCCAACGTATCGGTTGATGGTCCCGTCCCGGTCCAGAAAGACGGCTTTCTGCTTCCGGCGCAGATTCCGCGCCGCCGCATGGCCGCTGCGCACATCCTCGCAGACTGCCGCATAGCGCTCCGGCGTTCCCATATCCTTGACGTACTCCGGGCTGTCGTAACAGAGCAGCTGCCCCGTCCCCGCCAGCGGCTTCAATATCTGCCGGTCCAAGTCTACCTTTCCCGCCGGGATGTCCCCTTCCAGCAGCTTTGGGCTAAGGATGTGCAGCCCTGCATTGACCCGGTTGCGGTAATACTGCGGGCGGGCATCCTCCTTGGTCAGCCACTGGGTCACCCGCTGCTCGCTGTCCGCCACGATAAGGCCGCTGTCATAAGGGTGGCCGTTCGGGTGGGTGAACAGGGTGGCCAGCCCGCCATGAACCTTGTGGAACGCCGCAAAGCGCTGCAGATCTACATCGAACATCACGTCTCCGTTCAGCAGCAGAAAATCTTCGTCCAGCCGGTCCCGGATGCGGAACAGCGCGCCCGCATTCCCCAGCGGCTCTTTCTCCACAAAATACTCGATGTGAACGCCGAAGGGCCGGCCCGTCTGTGGCGAGCATCCGCTGCCGTCGCCGAAGTACTCCATGATGACCGGGGCCAGATGCCCCACTGTGATGAGCACATCCGTCACGCCCTGCTCCCGCAGGGATCCCAGCTCCCGCTCCAGCACAGGACGCCCGTCAATGGGCAGCATCGGCTTGGGGAGATCCCCTGCCAGCGCGGCGATGCGGGTGCCGCGGCCTCCGGCCATGATAACAGCTTTCATAATGCCGGCTCCTCCTCGGGCGCATAGTAGATGACCCGCGTGCCACCGTTTTCAAAGCGGAACGGGATATAAAGCAGCTCCTGCATGGCCTGGCGCACGGCGGCCTGATGTTCCGGCTCCACGTAAAATACCAGAAATCCACCGCCGCCCGCGCCCAGCAGTTTTCCGCCCAGCGCACCGGCGGCAATGCCTCTGGCGTACAGCGCGTCGATGCAGTCGGTAGAGACTGCTGCGCCGGTGCCGCGCTTCAGCTTCCAGGTGTGGTCCAGCAGACGGCCAAATTCGTTCAGGTCTGCCTGCTCGTCGGTCAGGATGGCTTCGGCTTCATCCACGAGCGCCAGCATCTCCTGCAGCCGCGCAAGCTTGTCTGCCCCGTTCCGGCTGTTGTTGAGCTGCTGGATCTCCGCCGAGAAACGGGTAAATCCGGTAAAGAACATCATCAGCCTGCCGTTCAGACGCCTTTTGCGCTCCGGCGACAGCAGGACTGGGCGCACTTCGTACCCGTCCGCGCTGAAATCAATGCGGTTAAAGCCGCCGAACGCCGCCGCGATCTGGTCCTGCCAGCCGCCGGCCTCTGCACAGAGCACCCGCTCCAGATAGATGGCCTCCTTGGCCAGTTTTTCCTTGCTGGCATACTGCCCTTTCAGCGCGTAGAATGCGTTCAGCATCCCGACGGCAAATGAGCTGGACGTCCCCAGTCCGGACCGCGCCGGAAGGTCGGCCTCGTAGGTCAGCCGGATATGATGCATATCCAGCATCTTCATTGCGTTCCGGATGGCCGGATGCTCGATCTCTTCCAGGCTGTTCACCCGCTCGGTCTTTGCGTAGGAAAGCTCCGTCGCGTAGGAAAAGAAGGGCGGCAGATGCCGGACGTTGACATAGCAGTATTTGTCGAATGTCGTGGAGAGCACAGCCCCGCCATATTCGCGGAAAAAGCTCTCCATGTCCGTTCCGCCGCCAAAGAAGGACATCCGGAAAGGTGTTTTGGTAATGATCATCTTCTGTCACTCATTTCACATCTGAATTGGAGGCATTCTGCACGATGTCCAGAAATGCCCTGGCGCAGCGCTCCCACGAGAAATCCCGTGCGACTTTCGCCGCGCTCTCTTCCAGCTCCTGCCGGGACGGATACGGTGCCAGCAGCCACTGCGCAATGACGTCGTCATCGTCGCACAGAGCATGGCCCTTCATATCCTTCAGCGTCACCGACGGTCCGATGGCCCGGTAGGCCGCCACCGAGGTGCAGTAATACACAGCTTCCATGATGGCCATGCCGAAGATCTCGCCCTTGTTCATGTTGACGTAGTAGTCCGACATGCAGTAGATTTTCCACATCTCCGGATAGGGTACATTCTCGTACAGGGTCACTTCCTGCTCGAGACCGTTGAAATGTATCTTCTCTTTCAGGGCGTTTTCCAGTGTGCCATTGCCCACGATGATGAGCTTGAAGGGCTTTTTGCCCCGTATCTTCAAAAACAGGTCTATGAGCTCCAGCGGCCGCTTTTCCGGTGAGAGACGGGAGACATTGCACAGCACGACATCTTCCGGTGCATAGCCATGCTCCCGGCGGAGAGCATCCCGGTCCACACTGCGGAAGTCCTGCTTCAGCACCGAGGTATCCAAGCCCACCGGGGCCACCGTGATACGCTCCACCCCCAGCGCTTCCAACTCCGCCTTTGCTGCGCTCGTCTTGGCCAGAACAGGGTTATTTTTATAGATGCGCAGCGTCCCGGTCTCGAACAGTATGTTCATCAGCCGTCCTTTCGGCCCATCATTCAGGCTGTGTGCCGTGCCGATGTAGGGTACGAATGCCGCCCCGTGTCTTTTGCACCAGCGGTAGATGTGGGGCAGAAAAAGCTGCTGGTCGCCAAAGCAGAACAATGCCTTCGTCTCTGCATCCAGCGCGGAGACGGGCATCCAGCCGTGGGCTCCCAGATGCCGCATAGGCAGATACCACACCACCAGCCCCGGCACCACGACGACCTTTTCTTCCTCTTCTGAAGGGTCGATGCCCTTATAGATAGTCAGCTCGTGGCCCATGGCAGCCAGCGCACGGCCCAGGCCGACCTCCTGACTGTTGTAGTAGCCGCGCCGCCCGAAGCCGTTTATCATCGTACACAGGATTCCCAGTTTCATTGCTGCTCCTTCCTGTACTTCCATGCCAGACAGAATATTTGCATATCGTCCACAAAATAGCGGCGGAACAGCCGCTTCGGTTCCTTCACAAAACGGTAGAACCATTCCAGTCCATTCTCGCTGAACACCTTCGGGGCGCGCTTGACATTGCCCGCCAGAAAATCCACCGTGGCACCGGCGCAGAGCGTGACGCCCGATGCACAGTCGCGGTAATGTTCGCTGACCCATTTTTCCTGCTTGGGGCAGCCAAAACAGGCCAGCAGGATGTCGGGCTTCACCTTTTGCAGCGTCTCCCGGATGTATGCCACTTCCTCCGGCTTTTTTTCAAATCCCATGCTGGGCGAGAGCGCACCCACCACCACCAGCCCCGGGTAATGGGCCTTGATATTCTCTGCGGCCTTGTGGGCTGCGTCTTCTTTTCCGCCCAGCACAAAGACCGAGCGGCCCTCTTTTGCCGCACATTCCAGCAACGTCGGCACGAGGTCAGAGCCGGATACCTTCATTTTCAGAGGCCGGCCATACAGCTTTGCAAGCCAGATGAGCGGCTGCCCGTCCACCAGCGTCAGGTCGGCGTCGTTCGTTATTTTTCGCAGCACGGTGTCCTGTTCCATCTTCACCACGACGTCAACATTCACTTCCACCACATAGGCCGGAGTCTGCTGCCGTATCTTCTGCAGCAAAAACTCCACCGCCTCTTTCAGCGTGACATTGTTGACGTAGGTGTTCAGCAACTTTGTTTTTTCCATCGTTCGTTCAGCCTTTATCGTTTAATTTGATGAACCTTCGGCCCAGACTCTTCCAGAGCTGTGGCGGCAGTAAAATCAGAACAACTATCGGCAGCAGCACAGTCGCTGCGGTCAGCGCCTTGAACATCAGGGTTCCCCAGCTGCCTGCCGCCGGCAGAATGCGGCGCAGCATCTCTGCCGCAGCAAATCCCGCTGCCAGCGAAGCTCCATTGCACACCAGTGTCGGATAGAATGTGTGCAGCGGCAGATGCAGACAGTGAGCCGCATACAGCGGTGCATCCACGAAATGTACTACGCTGATCACCAACGTCGTCAGAAGCACTGCATACGCGCCTACCGATGTATACCGCAGCAGAATGTACATGGACAGCACATTGGCCGTTCCCATCAGGATGGTGACGCAGCAGGGCAGCCGCAGCTTCTGGGTCAGCGTGTAAACATAATACAGCGGCTGGACCGCGCCGGTGGCAATATCGCTAAGCAGCACGATGAGCCCGGCCCGGAACAGAAAGTCCGTGTTCTGGCCCGGGAGCCAGAGCGCCATAAAATCATGGCCGCACACAAAAAAGCCCATCACGACCAGGTTGCAGAACCCTCCGGTACATCGCATGGAAATCTTGAGCAGCCCGGTCAGCTCTTCCATTTTATCTTCCGCGTACAACCGCAGGCACCGGGGCCGAAACACCGTACTGATCTTCATGATCATGCCGCTCACGATGGTCTCCAGACTTTTTGCCACTGAGATCTGTCCCATGACCGTAGCGTTCAGCATCAGGTTGGTGATGAGCAGGTCCAGACCACTGTTCAGCAGATTGCCCAGGTTGTTCAGGGCCGTCCAGCTGCCGGTAGAGAGCACTTCCCACACCGCATGAGGCGAAAAATCCTTTACATGGAACTGCAGCTCCGGGGTCAGCTTATGGCAGAGCCTCAAGTTGCCCGCCAGCAGAAGCAGCGCACCCACCGCCGCGGCCAGCCCCACATACCACACATGGGGCTGCAGCAGCAGGCACAGCGCCAGAAGCAGCCCGGCCTGCAGCAAATAGGCCGCACTCTGCAGCTTTTCCGCCAGGTCGATGCGCTCCGAGATAAACGCAGCAGCATCGAACGCCGTGCGCAGCAACGTGAGCAGATACCGCATCAGCACGATAAAAAACAGCAGTTTCACATCTGCCGTCAGCTCCTGCGGAATCTGCAGCATCCGGTCCAGCCGGACGATTGCCACCGTACCTCCCGCCAGCAGGACACACGCTAAGATCAGGTCTGCTAAAATCGTTGAAGAAAAATAGCGGTTGGCCTTCTCCAGCTTTTTCTGGTAGTACGCCATCGCGATGAACCGTCCGGCAAAGGCGTTCAGGCCTACCGCCAGAATATCCACATAGCTGATAAATGTGTTCGCCAGCGCCACGAAGCCGTACGCCTCCACGCCGATGTTATTGGTCACATACGGTGTGATGAGAAAATTCATGAGGTAATTGATGCACAACGATAGCAGTGACCAGAACATATTCAGCGCAATCACGCGCCGGGAGCGTTTCATCTCTGTTTTCGTTGCCATGCGTTCCGGTATCCCTCCGCCAGACATTCCGCCGAATGTTTCCAGTTATATTTTTCCTCTACCAGCTGTCGGATATGTGACTGTGTGCCGGTATATGTTTCCTCCGTCCAGTCTGCGGCCCGGAGGATGGCATCTTTCAGTGCGTCCGGCTCTTCGGGCGGGAACAGCAGGCCCGTGCAGCCCCCGTCCGTCTCTTCCTCAAAGGCCGGGATGCTGCTGGCCAGCACCGGCTTGCTGTAGCTGTAGGCCATCAGGAGAGCACCGCTGCCGTAGATTTCCCGATACGGGAACAGGCAGAAGTCCGCCTCCTGATACAGTGCATCCAGCGCTTCGTCCGGCACATGGCCCAGCTGCAAGGTGACACAGCCTTCCAGCCCCTTCTCCCGGATGAGCGCCGCGTAATCCGTGGCATCCAGCTTGGGGAACTGCTGCCCGGCAACGGTCACATGGACCCGGCTGCGTTGTGTTTCCGTCATGCGGGCCAGAGCTTCCAGCAGAATATCCACACCCTTATAGCGGCGCAGGACGCCGAACTGTAAAAACTCCGTTTTTTCCGTATGGAGCTGATGTTCTTTCGGGCTGATCTGGGTGTAACTGCCGTGAGGCGTCACACAGATTTTTTCCGGCGGCAGATGGTACTCGTCCATCAACAGCTGGCGGCAGTATAAGTTATGGACCACCAGAAGGTCGCAGACACGGTAAAAATCGCCGTACAGTCTGCGATCCCGGGGCGACGCCTCATGGGGCAGCAGATTGTGTACCGTATGTACCAGGATCCCACAGTGACGCTTCAGCTTACAGTAAAGAGGTATCTCATACCGGGCATCTTTGAACCCCTGCACGTGCAGGACATCATAGTGTCCGGTGCAGATCTCAGCGGCCAATGCCAGCAGCCCTCCACCGTAACGCATCAGGGCCTCTGCCCATCCCTTTCCGCCAGCATACAGCTTATCCTTCCACTGCACACCTTCCAGTGGCCGGGGCGCGCCTTTGCGGCAGAAAATCGTGATCTGTTCCTCTGTGCGCAGCGCCCGGCACAATTCCAGCGTATACACACTGCCGGGCAGGAAATGCTCTACCATCAGGACTTTCATTCCATCCTCCTGCCAAACAGCCAGAACACACCATAGCCCAGCACAGCCCCCAGCGCGTTGGTCAGGATGTCGTTCACGTCACACTGACCCACCGCCAATACCAGCTGTGTCGTCTCTATCATCGTGGAGAGAGCCGCCCCGCCCAGCAGCGCCCACCAGACAGAGCGCAGACTGCGGTGCAGCAGGGGCAACAGGACACCCAGCGGCACAAAGAGGGCCGCATTCTGCAGTAGATGCCGCAAGACATCCGTATCCTGCATTTTCAGCGCACGAAACAGCTCCAGCTCCATGATGACGGAGGTGTTGTGCTGCCCCTGACGGGACAGCAGAGTCACAAACAGCACCACCAGCAGATAGGTCATCAGCAGAGCCAGGATCGTCTTGTTCATCTCACGCACATGGCCCAGCAAAAACCAGACCATCCCGCAGAGCATGACCACCGCTGTCAGGATGAGCAGAGCAAACAGCACCATGCCGCTGTTCTGCATCGTCTGCACCAGCACCATCACCACACTCCCCAGACAGAGGAACAAAAATGCCACCACGGCCACCAGTGCCGGGACTGCGCGGGGATTGCGGTTGCGGCGCAGCAGCGCCGTCAGTACTGCCGCAAAACCGCCGAGCAAAAAAAGCCCAATCAAGATGAGCTGTATCCCGCTGTGTGTACTCATGTAGCTTCCTTCTCCAATCTTGCTCTGCGTCGGCTCACAGGCCGGGGCTTGTTGCTCCCGACTCCCATCGCCAAAAATAGAAACACCATCTGGTATTCATAGGTGGACATGGAGCGTTCCGTCCAGCCCATGACCATGAACCAGAGCATATATGCCGCGCAGAAAATATAATTTTGACGTTCCAGCTTCCGCATCTGCCGAAACGAGGCCAAGAGCGCAATAAAATACGATGCCAAGCCGAACAGACCCACATTGAGCCAGTATTCCAGCAGCACATTGTGCGCACCTGTGGTCATCGTACCCATAAAGGAGTTGCTGCGGAACGCTGTGTGCAGCAGCGCCACCGCCTGCCGGTCACGCCAGAACATACCAAACCCGTATCCTGTAAAGGTGTGGCTGTTTGTCATGACCAGAATGATCTGCCGCCACAGCGGTGTGCGGCCGGTAAGGGTCGCATCCTTACCGATAGCGCTCAGCAGCGGCTCCATCAGCGGCAGGATGGTCAGCGCCTCTTCGTACTCCGGCAGCGTGCGCACGACATGGCCCGACTCGTTGTAAGCCGTGCTCGAGCCGTCGAAGGTGTAGACGGTCTTGCCGTTGTTCTGCAGGCCGATGCAGTTGACATAGAAGAGCGGCACGCCGGCCTCGCGCGCCTGGCGGCCGAAGACGCGGTTGCGCTTGTCGTTCTTGCCGAGCGTGTACGGCGAGGCGGAGATGTTGACGTAGAAGTCGAGCTGTTCCTTCTCCTCGAGCAGCTCGAACGGCGCGAATTCGTAGTCGTCGCTCCAGCCGTCCTCGCAGAGCAGGCAGCCCACGCGGTAGTAGTCGTCGCGGATCTTGAGCGTGACAGGGGAGAGCAGTTTCGACGGCGTCGTGCCGAGCTCGCGCGCGAGCTTCTGCAGGCTGAAGAAGTGGCGCGTGTCGTCGAACTCGCGGTAGTTCGGCATGAGCGTCTTGATGGTGTAGGGGTAGGGCATGTTGTCCGGCTGGATGAGCTCGCCGTCGCGCGCGATGAAGAAGGCGTTGTACTTGCGCACGCGGCCGTCGTTGTTCTTCTTCTGCCAGTCGATGGCGACGTTGCCGAACATGACGGTGATGTCCTTCGAGGCCGCGATGATGTCGCGGCCATAGCTCTCGCAGTCGCGCAGGAAGGCGCTCTGCTCCCACGTGTCGCCGAGGAAGTATCCAGGCACCGCCATCTCCGGGAAGATGACGACGTCGGCGCCCTTAGCGCGCGCCTCTTCAATGAAGCGCAGGATAGTGGCGGTGTTCACATCTGGATGGCCGGGGACGACCTCCATCTGAGCCATGGCAATTTTCAACAACTTCAACATCCTTTCTGTTACAAAAAGAGAAAGAAAAACCAATGTTATCCATTATAATGTAACGACAATGTCCGAGCCGTATCCCGGGAGCTGACAATTTGCAGATTTCTATAGGATTCGCCGGGATTCTATGGTATAATGACAGTTGTCCGGTTGCGCAGGCCCTTTGCCCGCGCGGCCCGCTATCATTCTATCATAGTTCCGACTATTTATAAATGAAGAAAGAGGCGATTGTTTTGAAATACAGCAGCACCAGAGGAAATGCCGAACAGCTTGATTCCGCCAAGGCCATCATCCGCGGCCTGGCAGCAGACGGCGGTCTCTTCGTGCCCGATGCGATGCCGCAGGGCGACATGGCGTTCATTGAAGGGCTCAAGGCCCTGTCGTATGAGGAGCGTGCCGAGAAAGTCCTCGGGCTCTTCCTGACGGATTACACGGCCGAGGAGCTCGCAGGCTGCGTCACGCGCGCCTACGCAAATGGCCGCTTCGACACGGAGAAGCGCGCGCCTGTCAAGGCCGTCGGCGAGAAGAGCGTCCTCGAGCTCTGGCATGGTCCGACGAGTGCCTTCAAGGACATGGCGCTGCAGCTCCTGCCGCAGCTCATGAGCACGGCGCTCAAGAAGACGGGCGAGAAGGACGAGGTGCTGATTCTCGTCGCGACCTCTGGTGACACGGGTAAGGCGGCGCTCGAGGGCTTCCGCGATGTGCCGCAGATCCGCATCATGGTCTTCTACCCGCAGGGCGGTGTCAGCCGCATCCAGCAGGTGCAGATGCTCACGCAGGAGGGCAGCAACGTCAACGTCACGGCCGTCACGGGCAATTTCGACGACGCCCAGAGCGGCGTCAAGCGCATCTTCGGCGACAAGGACTTCAATGAGGCGCTCGCCGCGAAGGGTATCCGCCTCTCGTCGGCCAACTCCATCAACTGGGGCCGCCTCGTGCCGCAGATCGTCTACTACTTCAGCGCCTATGCAGACCTCCTTTCCGCCGGCACGATCGAGCCGGGCGAGGCCATCGACTTCACGGTGCCGACGGGCAACTTCGGCGACATCCTCGCGGGCTTCTACGCGAAGTGCATGGGCCTGCCGGTGCACAAGCTCATCTGCGCCTCGAACGCCAACAACGTCCTGACCGATTTCCTGCGCACGGGCGTCTACGACCGCCAGCGCGACTTCTTCAAGACGATCTCGCCGTCGATGGACATCCTGATTTCGAGCAACCTCGAGCGCCTGCTCTACCATATGACGGAGGATAAGGCGGAGGTCGCCGACTGGATGCAGCAGCTGCAGCAGCAGGGTCGCTACGATGTCGGCAGTGAGCTGCTCGCGAAGATCCAGGAGACTTTCTGGGCGGACTGGACTTCGGACGAGGATACGGAAGCGTGCATCGCAGAGGTCTACCGCAAGCATCACTACGTCGCGGACCCGCACACGGCCGTCGCCTGGAGCGTCGCCGAGAAGTACCAGCAGGCGACGGGCGATGCGCACCATATGGTCGTCGTCTCGACGGCGAGCCCTTACAAGTTCAACGGCAGCGTGCTCGACGCGCTCGGCGTCAAGACGCAGGGCGTCGACGAGTTCACCCTGCTCGACGAGCTGCAGCAGCGCAATGAAGACCCAATCCCTGAAGGCCTTGCCTCGCTGCGCAAGAAAGCCGTGCGCCACGACGGCGTCTGCGCACCGGCGACGATGGAGAAGGCCGTCATGCTCTTCGCGTCGGCAGATTCCGTTCAAGAATAAGTGAATTGATAAGAGGAATGATGCAGAATTTCTGCGTTATTCCTCTTATTTTTATGGAAGTGAATGTGAATAAGAGGAATAAATAAAACGTTAAAAAAAGTGCAAATAAATATTTGACATTTATGAATGAATAAGTTAATATAATAGCTGTGATGAGGAGTTCACATGAAGTGAACAGCAGATTGCGGATGATGAATGGTTTTTCATCCCGACTGTAAGGCTGCGTTATGTGAGATGCCTCAGAGGTTTACCAGGACCAATATTAATGAAAGAGGTTGAATGCAAATGGCAAACATCGATCTTAGTCAGTATGGTATCACGGGTACGACGGAAATCATCTACAATCCTTCCTATAAGACCCTGTTCGAGGAAGAGACGAAGGAAGGCCTGACGGGCTATGAGAAGGGCCAGGTTTCCGAGCTCGGCGCTGTTGATGTCAAGACGGGCATCTTCACGGGCCGTTCGCCTAAAGATAAATTCATCGTCGATGACGAGACGTCGCACGACACGGTTTGGTGGGATTCTGAGGAATATCACAACGATAACCACAGAGCAACCAAGGAAGCTTGGGCTGCTGTAAAGGACATCGCCAAGAAAGAGCTGTCCAACAAGCGCCTGTTCGTCGTCGATGGCTTCTGCGGTGCAAACACGAATACGCGCATGGCTGTCCGCTTCATCGTTGAAGTCGCATGGCAGGCACATTTCGTCCGCAACATGTTCATCAAACCGACCCCGGAAGAGGAAGCAAACTTCAAGCCGGACTTCGTCGTCTTCAACGCTTCGAAGGCAAAAGTCGAGAACTACAAAGAGCTCGGCCTGCATTCCGACACGGCTGTCGTCTTCAACCTCACGGAGCGCCAGCAGGTCATCATCAACACCTGGTACGGCGGCGAGATGAAGAAGGGCATGTTCTCCATGATGAACTACTTCCTGCCGCTGAAGGGCATTGCTTCCATGCACTGCTCCGCCAACACCGACCTGAACGGCGAGAACACCGCCATCTTCTTCGGTCTGTCCGGCACCGGCAAGACCACCCTGTCCACCGATCCCAAGCGTCTGCTGATCGGCGATGACGAGCACGGCTGGGACGACAACGGCGTGTTCAACTTCGAGGGCGGCTGCTACGCAAAGGTCATCAACCTGGACAAGGACTCCGAGCCCGATATCTACAACGCCATCAAGCGCAACGCTCTGCTGGAGAACGTCACTCTGGATGCTGAGGGCCACATCGACTTCGCTGACAAGTCTGTCACCGAGAACACCCGTGTGTCCTACCCCATCAACCACATCCAGAACATCGTCCGCCCCATCTCTTCTGCACCTGCTGCAAAGAATGTCATCTTCCTGTCTGCTGACGCATTCGGCGTTCTGCCTCCCGTCTCTATCCTGAGCCCCGAGCAGACCCAGTACTACTTCCTGTCCGGCTTCACCGCTAAGCTGGCTGGCACCATGATAAAATGAGTGACATAGTACACTTTCTGAAGATAACCGTTCAAATCTTTGTATGCCAGGAACCAATGACCATTGTATATTGCACTGTCCCCTATACCAAAGTGTTGGTTGAGTGACAAAATCAACTGCATGATTTAATGTGATTTCTTCAATTTCTCCTATGATATTGCATAGGTCATTAAAATCATTAGCAACATATTTATATTTTGATAATTCATTCATTTTATTTTTTACCTCAGTTTTTTAGTAACGGATAATAAAATATTATCGGTTACTTATTATACCACTTTTTTCTATTTCTTTCATCATCTTTTTACTTCTTAACGGAGCAAGGCAATCTGCTCCACATCCATCACACATACACCACCTCCCTCACCACAACCTCCTCCGCACAATCAATAATATTATTCATCTTCCCTACCCACAGCATCTGATTTTCTGCCTTCAACTGTTCTGTCACACCTTGCTTTACCTTCATCTTTTCCACAATCCTATCCAGCATCTCATGGCATTCCTCATCAATATCATGCAGATATTCATTCAACTTTCCTTCAAGCAACAGCTCCATATAATATCCATGTCTGAACCCATGTATTTAAAGAAATAAAATTATCAGATTATATTGTCGATTCTCCAAGAGAGAAGAAATACGATAATAATGAAATTGAGCAAAAAGAATGTGAAGGAATTTCTCAAAATGCACCTAATATTAACCCAGCTTAC
>OGQZ01001424.1_pt1 | contig 18283 bp, 22 predicted proteins | sample 1553321 | NCBI WGS metagenome assembly OGQZ01 (sample SAMEA2579958, study PRJEB22360) | human gut metagenome | reverse complement strand
AACACCGGGGACAGGAACACCGGGGACAGGAACACCGGGGACAGGAACACCGGGGACAGGAACACCGGGGACTGGAACACCGGGGACTGGAACAAATCTTCTTTCAATACTGGTTGTTTTAATACAGAAGAACAGAAGATCATGCTGTTCAATAAGCCGTCAAATATGACCTATCGTGAATGGTTAGAATCTGATGCAAGATGGTTACTGAATCAGATACCAAAGGATGTTGTTGAATGGGTATATGAAGAAGATATGACTGATGAAGAAAAGGCAGCACATCCAACCTATGAAACAACAGGCGGTTATCTCAAAGTGCTTGATGAATCTGAATGTGGTCAGTTGTGGTGGGGCAGCCTATCAGACCGCAGAAAGGAAATCATCAAGGCAATACCAAACTTTGATGCTGAAATCTTCTTCCAGTGTACGGGTGTCAGGGTAGATGAATGATCTGCACCTTATGCCCCATCAGGAAGATGCACTGAACAGAACTGAACAGTTCAACCGTTGTGCTTATTATCTTGATATGGGACTGGGTAAGACCTTTGTGGGTGCTGAAAAAATGTATCTGCTGAATAATGCGGTGAACTTGGTCATCTGTCAGAAATCCAAGATAGATGACTGGGTTCAGCACTTCAAAGATTATTACCCTGATTACAGGGTAATGAACCTGACCAAGAAAAGTGAAGCAATCAATTTCAGGGCGGTACTTGATACCAAGGACTTATACAACCAAGGTGTTCAAATGATAGGTGTTATCAATTATGAAACTGCTTTCCGGCGGGATTGGTTGCTGAAACTTAAAGATTTCACACTGCTGCTTGATGAAAGTTCCCTGATAACCAATGAAACGGCAAAACGGTCAAAGTTCATTCTGAAAATGCAGCCGGAAAGTGTGATCTTGCTTTCAGGAACACCGACAGCTGGGAAGTATGAACGGTTGTGGTCACAGGTTCAGTTGCTTGGGTGGAAGATCACAAAAAAGGCGTTTTGGTCATCATACGTTCAAACTGAATGGGTTGAGAACGGGAACGGTTTCAAGCGTGAAGTGATAACCGGGTACAAGCACACAGAACATCTGAAAAAGAAACTTGCAGATCATGGGTGCATCTTTATGAAAACCGCTGATGTGATTGAACTACCTGAACAGACTGAACAGAAGATATTCTTTAAGGCAACACAGGCGTACAAGTATTTTATCAAAAACAGTTACATCATGCTTGATACCATGAATATGTGCAAGTTCAAAGATGATTCAGATTATTACGGCACGGATGTGACACCACGGGTTGAACTGGTTGGTGATAACAGCCTGACCAAGATGCTATATGCACGGCAGTTGTGCGGGCAGTGGCACAAGGAAAAACTGGAAGGTTTACGGGACTTGGTTGAATCAACAGAAGATAGGCTAATTATATTCTACAACTTCACCACAGAACTTGAAGCAATGCAGAAAAAACTTGCTAATCTGAACAGACCTTATTCGGTTGTAAATGGGTCAAAGAAAGACTTGACTGCATACGATCAGGCAGATGATTCAATCACCTTCATACAGTATCAAGCCGGAGCAATGGGCGGCAATTACCAAAAGGCAAACAAGATCATATATTTTACCTTGCCATTGGGTAAAGGTTCATGTGATTTATGGGAACAATCAAAAAAACGCATTCACCGCATAGGTCAGGATAAGACTTGCTTTTACTATTACTTACTGGTGAAGAGTACGGTTGAAGAAAAGAATCTTACTGCATTGAAGGAAGGAAAGGAATTGACAGATAATTTGTTCAAAGACTTCAACAAAAAGAAAAATTCATGATGGTGTTTTAATTATGGTTACTATTTTGAACTTTATTAGTTTGATGTTTTGGATTTGTTTAATTGATTCAATCATATCATGGCAGCCATTTGTCATTATGACGTTTAATTTTATATGGTTGTGCTTAATGGGGTATGCCAATGGATGGTTCTACGACACCAAACCATATTATGAAAGATTAAGAAAGGAGAAAAGACGTTATGCAATATCAAAAAAAATTCAGCAGAAAAAAAGCCGGTCAGAGGATGATATTATTGTTGATTATTACTGCGGTGCTATTTACCCTGTTGGGGATGACATTAGGGCGATTGGGTTTCAAAACGAAAGCAGAATTGAAACAAAAGAAATCTGATGTTCAGTACACCGTATACGGTGTATATGATGACCGACAATTTGACAATGAGGTATCACTTGACTGGGACAAAAATCAATATGATTTTAAGACCCTTGAATGTGGGCTTGATACAGAAGTACAGGAATTTTTGTTTTATCTGTGCAAAGGTTATAATATAGACTTTTCGCTTATGATGGGACTGATTCAAGAAGAAAGTAATTTTGATTCAAGTATGATCAGTCAAACAAATGATTATGGGCTGATGCAGATAAATAAGGTCAACCATCAATGGATCACAGAAAAAATCGGTATAAATGATTTTCTTGACCCATACCAAAATATTCGAGCCGGTTGTTATGTAATCAGAAAGTTGTTTGAAAAGTACAAAGATCCTGAAATGGTTCTAATGGCATATCACTTTGGTGAACATGGCGCATCTGCGCTGTGGAATCAAGGTGTGTATTCCAGTAAATATTCACAAACAATTTTGAAATATCAGAAAACTTATACGGAACAGATAGGAAGTGATTAGTTTGGCGGCAGAGAAGAATTTTGAAAATAAAGTAAAGCGATATTTGGAAGAATACGGTGCATGGATATTGAAATACTGGGGTGGTGCAGCATATACCAAATCGGGCATTCCTGATTTGCTGGTATGTTCAGACGGCTGCTTTCTTGGTATTGAAATCAAAGCAGTAACCGGTAAACCGTCACTTTTACAGATTTATCATTTACAAAAAATTAGACAATCCGGTGGGTATGGAATATTACTATACCCAAAAGATTTTGAACAATTCAAAAAGTTCAACGAACATAAAACGCATTCAAACAGTTGGTATCAAAGTAATATTCAGATGCAAAACTGTTGGAAAATAAAACTCCAAGGAAAGGAAAAATGACTATGGCAACAAAAAAGAAAACAGATGAAAAGGTAACAACTACACCTGATGAAGTAGTTGAAAAGGATGGGGTAGTTGCAGATGCACCAACCACACAGGAAGAAATTGAACAGATAGCAGCAGACAATGCAAAGGAACTTGACAATAAGAAGTATGTGGTTGACCACTTACTTTCAACCAAGCGTGAAGGAATGGGGGATCTGATTGCCTATATGGAAGAAATCGGATTCTTTGAAGCACCGTGCAGCGGTGGAAATCACCTTGCGTGTCAGTTCGGTCTTGTTCATCACAGCAGAAATGTAATGATGGCAGCAGAAAACATTGGTTATGCACTTCTTGGCAAGGTCAAGTATGCGGAAATCCGTGATTCAGTCATCATTGCAGCAGCGTTACATGATTTTGGCAAGTGTGGTGACTATGGCAAGCAGATGTATGTGCCTAACATTTTGAAGTCAGGCAAGGCATCAGAAGCCAAGCCGTTCAAGCGTAACCCGGCACTTCTTCCACTTGACCACGCAACCCGCAGTATCAAGTTAGCAACCCTTTTCATTGACTTAACGGAAGATGAAGAATTTGCGATTAGATACCATGATGGTCTGTATGAATCAGCAAATTATGCGGTGAAGGGAAATGAAACCCCGTTGTATTTGATTCTGCACTATGCTGATTTATGGTCAAGCAGAGTAACAGAAGGTAGCACAGATGAAGGTGGTGATGAATAATGGAACGTGACTATTTGGAATGGATAAACCAGGCATATAAGACCTTGGTTGACAATCAGGAAGTTCCTAAGATGGAACTGAAACTGATTGACGGTAAGATTTCAGTATATCGTTGTGGTGATGTTATCCGTGTGGATATTCACCGTGAAGAAACAAAGAGAAAGTGAGGAATTAAGATATGGCACAAATGCTTTTGATTATGGGTGAATCAGGTACAGGAAAAAGTACCAGTATGAGAAATTGCGATCCGGCAACAACCGCCGTTGTGAACCCAGTTGGCAAACCGTTACCGTTCAAGGGTAAGTTCACAATGCTGAACAGTGAGGTTGAATCCAGCAAAATTTGCAAATTTATGAAGGAACAGGCAGCAGCCGGGAAAAAGTTACTGGTGGTTGATGACTTCCAATATATCCTTTCAGTCCCTTATATGAACCGCATCAAGGAAAATGGTTGGGACAAGTGGAATGACTTTGGTGCAAACTACTTTGAAATCATTGAGGTTTGTAAGGAACTTCCTGATGATGTAGTTGTTGCTTATATGACCCACACAGAAACCCTTGATAATGGTGTGACTACTATTAAACTGATCGGAAAGTTACTTCGTGAGAAGATCACCATTGAAGGACTTTTCACCATTGTTCTTAGAACCGGGGTAAATGAGGGCAAATACTACTTCTACACACAGAACAGTGGTAAGGACACCGTGAAGTCACCCATGGGAATGTTCCCGGCATACGCCATTGACAATGATCTGAATTACGTTGCTGATAAAATCCGCAACTTCTATGAAGTTGGTGAGTATAAGACAGATGCAGAAATGGGTCAGGCTGATGCACAGGCTGCATCCGATCTTGAAAAGCCGGATGCAAACGGTAGACGTTCAAGATCTGCAAGAAAATCATCTACTGATGAGTCAAAGACTTCACGAAAAAGAAAATCTCACGATGAAGTAGTTGCAGAAAATGAAAAAAAGATGCATGAGTATCATGAAAAAGTTGATGCTGAATTACAGAAAATTGTTGGAGATCAGGAAGAAGTGCCGTTTGAAACATATTGTGAAGCGGCTGACAAAGTAGAAACACCGGATCTTGAAAAGCCGCCAAGAAGAACACGAAAAGAGAGAAAATCAGCAGAAAAGAAACCGACAGCACCAGTAAAGCCTGATCCGTCAGATGTGCCGGAAGAAGGTTTTATGAATGCACCGGAAAATAGCGAAGAAGAACTTACATCCAATGATTCTGCACCGGCAGAAGCACCAGTGACACGTACACGTAGAACAAGAAGAACAAGATCATGAAAAAGGGGTGAACAATAATGGTAAAAGTACAAACGGTAGGATCTTTAGAAGAGTTATTTGATGTAATCTGTCGTGAAATGCATGATCAGAAAAAAGCTGATCAGAATGAAAAGGCTGATGTAATCTGTGATGCCGCAACAGAAAGCGCAAAAGTATCAAAAGAAATATATGATGCGTATATTGCACAGGGGTTCAGAGAAGATCAGGCATTTGAGTTGTTAAAGTTAGTAGTAAGCAGATAAAGAAAGGTTAAAAAGGTGAATTATTATGGCAGTAGATTTTAGTGCGTTTGATGCAGCAGTAGATAATGATGCATTACAGAAAGAAGTTGCAAATGCAGAAGTAAATGATTATGAAGATGTACCTGATGGCACATATATTGTCAGCATTGAAAAGATGGAGCTGACAATGACAAAAGAAACAAATAAGCCTATGTTTGCGGTACAGTGCAAAATCAAGGAAGGTCAGCATAAAGGCAGAATGATTTTCTTCAACCGTGTCGTTGGGGGTAACAAAAATAGTGATAAATGGAATGATGGAAAGGCTATCAAATCAGTTATCACATGGTTGGAGAAATTAGAAACAGAAACTACTCCAGAGTTCTTCAATTATGTAGATTTTGCAGAATGTATTCTTGATATTTTTCAGGAAATTCAGGGAAGAATTGAAATGGAAGTTGATTATGCTGCAAAAAAATTCAACCCTATCACCATTAAAGAAGTATTTGATATTTAATTACTGGCAGTAGTAAAGACCTAACAGTGGGGTGGTATTTTATCCCCCACCCTACTGTTATTTTTTCAAAGGGGTGAATATAACATGATATTTTACGATTTTGAGGTTTTCAAGCATGACTGGCTGGCGGTATTCATTGATATGACTACCAAAAAAGAAACTGTGATAATTAACTCAAAAGAAAAGCTAGAAGCCTTATATAAGCAAAATATGAATGATGTATGGGTTGGTTTTAACAATCGACATTATGACCAATACATATTCAAAGGTATATTACTTGGATTTGATCCAAAGAAAATCAATGACTGGATCATTGTAGAAAAAAAAGAAGGATGGCAATTCAGTAGTATGTTCAATCGAATTAAGATGACAAACTATGATGTAATGCCAAATCCACCAATAGGATTGAAAACACTGGAAGGTTTTCTTGGTTCAAATATTAAGGAAACAGAAGTTCCATTTGATATAGATAGACCATTGACCGATCAGGAAATAGAACAAACTATCTTTTATTGTAGACATGATGTTGAAGAAACGATAAAAGTATTCATGCAGAAAATTGATGATTTCAATGCAATGCACGGAATTGTAAAAGCATTTCCCAATATGGTTAATTTGTCCAATATAGGTGACAGTGAAGCAAGAATTACAGCAAAAGTCCTTGGTTGTCAAAAGCAAGATTTTGATGATGAATTTGATTTCTTCGTATTGCCGTGCATTCAGTTGAATAAATATAAATTTGTTCAGGAATGGTTTGAAAATGCAGTAGAAGATTGCACAAAAGAAATGAAAGCATTATACAACGATTCAAATACAAAAGATCGTTGGAAGTATGATTATACCGATCCCTATAGATGGTCAAGATACTTTTATAGTCGATCATTAACAGTAACCATTGCTGGCATTCCACACACATTTGGTTTTGGTGGGTTGCATGGCGCAGATGAAGAACCGGTTCATTTAGATGAAAAGGATGGTGCTGGGTATCATGTTGATGTAAATAACTATTATCCATCATTATTATTGGCTTGGCTATTGGTTACAAGGGCGGCAACTAATGATAATTATGGCTTAGTATATAAAACACGAAAAGAATTGAAATATAAACAAACCCATGCAAGTAGTAAAGCAGAAGCAAAACGATGGAAAAAAGCACAGTTACCATATAAAAAAATGCTGAATGCTTTATCGGGTGCAATGAAGGATAAAACAAATCCAGCGTATGACCCACGCAATAATAATTGTATGTGTATCAATGGTCAGTTAATGTTGTTAGATTTGATTGAACATTTAGAAGTTATACCTGATTTCAGGCTGGTTCAGTCTAATACAGATGGTTTGATCGTATGGATTCCGGATACAGATGAAGCATTTGATATGATGGATGATATTTGCTGGGAATGGGAAGAAAGATGCAGCACAGAACATTGTGATATTCGTCTTGAGACTGATTCAATCAAAGAAATTTATCAAAAAGACGTGAACAACTACCTGTGGATTGAAGCAGATGGGAGTGTGGAACGTATCGGTGCATATGTAAAAGAATTGTCACCGATAGATTATGATTTGCCAATTTTGAATAAAGCCTTGGTTGATTATATGGTGAAAAAAATTCCAGTTGAACAAACTATCAATCAGTGTGAGGATCTGATCATTTTTCAAAAATTGGTTAAATTATCAGATAATTATAAACACGTAGAACGTGAACACGGCACACCAACGGTTGAAGTAAAAGGTGTTAGAGTAAAAAAATACCTGTATCACTATGACAATACTGAACAGTTCACATATAAATCATACAGGGTGTTTGCGTCCAATAGTGACAAGGATGGGAGATTGTTGAAATGTGGTGGCAAACGTGGAAAGCCTGAAAAATTTGCAAATACACCGGATCATTGTTTTATTTATAACGATGACGTAAACGGTGCAAAAGTACCATTAAACCTTGATAGACAATGGTATATAGATTTAGCACAAAAAAGATTGAAGCAGTTTGGGATTGCTTAATCAGGGAAGAAGGTGAAATGAATGAATGAAATTAAGATCACTTGGAATCACGGTAAAGGAACAATGCATATATTTCTTGACCGTTGGATGGAAATGCGCAGCATTACAAAATTCAAAAAGTTGGTAAAAATAATCAATAAAAGTGATCAACCTGAAATACTTGATGTGATTTCAGAATGGTGTTCAGATTTCATTGAACAATCTGAACCACAAATGAAAACACTTGCCAATATGCTTGTTGGGTATAAAGATAAGATTCCTTATGCCACTCAAAAGTACGAAAAAGCTATTGCCGAAAGGAATCATTACCGGCGTGGCACAAAACCCTACAAAGCTATGACACAATATGTGAAAAATACAAAGTCTGATCTGCAAGAATTAAAAAATGCATTATGTCAGACAAATCAGAAATTTACAAAAATGCAGAAGATGAAAGATTACTGTACCAAATGCCTTGAAATTTTGTCGGAAAGAAGGTGAACACCCCATGTTATACAAAGGCTATGTTGAAACCAAAGGGAAAAAGAGCATTGAAAAATTAAAAGGAAGGACAACTTGGAAGTCTTACAACGAAGTAAAAAATCTAAACGGCTTTGGTGGGGTACTGGCTGATGACACAATTTTGATTGATATTGATGATGGGGAACAGGCAGAAATTCTGATGAACATTGTTGAAGATTATCAACTAAATTGTAAGGTGTTGTGTACTAGCCGGGGAAAACACTTTCTTTTCAAAAACAGCAAAGTGAGAAGCAATAGAACTCATGTACCGCTGGCTATTGGCTTAACTGCTGACATTAAACTTGGGACAAGGTGCAGCTATGAGGTTATCAAAGTTGATGGACAAGAACGCTTCTGCGAATGGGATATTGAAGAAGGTGGGGAATATCAGGAAATACCTAAATGGTTGTTCCCGGTCAAAGCATCTGTTGACTTTCTTTCAATGGATGCTGGAGATGGAAGAAATCAAGCCTTGTTCAATTACATACTGACATTGACCGCAAATGATTTTAGTGTGGATGAAACAAGGGAATCTATTCGTATCCTTAATCACTATGTATTGAAAGAACCTTTGACAGATGAAGAACTGGAAGTGATTCTTCGTGATGAAGCATTTCAGAAGCCGGTCTTTTACATGGGGAGTACCTTTTTATTTGATAAGTTTGCAGTGTACTTAAAAAACAATAATCATATAATCAAGATCAACGGGCAACTGCATATATACAAAGATGGTGTATATGTGTCAGGGTACAAAGAAATAGAAATGCAAATGATTCAGTTGATCCCTAATTTGAAAAAAACGCAAAGAAGGGAAGTGCTTGATTACATGGAATTGATTGTTGAAGAAAAAAAGGCAGCGGACGCAAACCTGATTGCCTTCAATAATGGAATATATGATCTTGTAAGCAATGAGTTAAAACCATTCAATGCAAATCTGATTGTAACAAATAAAATACCGTGGGACTATGTACCGGCTGCATATAATGAACTGGCAGATATTACATTGAACAAATTGGCGTGTGATGATGCACCTATTCGGGCATTGTTGGAAGAATGCATCGGCTACTGTTTCTACAGAAGAAATGAGTTAGGCAAGGCATTTATTCTGACGGGTGATAAATCCAACGGTAAAAGTACATTTTTGGATTGTGTCAAAGCCATCCTCGGTGATAGTAATATATCGGCACTCGATCTGAAGGAACTGGGCGATCGGTTCAGCACCTCAATGATGTTTGGCAAATTGGCAAATATCGGGGATGATATCGGGGATGATTTTTTGCAAGGTTCGCAAGTTGCCACATTCAAAAAAGTGGTAACCGGTAATAGAATCAAAGCGGAACGAAAAGGACAAGATCCATTTGAGTTCAACCCATTCGTAAAATTGTTATTCAGTGCCAATGAAATACCACGCATGAAGGACAAAACTGGCGCAGTTCTCCGGCGATTAGTCATTATCCCATTTAATGCTACATTTTCAAAACAAGCAGCAGACTATGACCCTTTCATCAAATATAAGCTGATCCAGCAAGACAGCGTTGAGTATTTGATCAAACTTGGCGTTGAAGGATTGCGTAGAGTGGTGGCAGATCAACAATTTACCCAATCAGAAAAAGTGCAAAAAGAAGTGGATGAATATGAAGAAGCAAATAATCCAATCCTTGCATTTATTCGGGAATACGGCGTTGATACGATCGAAAATGAACCAACCAATGAAGTATATAAACGGTATCAGGTATTTTGTACCGATAACAGCTTTACTCCGATGTCAAATTTGGTGTTCAGCAAACAGATCAATAAACGTCTGAACTTAGAAGTTATCACAAAACGTGTGGACGGAAAAGTGCGACGTATATTTGTAAAGTACAATAACCCATTAGATATATAGGGGGGTGGTGTCATGAAAAATCATAATTATTGGTTTGTGTTTTCTATATTAACAATGGTAGTTATAGCACCTTTTGGCGCAATAAACCCGTTGATTGCACTAATTGCGGTTATTATTGGTGGTGTATTTTTTATTATTTGGTATATCAAAGAAATAGAAGAACAGGAAAAGGAAGATGAAGAAATATGAATGTATTAAAAGATAAAGATTGTACAAAAGATACACCTATCAGATTGGGCATCCTTGATGTACCAATATATGGCAAGGGTGTCAAATTAAAACCAAAGATTGATGGTAGAACTGATTCAGAGCATTTCAAGAAAATTTATTTGCCGGAACTTTTACCACTTGAAGAATATGATCTGATAGTTGTTTTGATTTCCGGCGGTAAGGATTCAGTTGCTTGTTACCTAAAACTTCTTGAACTTGGTGTACCAAAGGAAAGAATAGAGTTTTGGCATCATGATATTGACGGCGGGCATCCTTCAAGGCGTATGGACTGGAAATGTACCCAAAACTATGTAAAAGCACTTGCAGATGCAGAGGGTATTAAGTTAAGGGTTTCATACAGGGTGAATGGTTTCTTTGGTGAATTATATCGGATAGGTGCATCAGAACCCATTGAATGGATTGACCCTGATACTGATGAAGTAAGGCAGTGCAAACTTTCAAGCAATTATCTGAAATGCAAAGAACTGAAAGAACAGGCAACAGAGGAAATGGAAGAACTTCTGAAAAAATATGGTTATAGAATGAAGTTCCCCGCAAAAACTGGTGATCTGTCACGGCGTTGGTGTTCTGCATATCTGAAAATATGTGTTGCAGATACGGTTGTCAGTAATCTTGACCGTCTTGGTGAACTTGAAGAACTGGGTGGTAAAAGACATAAATTCCCCGCAAAAGGTGGTACACATTCAGGGCGTTGGTGTAGTGGTAACTTAAAAGCAGCGGTTCAGGACAGTGTGACAGCCAATCTTGAAGAAACCAAACGTGACAAGAAAATCTTGATTGTGTCAGGTGAACGCCGTGATGAATCTGCCGGACGGTCAAAGTACAATGAAATGGAAATACACCGCACCAATGCAGAAGCCAAGGCACATAGAATTGTTCATCAATGGCGTTGTTGCATTGATTATTCTGAAAAGGATGTGTGGGAATTGCTGAAACGGCATCATATAAACCCACACCCATGTTACAGGATAGGTTGGAACAGATGCAGTTGTATGATGTGCATATTTTCAACACCCCGGTTATTTGCCGGAGTAAAAGAACTTTTTCCTGATGATTATGCTGCACTAAGGCATGATGAAGAAGTTCTTGGGTTCACACTGGATAACAAAAAGAATCTTGATGAATTTATCGGTGATACACAGTCTTGCGTGTGTTGGAAGGATAAAGCAGCAATACATTCAATACTTACTGGTGAGTTCAACACAGATGACATATACACAGATAATTGGAAGTATCCAGTTGGTGCGTTTCATGGTTCTGATGGCGGTTCATGTTAGAAAGGAAAGGGTAAGTATGAGGGATCAAGAATTGAGAGAATGTATTGCGGAAGTTAAGTATAGTGACATTCCGGAAGCGTCAAAGAAAAAGATCATAGATGCTTTGATAGAAAATAAATTAAAAAGTGAATGGATTCCACCCTATAGAGTCCCTAAGCATAATGTTCGTGTTCTTATTTTGTGTGGAAGAATTGAACAGCACAATGGAGCACCTATGTTTTATTTGGGTGATGATGAAAGAATGTGTGAAATAGGGTGTTATATTGACGGATATGGATGGTTTAATTCTGATGGTCAAAAGGTATGGTGCGTTGGCTGGATGCCGTTACCCGGTCAAAGCCTTGAAGATATTGAAAGTAAATAATCAGAAAGGAAAGTGTTTATTGTGAAAAATAATGAAAATGTGACGATCAATGATTTGTTAAATCTATTAAAAAAAGCAGATGAAGTTGTAAAAAGTACAGACATAAGTAAATATATACACCAACCAATTACGAATAATTCTTTGGCATCTATAAAACGTGATATGTCTCACTCATTAAATGAATGTAACAAGGAATTGTCACAAATAGGAATAAGAGTATGTCCGGAAGTTTATACTTTTCCATTTATTGATACGGTTGTCTATGAACTTATAATAAAAAGTTGCGGCAATAAGAAAGGGGAAATCAAATGAATAATAAAAATAACCCAAAATATAACGGGGAAGGATATGCAGACCCAACGGCATATTATGGGACAAAAGATGTAATTAAAATTGAAAATGAAGCTGACAGACGTGCCAATGAATTGATTCATGTGTTGAAGTTCATAATAAGGAATTCAGGTTTTGAACTAATTGAACGTGTTCAGATAAAAGACAAGCGTTCAGGAAGGGAGTATAAATGAGGGAAAGTACAATTCCACCACGCAAACGACTGGCACGAATCAATGAGGTTGGTAAACTGGCAGTTGATATATCAACGGATTGGATGCAGCAGATGTTTGATTATGAAGAACAGGGAACGGTTGAACATTTTGAACGTCTGAACAAACGTGATCAGGTGAATGAACCCGGTTATGATGAAGATCAAGATTGTCATTTCTGTAAATCATGTGATTCAGAAGTTACTAATTCAGATCGGTTCTGCTGGTGGTGTGGTCAAAGGTTGAAAGTAGATGATAAGAAAGAAGGTGCAACAAATGAGATTGATTGACATTGATCAGTTACAAGGATGCATAATCATTAAACCACAAAATGAGTATGAATTGGCACTTATTCATAATTGTGAATGTAAAATAACCCACCAAGATATTCCGACTGCTTTTGATCCGAACAAAATTATAAATCAACTGAAAGAAGAACAGGAATTATCATATGCAGACTTTACAAGATATGTAAATGAAGTATGTCCGGAACTGGATGATGAATACGATGATTTTTTTCATAGAGGGATTGAAAGATCTATCAAGACAATAAAGGACGGTGTTTGTTGTGAGAAAATATGATGATGGTATTCAGGAGCAGTTTTGCACGACGTATTTCAGAAAACGTCAACAACGGAAGTTTTACATATCGGCTTGTAAATTGTGTCTGAAAATAGCTGGAATATATTTTTTGAAAGCGGTCACCAGTTATTGGAAGCAGTAGTTGGAGTTGTAACGGTAAATGTAACGGTATGTAACGGTTAAATGTAACGGTTAAAACCCTTATAAAATAAGGCTGTAACGGTATGTAACGGTTAAATTGTATTTCTTAATGTATTTATATATTTTTATAGTTGTATAGTAGTAAAAATAAATAATATATGGAAAGAGTGACCATTTTAACCGTTACAACCGTTACAGAACCATTGAACCCCTTGAAAAATAAGGATGTAAAGGTGTAACGGTTCAAAGTATTCAACCGTTACATAACCGTTACAGTACCGTTACACTTAGAAAAAATGTGAAAGGAAAGGTGAAATAATATGAAAACATTATCTGCAAGAGAGTATTTAGAACAGTTGCAGGAATTTGATACTATTATCAATCAAGATATAGAACGTCTTGATAATATGAAAACTGATGCTTGTAGTACAGGAAGTATTGATTATTCTGCTGAAAAAGTACAGACAAGTCTATCAGGTGATACTTTATGCAAACAAGTAACAAATTATATCGCTCTGAATGAGAGGATAAATAATAAAATTGATCAATATTCAGATGCAAGAGAAAAAATAATTGAACAAATCAGAGGATTGCATAATAATTATTTTAATCAAATTTTATTCAAAGTGTATGTGCAATATAAAAGTATAAGACAAGCATCTAAGGAAATGAAAAAGTCCTATAACTACACGGTTGAACTGCACAACAAGGCGCTTGCAGCGTTTGAAGAAACCTATAAAAACCTTACTTATCTGATATAATCGGTTATAATCTGATTATTGACAAATGGTTTCAAGACAATTATGATAAACTTGTAAAAACTGGTTGCAGATAATTCTTATTGAATTATCTGCAATTTTTATTTTACTGCCGATGTTTGCGCCCTGAAATGTAATGTTTTAGGGGGTTTTTTATTGCAAAAATACATGAAAGGGGTGTTGTTTGATGGCAAAAACGGCAAAATTAACTGAAAAACAGCAGCGTTTTGTTGAAGAATACCTGATTGACCTGAACGCAACACAAGCAGCCATTCGTGCGGGTTATTCGGCAAAAACAGCAGATCAGCAAGGTTCAAGGATGTTGGCAAATGTCAAGGTTCAACAGGCAGTATCAGAAGCAATGGCAAAACGATCTAAAAGAACAGGTGTCAATCAAGATCGTGTTGTTTTAGAACTTGCCCGGATCGCCTTTGTTAAAATGACAGACATTGTTGACGATGAAGGACGCATCAAACAAGATGCAAATGATGATGACCTTGCTTGCATTGAATCAGTCAAGTATAAGAGTTCAGAATCAGACACCGGCAGCAGTGAAGAACGTGAAGTAAAGATTGGATCAAAGCTGAAAGCGTTAGAACTGCTTGGTAAACATTTGGGTATGTGGAATGATAAGCTAGATGTGAATATTACACAGCCTATCGTCATTACTGGTGAAGATGCCCTTGAAGATTAGGCGGTGACAGCCTATGGTAAAGAATAGAATATCTTCACAGTATGTATTTGGGTATCAGAAGTTCATTCTATATCCTGAACAATACAAAACAAAGTCAGGTAAAAAGAAGGTTCTGCTGCCGGAACTAGTCGGTAAGGGATATGGTTCTTTTTGGCGGTTCAAAGGTAGATACAGAGTATGCAAAGGTTCACGTGCATCTAAGAAGTCCAAAACCACAGCATTATGGTATATCACCAATATGATGAAGTACCCTGACGCAAATACACTTGTAGTCAGAAAAACATACCGGACTTTGAAAGATTCCTGTTTTACAGAATTAAAATGGGCGATCCATAGATTAGGCGTTGATGATTTTTGGGATATAAAAGAGTCACCCCTTGAAATGACATATAAGCCGACTGGTCAAAAGATCTATTTTCGTGGTCTTGATGATCCGTTGAAAGTAACATCCATCACAGTGGACATTGGATGCTTATGTTGGATGTGGATTGAAGAAGCATATGAGATTGGCAGTGAAGATGATTTCAATATGCTTGATGAATCAATCCGTGGTGCTGTTCCTGACGGCTCAGGACTGTTCAAGCAAATAACCCTTACACTGAACCCGTGGAATGAACACCACTGGATAAAGAAGCGGTTTTTTGATAACACAGATGATGAAACCCTTGCAATGACCACCAATTACAAGTGCAATGAATGGTTGGATAAGGCAGACTTAAAAGTCTTTGAAACCATGAAGAAGCAAAACCCAAGGCGTTACAAAGTGGCGGGTCTTGGTGATTGGGGTATTGTAGACGGTCTTGTCTATGAAAATTGGGAAGAAAAGGCGTTCAGTGTTGATGAAGTCAAGAAGATTGCCGGGGTCAAGTCTGTATTCGGTCTTGACTTTGGTTATACAAATGACCCGTCAGCACTGTTTTGTGGTCTGATAGATCAGTCAAGCAAGACCATTTGGGTCTTTGATGAAATGTATCAGCCGGGCATGAGTAATGAAGCCATTGCCGAACAGGTTCAGCGGATGGGATATGTGAAAGAGAAGATCACAGCCGATTCAGCAGAACCAAAGAGTATTGACCGCTTGCGTGAACTGGGTCTGAAAGGAATCAGGAAAGCAAGGAAGGGCAAGGACAGCATCAACAACGGCATTGACTTCATACAGGACTATCATATTATCATTCATCCCCGTTGCGTGAATTTCATCACAGAGATCAGCAACTATCAGTGGGATAAGGATGCCAAGACGGGCAAGAAACTGAACCGCCCTATTGATGATTTCAACCACCTGATGGATGCAATGCGTTATGCGATTGAACAGATGGCAAAAGGTGATGCCTTTAGTTTTGATTAAGCAATTACCGGGTAGAATACACGGTGTCAGCAGCCGTTTCTTTTTGGACGGTAGGAAAAGGCTGTCAAATGCTTACTCCGGGGCGGTTGCAATCGGTGACCGCCTATGACACCTGTATAACTACTTTTTGAGATATTAGAAACAAATTAGTAACACATACCCTTGGAAACATAGTGTTTTCAGGGGTTTTGATTTTATTATGCAATGAAAGGGGTGATTGAACAGTGTTCAGTTCCTTTGTGGATGCAATCACTTTGAAACTAAGTAATTTCATACTGGAAGGGGCAAAATCCCACATGACTGACTTGGAATTTCTTGAAAAAGAAATCCTTGCTTGGAAATGTTCACCCCGTAGGATGATGCAGATTAAGGGATTTCTGTATTATGACGGTGACCATGATGTGATTCACCGCAAGCGTACAATGATAGGTGAGGACGGCAAACTTGAAGTTGTTGAGAACTTACCAAACAACCGTATTGTTGATAACCAGTATGCAAAAATGGTGAATCAGAAAGCCAATTACCTGTTCGGCAAGCCGTTTACATTAAACGGTGACAATGAACAGTACATTGAACTGCTGAAAAAGGTATTTGACAAGAAGTTCATGCGAACATTAAAGAGTGCGGGCAAAGCTGCATACAATGGCGGTATTGCTTGGCTATATCCTTACTACAATGACCGGGGGGGATTTGCTTTCAGGCTTTTCCCCGCTTATGAGATTTTGCCGTTTTGGAAAGATTCTGAACATACTGAACTGGATTTCTTCATCAGACTGTATGTGTCAGTTGCTTATGACGGCACACAACGCAAGTACATTGAAAAGGTTGAATTGTATGATCTGACAGGTGTTCACCTGTTCATACTGGACGGTTCAAAACTGATACCTGATGTTGTGAACAATGATACTGCTGATTTCCCGCACGTTACAATGACGGATGCAGCCGGAAATGTGCAAATGTTCAACTGGCAGCGTATTCCCCTGATTCCATTGAAAGCCAATGAACAGGAAACACCGCTGATTAAAAGGGTCAAGTCCTTACAGGACGGTATCAATGTGATGCTGTCTGACTTTGAAAACAATATGCAAGAGGATGCAAGGAACACCATTTTGGTACTGAAAAACTATGACGGTACTAATTTGGGTGAGTTCAGAAAAAACCTTGCAACCTTTGGTGCAGTCAAAGTCAGGTATGACGGTGATACAAAGGGCGGTGTTGAAACCCTTGAAATCACGGTAAATGCAGACAATTACAAGGTTATTGTGGAAATCTTCAAGAAAGCACTGATTGAAAATGCAATGGGTTATGATGCCAAGGATGACAGACTTTCAGGCAATCCGAATCAGATGAACATTCAGTCAATGTATTCTGACATTGATACAGATGCCAATGATACAGAATCAGAAGCACAGGCAACAATGGATGATATTCTTTGGTTTGTGAACTGTCACCTTGCTAATTCAGGAATGGGTGACTTTGAAGGTCAGGAAGATGGTGTTGATGTAATATTCAACCGTGATATGCTGATGAATGAATCAGAAATCATTGACAACTGCACCAAGTCACAGGGACTTATTTCTGATGAAACAATCATTGCTAACCATCCTTGGGTGGATGACCCACAGGCTGAAATGGAACGCCTGAAAAAGCAGAAGGAAGAAGCACAGAAAGAAATGCTTGCACAGTATGACCCGTTTGGTACACAGAATGATGACCCTGACAATAAAGGTGACCCGTCACAGGGAAGTCAGGGCGGTGAAGTAGATGAATAACGGTGAATACTGGCAGAAGCGTTTTGAACTGCTTGAACAGGCAGCACACCAACAGGGGGTTCAGTGTTATGCGGATATTGAAAAACAGTATCGACAGGCACAGAAGCAACTTGAAGGTCAGATTGCTGCATGGTATCAACGTTTTGCATCTAACAACGAGGTAACCCTTGCAGAAGCAAAGCGGATGTTGAACGCAAAGGAACTTGCTGAACTGAAATGGGATGTAAACCAGTACATTCAGTACGGTCAGGAAAATGCGATCAATGGTACTTGGGTCAAGCAGCTTGAAAACGCATCTGCAAGATTCCATATCAGCAGACTTGAAGCCTTGAAGTTGCAGACCCAACAGAGCATTGAAGTCATGTTTGGAAACCAACT
>OGQZ01001420.1_pt1 | contig 18328 bp, 20 predicted proteins | sample 1553321 | NCBI WGS metagenome assembly OGQZ01 (sample SAMEA2579958, study PRJEB22360) | human gut metagenome | reverse complement strand
CAGCCATATCATTATTATAAGCACAGGTGGTGATTAACAGATGGGTGATGTCTTATCCCAGAGCGAAATAGACAACCTGCTCAATGCTTTAAGCAGCGGTGAGCTGGATGTAGATGAAATAAAAGAAAATAATGAACAGCAGGTTAAAGACTATGATTTCGCCCGCCCATCCAAATTTTCCAAGGAACATTTAAGAACACTGGAAATAATATTTGAGCATTATGGAAGACTGCTTACTACTAATCTTCCTGTTTATTTGAGAAAATCTGTACAGGTAGAGGTGATGAATTCAGAGGCAGTTTCATATTCGGAGTTTTCTAATGCGCTGTCAAATCCGGTATTGCTTGGAATTGTCAATTTTGCCCCATTAACGGGGAATATTATTGTTGAGATGGCGGCAGGTCTTGGATATGCCATTGTTGACAGAATGCTTGGCGGAAGAGGAGACAGTCTGGAAAAGACCAGGGACTTCTCAGAAATAGAGCTTTTGATCATAGAGAGGATTCTTGTTATATGTATTAACCTGCTCATTGAGCCTTGGGAAAATGTGGTTGATATAAAGCCTCATCTGGAACGAATTGAGACCAATTCGCAGTATGCTCAGATTATTTCGCCGAGTGAGATGATTGCAATTGTTACAATGAATATTAAGATTGGCGATGTTGAGGGACTTATGAATGTCTGTCTCCCATACATTACGCTTGAGCCTGTTATTGAAAAGTTAAATACCAGATATTGGTATTCAAACATACAGAATCAGGATGATTCCAACTACAGACATGCGATAGAGAGCCTTATCCATAAAGCGCAGATTCCGGTAAGGACTGTGCTCGGTAAGAGTGTTATATCAGTTAAGGATTTCTCGTCTCTTGTTGTGGGAGATGTTATAAGACTGGACAGAAATGTAGATGATGAGTTGGATATCTATGTTGGTAATATCAAAAAATTCACTGCACTACCGGGATCAGCCGGAGACAAATATGCAGTAAGGATAACATCGGTAGTCAGAGAGGAGTAATAAATCATGGATGGAGTTTTATCGCAGGAAGAAATTAATGCATTATTAAATAACGACGGTACTTCCGGTTCTGGCGATGAATTATTAACAGATGCTGAAAAGGATGCCATAGGCGAGATTGCCAATATCAGCATGGGAACAGCAGCAACAACATTGTTTTCCCTTGTAAACAGAAGAGTTGAGATTTCTACACCTGTAGTTTCATTTTCAAGCTGGGATGATATTGTAAATGATTACGAAAGACCGTGTGTATTTATTAAAATCGGATATACACAGGGACTTAACGGAAGTAATATTCTTGTCCTTAAAGAAAAGGATGTAAAAGTTATCACGGATCTTATGATGGGAGGAGACGGTACCAACATAAGTGGAGAGATAGGAGAGCTTCATCTGAGCGCAATCAGTGAGGCTATGAACCAGATGATGGGATCTGCTGCTACCTCATTATCTTCGATGCTTAATCGTACAATAGACATCAGTCCGCCTGTTGCAGAGGTTGTTGATCTGAAAAATACATTGGATGAGGGCGAGATCGATAGCTTCCTTGCAAATAAATTTGTCAAAATTTCGTTTAAAATGGAAATTGGCGACCTTGTGGACAGTGAAATAATGCAGTTGTATCCACCTGATTTTGTAAAGGATATGTGTAAGGGGGTTACTGAAAATATGGAGCTTGACTCACAGAATGTCAAAGAGGAGGCTCCGGCCGCAAATACTGCAGCCGCAGCACCACAGCAGCCTGTTGATAATAATATGAACAACCAAAATGCAATGAATCAGAATATGATGAATCAAAACATGGCTAATCAAAACATGGCTAATCAGAATATGGCTAATCCTAACATGGTGAACCCTAATATGATGAATTCAAACATGATGGGACAAAATAATATGGGACAGTCTGTAAATGTGCAGCCGGCACAGTTCACACCATTTGGTGCGATGCCTAATCAGGCATATCAGCCTGAGAACATTGATCTGATTATGGATGTACCGCTTGAGGTAACAGTAGAGCTTGGACGTACTAAAAAGTCTATTTCTGAAATCCTTGATTTCGGACCGGGAAAGATTATCGAGCTCAACAAGCTTGCGGGCGAGCCTGTTGATGTACTGGTCAATGGCAAGTTTGTCGCAAAGGGTGAGGTCGTTGTTATTGAAGAAAGCTTTGGCGTGAGAATTACAGAGATAATCAATGCAAAAAAAACGATTAATTAATTTGCGTAATTAGTATAGGAAGTTAAAAAATGATATTGATTTTATCATCTTTAGACAGTTTTGTTCAGCTTATAACTGTTTTGGTTATTTTTATCTTTGTCCTTATAATTACATATTTTACCACAAGATGGATGGCCGGTATTCAGAAAGGACGGAGCTTTAATAAAAATCTCCGTATTATCGAGACTATAAGCGCTGGGAATAATAAAATGATCAGCATAGTTCAGGCCGGTGAAAAATACCTTGTTGTATCTATAGGAAAGGATGAGGTTCATTATCTGACTGAGCTTAAACAGGAAGAACTGAAGGATTTATCTTTTATGAATCCTGACAATCAAAATGATAAGCAGGATCCTTTTGCCGAAATATTTGGCAGATTGAAGGAAAAATACGATAACAGGAGCAAACATGAATAGATTCATGAAGAAATTTAAGACAGCATATTGTAAGGCTTCATTTGTTTTTGCAGTTGCTGTTCTCATAGTTACATTTTCATTATGTATATTTAATCCGTCGAGTGTTGCGGCGAGTCAGACTACATCCGGAAGTGACATATCCACTGATGATGTTACAAAAGATTTGGAGGATGTTACAAGCATGGATGCAGGGGACAAGGATCTTGCCAATGCCACATCAGATAAGACGGATGGACTTAATATATACTACAATAATGAGTCTGGTTCGTTATCTACACCTATCCGCATGTTTTTGGTGCTTACTGTACTTTCTCTTGCACCTTCCATTCTCATAATGCTTACATCGTTTACCAGGATTATAATTGTCCTGCATTTTGTCAGAACAGCCATTGGAACGCAGACAGCACCGCCCAATCAGGTGCTTGTCGGTCTGGCATTGTTTTTGACACTTTTTATTATGTGGCCGACTTTTTCTACTATCAATGAAAAGGCAATTAAGCCTTTAGATGAGGGAAAGATTACCCAGCAGGAGGCTTTTAAAGAAGCAGAGGGCCCTTTTAGGGAGTTTATGTACGGACAGACACAGATAAAGGATATTAAGCTGTTTGTAGATATATCCGGTAAGGAATATGATGATTACAAGGATGTTCCGTTTACTACACTTGTTCCGGCTTTTATATTAAGTGAGCTTAGAACAGCCTTTATATTAGGCTTTTTAATATATATTCCATTTATTGTTATTGATATGGTGGTTTCATCTGTGCTCATGTCGATGGGTATGATGATGCTTCCGCCAACGACCATCTCGATGCCGTTTAAGATACTTCTTTTTATTTTGGCAGATGGATGGGATTTAATTATCGGTAATCTTGTCAAGACGTTTTACTAGGAGGTGGACTTATGATTACCCAGGAGGCAGTTTTGGATATAGCAAAGGAAGCTATATATAATATTATTATCACATCAGCTCCGCTTTTGCTTGTTTCATTAATTGTTGGTTTGATAGTCAGTATTTTTCAGACAGTTACGTCAATTCAGGAACAGACGCTTACATTTGTTCCCAAAATGCTTGCAATCTTTATTGCGTTGATGCTTTGCGGAGCATGGATGCTTGATAATATGTCAGGCTTCATGACTGATTTATGGTCAAAATTCAGTTATTATCTGAGCATGGGATAAAGAGATATGGTTAGTTATTCATTTTCGGTTGCTAATTTTGAATATTTTTTACTTATTTTGGTACGTATAGCTTCTTTTGTATATATAGCCCCTTTTTTCGGGGATAATGCTGTACCCAGCCGGCTAAAGGTTGGATTATCGGCAATTACGGCAGTGTTTATGTACAATATCATAGAAAGACCAGAGCTTTCCTATGTCAGTGCGGTAGGTTACGCGGTGCTGGTTGTAAAAGAAGGAATTACAGGTCTGCTGATTGGTTTTGCAGCAAATATTTGTAATTCCATTGTTATTTTTGCCGGAAATATTATTGATATGGATATCGGCTTGTCTATGGCTACAGAGTTTAACCCTTCAATGAATTCAGAGACAACCGTTACCGGCAATTTCTATTATTACGTCATTCTTGCACTGCTTCTGGTGTCTGATATGCATGATTACCTGCTTAGGGCAGTGTGTGACTCATTTTCGGTTGTACCGCTTGGAGGAGCACAGTTTAATTTTGAGCATCTGATGTCTTCCATGACAAAATATGTGGGCGATTTATTTATTATTGGATTTAGAATTTTTTTACCTTTTTTTGCATGTATAATGATTTTTAACTGTATACTTGGTATAATGGCTAAGGTTGCGCCACAGATGAATATGTTTTCTGTTGGTATCCAGATAAAGATTCTTGTCGGATTTGTTGTTTTGTTTCTGACAATATATCTCGTTCCAAGTATTGCCAATTTTATAATTACCGAGATAAAAACAATGGTGGTATCAATAATTGAGGGAATGTACTGAAAAAGCACAAAGCTATACGGATAATGAATTAAATATTGTCCTGCATTATAATCTTCAGTGGTTTGCTGCGGATGGTGAGGGCGGTGAGAAAACCGAACCTGCTACCGATAAGAAATTAAGAGATGCAAGAGATGAGGGTAAGGTTGCAAAAAGTAAGGAGCTTACGGCTGCATTTGACCTTATTGTACTTTTTCTCGTACTGAAGGTGTTTATGTCATTTGTAGGTGAAAAGCTATTGGGATTTTTTTCTTACATATATAACAGGATGCCTGATTTTTTGCATGAGACTCAAAAAGATATGTCTTCAGTTACAGTCAGAAATTTTATGAATGACATTATTTTGCAGTTTTTACTTACATGCCTTCCGTTTTTTATATTTGGAGTTGTTGTTACTATACTTGTGAGTATTGTCCAGGTCGGCTGGAAAGTAACCACGAAACCCATGGCTCCGAAGCTTGATAAGTTTAATCCAATAAACGGTTTTAAGCGTATTTTCTCAAAGGATGCCATTTTTGAGCTGATTAAGTCTGTGCTCAAGATAGGTGTGATTTTATATATGGCATACTCATCAATCAAATCTCATCAGAATGATATTTTTATTTTGTATGAGCTCCCCCTCAAAAGAGCGGTGGCACTGGTTGGTGATATAATAATAAACACCGGGCTTAAAATAAGCATAGTATATCTGATTGTTGGAATTGTGGATTATATTTACAATAAACACAAGTTCAACGAGGATATGAAGATGACAAAGCAGGAGGTCAAGGATGAGTTCAAAAATACTGAAGGAGATCCTGCAATAAAGGGTCAGCAGCGTAAGAGAATGCAGGAGGCTTCACAGCGCAGAATGATGCAGGATGTACCTAAGGCTGATGTTGTAATTACAAACCCGACTCATTTTGCTGTTGCCATAAAGTATGATGCAGATACCAATCAGGCACCGGTCGTGACGGCAAAGGGACAGGATTATGTTGCAATGAAGATTAAAGAGATTGCAAGGGATAATAATATCCGTATAGTTGAAAATAAACCTCTTGCAAGAATGCTGTTTCATAACGTGGAGCTTGGAGCGGAGATACCACCGGAACTTTATCAGTCGGTGGCTGAGATACTTGCTATGATTTACAAAGAAAATCATTAGAAATTTGAAATAACAAATAAGAGAAAGGAGGAATAGAATATGTTAAAAAAGTCCGATCTTGGTGTTGGAATTTATCTGCTCTGTGCAGTTATTTTCTTTATTGTGCCTATTCCTTCCGGTTTACTTGATGTAATGCTGGCGTTTAATCTTTCGGTGGCTCTTATTATTCTATTCAGTGTTTTATTTGTAAAAGAAGTGCTCGATATGTCATATTTTCCGACACTTTTGTTATTTACCACCATTTTCAGGATTTCTTTGAATGTGTCATCTACACGTCTTATTCTTTCAACCGGAAATCCCGGAGTTGTTGTAAATGTGTTTGGACAGTTTGTCGGTGGAGGAAATCTGGTTATTGGAGCAATTGTATTTATAGTGCTCATTATTATCCAGTTTGTTGTCATAAACAAAGGTTCAGAGCGAGTTGCCGAGGTTACTGCACGATTTACGCTCGATGCCATGCCGGGTAAACAGATGGCTATAGATGCGGATCTTAATACAGGTGCGATTACTGACAAGGAGGCAAAGGAGAGGCGTGACAAGATTCAAAAGGAGTCAAGCTTCTTTGGAGCCATGGATGGAGCTACAAAGTATGTAAAAGGAGATGCTACTGCAGGTCTTATTATCACTATGATAAATCTTGTAGGCGGAACTGTCATGGGAGTGATGTTTCAGGGACTTGCTGCCGGAGAGGCCATACAGAAGTTTGGGCTTTTAACCATAGGTGACGGACTTGTTTCGCAGATTCCATCACTTTTGATATCACTTTCAACAGGTATCCTTGTTACCAAGGGCTCAAATGAAAGGGATTTCAGCACAGAACTGCTGGGACAGCTTTTTGGAACGGCAAAGGTGCTTTATATAGTTGGTGCGGTGCTTATTTTCCTGGGAGTTGTCACACCTCTTCGCAATGAGTGGTGGCTTTTCATAGGTCTTGCAGTGGCATTTTTTGTAACTGCCAAAAGGATAGAAAAGAATACCGGAATAGAAAGTATCGAGGAGGAAACAGCACAGGCGGAAAACGATGCTGAGGAGATACGAAAGCCCGAAAATGTTGTGTCATTGCTGCAGGTGGATCCTATTGAGCTTGAGTTTGGCTACGGAATTATTCCACTTGCTGATGTCAATCAGGGCGGAGATCTTCTTGATCGTGTCGTGATGATCAGGCGCCAGATAGCATTGGAGCTTGGAACTGTGGTACCTATCATTCGTCTGAGGGACAATATCCAGCTTAATCCAAACCAGTATATTATAAAGATAAAGGGTATACAGGTGACGGAGGGAGAGATACTTTTTGATCACTATATGGCCATGAATCCGGGGTATGTGGAGGAAGAGATTACCGGAATTCCTACATTTGAACCGTCATTTCATCTGCCGGCCATCTGGATTACAGAAAGCCAGAGAGAGCGTGCGGAAAGCCTTGGATATACTGTTGTGGATCCTCCTTCGATTATTGCAACACATCTTACAGAGGTTATCCGTTCACATATTGCAGAGCTTCTCACCAGACAGGATGTGCAGAATCTTGTTAACAATCTTAAGGAGTCTAACCCAGTTATTGTTGATGAGCTTATCCCTAAGCTGCTCGGACTTGGAGAGGTTCAGAAAGTATTGCAGAATCTTCTTACTGAGGGTATTTCCATAAGGGATCTGCTGACAATATTTGAGACTCTCGCAGACCATGCGCAGACCTCAAGAGATACTGATGTGCTTACAGAGTATGTAAGACAGGGCTTAAAGAGAGCCATCTCAAGTAAATATTTTCCGGCAAATGAGACCACGAGTGTTATTACTCTTGATCCGACTGTGGAACAGGAAATTATGTCTTCTGTAAAACAGACAGAGCAGGGCTCTTATCTGGCTTTGGATCCGGATAAGACAAAGGCAATCATGAAATCTGTAGAAACTGAGATTGGGAAGTTGGAAAGTTTGGGAAAGAGTGCTATTATTATTACATCTCCTATTGTGAGAATGTACTTTAAAAAATTGACTGAAGATTATTTTAAGGATCTTATTGTTATTTCATATAATGAGGTTGAATCCAATGTTGAGCTTCAGTCGGTAGGAATGGTGACAGCATAAATGACTATTAATAAATTTACAGGTAATTCAAAAGAAGAGGCCATAGAAAAGGCAAAAGAGGCATTTGGATCTAGTGCCGTTATTATGAATGTTAAGGAAATAAAGCCGAAGGGATTTTTCGGAATGTTTAAAAGTTCCACATATGAGGTGACAGCTGCAATGGATGAAAAACAGCAGGCAAGGCCGACAGGAATTATTGATATCAGGGCTGATGAGAAAATACCTCTGCCGCCGCTTAAACCAGTTAATCAGGCTTCATTTGAGGCAGCCTTTGACAAGAAAATGGATTTGAACGAAGAAAAAAGCAAAAAGCCTGAGACAAGTGAAAAGTCGTCAGATGAGGCTGAAAACACAAAGGTGTTCAGCGAAAAGGAGAGATTGGATTCGTTGGCAGCTATGGTTGAAGGGTTCGAAAAGCCGGTTTTAAAATCTCAAAATGGTGACGAGCTTAAATTTGTAAGGATATTATACAGAACACTTCTTGATAACGATGTAAATGAAAAATACATAAATCAGATTCTTGAAGAAATAGAAAAATTTCTGCGTCCCGGCAACAGCATGGATGTTATATTGTCAAATGTATATCAGAAGCTTATTTTGCGTTTTGGACAGCCGGATACAATAAAGCTTACACCGGGAAAAACAAAGGTTGTATTTTTTGTAGGACCGACAGGTGTCGGAAAAACTACTACAATAGCAAAGATTGCATCTAAATTTAAGGTAGAGCATGATAAAAAAATTGCATTTATTACAGCCGATACTTATCGTATTGCGGCTACAGAACAGCTTCGCACATATGCAAATATACTGGATGCCCCTATGTCTGTAATATATTCAAAGGAAGAGCTGAATGATGCAATAGAAAAACATGAACAGGCTGATGTTATATTTGTGGATACTGCGGGATTTTCCCACAAAAACGAAGAGCAGAAGAGTGATATTAAAAATCTTATAGCCGGAATTGAGCCGGATTATGACAAGAGTGTTTATCTGGTGGTCAGCGCGACAACCAAGTATAATGATCTTAAGGCTATAGTGGATGCTTACGGTAAAATTGCCGAGTATAAGCTTATTTTTACAAAGCTTGATGAGACTTCATCATATGGAAATCTTTTGAATATAAAGCTGTATTCAGGCGCGAATATATCATATGCTACCGACGGACAAAATGTACCTGATGATATTGAGGTATTTGATACCCAGAAAATTGTAAAACAATTATTAGGAGGCAGAATTTGATGGATCAGGCCGAACAGCTTAGAAATGTTATAAAGCTTAGAAATCAGAATTTCGTTGATATTGCCAGGGTTATTACCGTCACAAGCGGCAAGGGCGGGGTTGGTAAGTCGAATGTTTCCGTCAATCTTGCTGCAAAACTCAGTCAGGCCGGAAAAAGGGTTATTATATTTGATGCTGATTTTGGACTGGCAAATGTTGAAGTCATGTTTGGAGTTGTTCCTGAATATACACTTGCGGATATGATGTATGATGGACACACGATTAAAGATATCATAACAAGAGGACCGCGTGACATTGATTTTATATCAGCAGGATCAAGTGTTGATGGGCTGAATAATCTGACACCGGAACAGATACATTTTCTTGTACATAAAATTGATGAGCTCAACAGTATGTATGATTTTATTATTATTGATACAGGGGCAGGAATATCAGATCAGGTAATGGAGTTTGTGGCATCAAGTTCTGAGATTATTCTTGTTACGACGCCGGAACCGACGTCTATTACTGATTCGTATTCACTGCTTAAGGCATTATATAAAAGAAAGAATTTTGTGCCGGATAATACCAGAATTAAAGTAATAGCAAATAAAGTTACATCCAAGGATGATGCTAATATAGTATACAATAAAATCAATTCTGTGGTAATACAGTTTTTGAAGGGAAGACTTGAGTATCTGGGATATATTCCATCGGATGTGTCGGTTGAAAAGGCCGTCAGACAGCAACAGATTGTTTCTATATGTGAACCCTTTTCCAAGGCTTCCAGGGCTTATGATGATATTGCCGAAAAGCTGCTAGGAAATGAACCGGCACAGAATACAGTTAAAAAATCAATCGCGCATATCTTTTCGAGCTTTTTAAAGAAACAATAAAAGAGGGTTGATATGGATTTTACAAAGAAAATTTTGCCAGGAGATAAACTTGATATTTCTCTCACCAATGCGGAAAATGATGCAGTGTATAAAAGCATGTTTTCGGATCTGATTTCAGAGAAAATGTGGGAGATTACTATGCCGGTTTCTGCCGGCAGGATAGTTCTGCTCCAGGTGGGAGAGCCGTTTAGCTTTATACTCTATACGTCGGATAAAGTTCTTTTAGAAGGCAGTGCAATAGTCAGAAAGCGTTATAAAAAAGAAAATCTTTATTTTCTTGTCGTAGAGCTGGTAAATGAGTTAAAGCGAATACAAAGGCGGGATTTTTTCAGAATGCCGTGTATGATTAATATGCGCTACAGCATGTTGGAATATGATGAAAATGTCTATAACAGTGAAGCGACTTTTTGTGATATGATATATAAGGGTACTGCAGGGATAGAAAAATCCCCGTGGTATGATTCGGTTATACTTGATATAAGCGGTGGAGGTATCCGTTGCTCCAACAATAAACCGATTGAGCTGGGGAGCTTTCTGATGGTTCGCTTTATGCTGAATGTAAATGATACAGATGAGGTCTTTGACATACTCGGCTGTGTTGTGAATTGTGAAAAGAGCCCCGATGAGACTAGATATTTTATAAGGATAAGGTTTATTTTTGAGAAGATTGCTGATCGAGAGAAAATAGTGCGTTATGTATTTGAGGAAGAGAGAAGAATACGGCGCAGGGAAATGGAGTAGTCTTATGAGTTTAGAAATTTTAGTGGTTGATGATTCTGCACTCCTGAGAAGGGTTGAGTGTGATATAATCAATTCAGACAATAAATTTAAGGTAACAGACACATGCAAGGATGGTCTTGAAGCATTGGAAAAGCTCCGCACCAAAAAGTATGACGGAGTGGTTTTGGACATCAACATGCCAAGGATGGATGGTCTTGAATTATTGCAGCAGCTTCAAAAGGAAAAGATAAAGGCCAATATTGTTATGGCGAGCACACTTACTGTTGAGGGTGCGAATGAAGCTATAAAATCATTGGAGCTTGGAGCTATAGATTTTGTTACAAAGCCAAGTAACATAATCGAAGCAAAAGGCGACGCTTTTAAAAAAGCATTGCTTGATGTACTGTATGCTGCAACAAAAGCAAGAGTTCATTTTAAAAAGCCATCTCCGGTAGTGGCTGCTGATAAAACAGCGGCGGCTTCAGTAAACAGACTTAAGAAGCCTGGACAAAACAAGATTATCGCGATTGCTTCGTCTACAGGAGGACCAAAAGCACTCCAGAGTGTTATACCAAGGATTCCGGCTGATATTGATGCACCGGTCGTACTTGTGCAGCATATGCCGGCCGGCTTTACAAGGAGCATGGCTGCAAGACTTAATGAGCTCAGTAAAGTTCAGGTTAAAGAAGCAGAAGACGGCGAACTTTTGAAAAAGGGTGTTGTCTATATCGCACCCGGAGGAAAACACATTGTGGTAAAAAGAAAAGGTGCCGCACATGTTATTGGCTATAGCGACATGCCACCTATCGGAGGACTCAAGCCGTGTGCGAATATTATGTTTGATTCGCTGGGCCAGACGGGCTTTGATGAGGCCGTGTGCGTTGTGCTCACTGGTATGGGCGCTGATGGAACAAACGGTATATTATCACTTGGCAAGAAAAAATCCGTACATGTAATTGCACAGGATGAGAATTCATGCATTGTATATGGGATGCCAAGAGCTATTTATGAGGCCGGTGTTGTGGATGAGGTTGTTGCATTGTCTAAGGTTGCCGAAACAATCACAAAAAACGTGGGGGTAAAATAAAATGGATGTAAGCCAGTATCTCGAAATATTTATTGATGAAAGTTCAGAACATATCCAGACATTGTCAGATTGCATTATGACTCTCGAGCAAGAGCCGGAGAATAAGGATACCATAAATGAGATTTTCCGCGCAGCCCACTCATTAAAGGGTATGGCAGGTACCATGGGATTCAAAAGAATGCAGCATCTCACACATGATATGGAAAATGTGTTTCAGGAGGTTCGAAGCGACAAGATTAAGGTTGACAGCTCTATGATTGACCTTTTGTTTAAATGCCTTGATGCTATCGACAGTTATGTAGAGAATATTAAAGAAACCTCGGATGAGGGAACAGACGATAATGAGGTTATTATTAAGGAACTGAACGATTTTATTGCAAAGGCAAATGGTGAGGCTCCTGCAGACAATACTCCGAAGGAGGAACCGGCTGCACAAGCACAGCCGGATTCGGCACAAAGTGAAAATCAGTCAGACGCTCTCGGAGAAATTGAACTCACTGACAACGAAAAAAAACTTGTGGATGAAGCTATTGCACAGGGACAGAAAATATATGGTGTTACAGTTACAGTTGCATCTGACTGCCTGCTTAAGGCTGCAAGGGCATTTCTTGTATTCAGAGCAGTTGAAGAAATGGGACAGATTGTGGTTTACAGACCAAGCTCACAGGATATAGAGGATGAAAAGTTTGAGCTGTCATTCAGCTTTTTTGTGGCAACAGGAGAGCCGTTTGAGAAAATACAAAAGGCTGCAGCAGATGTGTCAGAGATAGAAAAGGTTGTAGGCCGCGAGCTGACAACGTTCCATGTCGAGGGAGAGGAGCCTCCTAAACAGGAGGAGACAACTGCTCCTAAAGCAGATGTTCCTGCAGAGACCCCTAAGACCGCTAAAGCCCAGAATGAAAAAGCTCCTGCAAAAGAAGCACAAAAACAGGCTGTTCACCATAAAAAACCTGCCACCAGCAGGACTGTCAGAGTTGACATCGAAAAGCTTGATATGCTTATGAATCAGGTTTCAGAGCTTATTATTGCGAAAAACAGTCTGGTTGCCATGAGCGGTTCGGACGGATCTAACGGAAATAACGAGTCATTCCATGAGCAGATAGAATATCTTGAGAGAATTACCACAAATCTTCATGAGTCAGTAATGAAGGTTCGAATGGTTCCTATTGAGAGCGTGACTCAGAAGTATCCTAGAATGATCAGGGATTTATCTCGTACACTTAATAAAAAGATGGATCTTGTAATTACAGGTGAGGATACAGAGCTTGACCGTACCGTAGTAGATCAGATTGGAGATCCACTGCAGCATCTGCTTAGAAATTCAGCGGATCATGGACTTGAGAGTAATGAGGTCAGACTCGAAAGAGGAAAGCCTGAGGTTGGTACAATTTTCCTGAATGCATATCAGGAGGGAAACAATGTTGTTATCAAGGTGGGTGATGACGGTAACGGTATTGATACAGAGGCTGTCAAGAATAAGGCTATAGAAAGAGGTATTGTGACTGCAGACCAGGCTGAGAATTTATCTCAGAAGGATATCATCAATTTCCTGTTTATGCCAAGCTTCTCAATGGCTAAAAAGATTACAGATATTTCCGGCCGAGGTGTAGGTCTTGATGTTGTGAAGTCGGGAATTGAGCAGTTGGGCGGTGATGTATCTGTATCTACAGAGCTCGGAAAGGGAACCACGTTTACTGTAAGGCTTCCTCTTACACTTGCAATTATCCAGGCTCTTATGGTTGAAATAAGGGATGAGATATATGCTATTGCACTCGGTTCCATATCTAACATTGAGGATATACCTGTTGAGGATATAAAGTATGTCCAGGCCAAAGAGGTTATTCATCTCCGTGGCAGTGTTATTCCTATTATCAGACTTGATAAGATGCTCGATATTGAACCGCAGGAGAAGGAGCCTGATCACCTTACTGTTGTTATTGTACAAAAGGGTGACCAGCAGGCGGGACTTGTTGTGGACAACCTGATAGGACAGCAGGAGATAGTAATCAAATCTCTTGGCAAGTATATTAATGGAAACAAGCTCATCAGCGGTGCAACTATTCTCGGAGACGGTGATGTGGCTTTAATACTTGATGTCAATACACTTATGTAATTGGAGGACGGATACATGGCAGATAATGAATTTGATGTACAGGAAAAAGAAACCAGGCAATATATTTCCGTCAAAATCGGAGAAGAAAAATTTGGTATAGATATAGGATATGTTGACAATATTGTCAGAATGCAGAAAATCACACGTGTTCCAAAGGCTCAGGTGTATTTTAAGGGTATTATTAACCTAAGAGGTGAGATAGTTCCTGTAATGAGCGCCAGAATCAAAATGGGACTTGATGATGATGTATATACATCTCAGACAAGGATTATTATATTGAAGCTTGAGGAAAAGGGTGAGATTGGTCTTATTGTTGACGAGGTATGCGAGGTTGTTACGCTTGTGGTCGATGAAATCGATAAACCGAATATTGATGCTTCATCTTCATCTACGGGAAAAGAACTCTTTATAAATGGAATTGGTAAAAATGGTGATGAACTGATTTCACTTTTTGAGATTGGAGCTATCGTAGGAGAAAAAGAAAATAATTAAATGAACCATGTATAGTGAGGCAGTAGCTGCCTCACTATATGAGTTTTACAGTATAAGGATAAATATTTTATGAGCAGATTTTCTTTAGACAATGTTAATGAAATGTATATGGATGTGCTTAAAGAGCTTGGAAATATCGGGGCTGGAAATGCAACGACAGCCATAGCTGGCATGCTTGGCACATCTATGGCTATGAAGGTACCGAAGGTGCTGCTTGTGGACGCGACAAAGATTGGCGATGCAATCTGTCCCGAGGAAGAAACCATAGTAGGTATTTTTCTTGAAGTGGAGCAGGATATATCAGGCAGCATGATGTTTCTTATGAAAATTCCGGCAGCTCATTTTCTGGTGAATAAGCTTATGGGAAGAGCTCCTGAATATAATGAGCCGTTCGATGAGATGGATCTTTCGGCAATGAAGGAAATAGGCAATATTATTGCCGGATCATATCTGTCTGCACTTTCAACACTTACAAATCTTAGAATCAAACCGTCAGTTCCGTATATTGCAGTTGATATGGCAGCCTCAATACTCAGTGTTCCGGCTGTACAGTTTGGACAGTATGGGGACAATGCATTATTTATTGAGACGGAATTTGGCAACGAAGTTATGATGAATGGTTATTTTATATTGATGCCTGACCCTGATTCGTATGACAATATCTTATCGGCTTTGGGAATCAGTATGTAGGAGAAGCTTATATTATGGCAAAAACAATAAAAGTAGCGATGGCTGATTTACAGATAGCTAAAGCACCGGATTGCCTGACTACACTTGGACTTGGTTCATGCATTGGATTGACTTTATATGACCCTGTTATCAAGGTTGGGGGGCTTGTGCATTATATGCTGCCTGACAGTACAAAGCTGCGCAATAATACAAACATTGCAAAATTTGGAGACACCGGTATCAAAGAGCTTTACAATCAGATCGTTAAGGCTGGGGCAAATCCAAGGAGACTTGTTGCCAAAATTGCCGGTGGAGCGAAAATGTTCGAAATGGCAAGTACCATAGCGATTGGATGTGTTGGCGATAGAAATACCGAGATGGCAAAACAGATGCTTTCTTCATTAAAAATCCCATTAAAAGCAGAAGATACTGGACTAAACTATGGAAGAACTGTTATACTTGACTGTGAGACAGGAAATTATATAATTAAAGCTGTCGGTAAATCAGAAAAGGTGATTTGATATGAAAAGTAAATTTTTGCCTCCGCTTGTCATGCTTTTGGCGGGCTTTGTCTGCAGCATACTTTCTTTGCAGCAGAGAGTTGATTTGATGACATTTACCACAAGACTTCTTTCGGTTCTGGTTATATTTTATATAATAGGCGGTGTTATGAAGCTTGTGCTTGATAAAGCATTAAATGTAATGGCTGACAAGGATACGAATGAAAATGAATCTGAAAAGGCAGATGGCACACCGGGTGACCATACAGATGACACATCAGCCGGTTCAGATGACGGAAATTCTGATGAATAAATCATTGGATTTAATTATATTATACCGGTCTGCCGAACTCAGGGGGAACAATGAAAACAGTAGATAAAGAGAAGCTGTGGGATGATTATCGCAAGAATCCCACACCGGCATTGCGGGAACAGCTCATAATTGAATATGCACAACTGGTGAAGCTGGTTGCGGGACGTCTTAGCATGTATCTGGGACACAATGTTGAATACGAAGATCTTGTGAGCTATGGAATTTTTGGTCTTATTGATGCAATTGACAAATTTAACATGGAGAAAAATGTCAAATTTGAGACATACGCAAGCCTGAGAATCAGAGGAGCAATACTTGATCAGATAAGAAAAATGGATTGGATTCCAAGAACTGTAAGGCAGCGACAGCGCAAAATTGACGAGGCTATCAAGCAGGTTGAGCTTCGAACCGGCAAAACTGCAAGTGATGAGGAGCTTGCCATGGAGCTTGACATATCAGGAGAAGAGCTGTGCAACTGGCAGTCACAGCTTAAGGTTACGAATGTCATTTCACTTGATGAGTTTACAGAGGCAGGACCTGAGCCGGTGATGGATGCCACACACAATTCACATTTCACACAGCCTGAAGAGCTTATCGCAAAGGAAGAGCTTAAGACAATGTTGGTGAAATCTCTTGATAATCTCACTGAAAAAGAGCGAAAGGTTATTGAGCTTTATTATTATGAGGATTTGACGCTGAAGGAGATAAGCAATATACTTGATGTGTCGGAATCGAGGGTTTCACAGCTTCATACCAAGGGTCTGATAAAAATGCGCAAGGTTATGGGACCTTATATGGATATTCTGACAACAGATTAATACATGATGAAGGGGATAATATGACTACTTTGGAAATAACACTCATATTGGTAGGAATAGTTTTTTTGATAGGCAGCTTTATGGTAAAGGATAAGCTGTCTAAAAACGATTTGGATAAAATTGCGGATATGAGCGCTGAAGAATTAAAGGTTATAACAGAAAAAGAGGTCAAAAATGCTGAGTCGGCGATAGACGGAATGTTAGACGAGCATATTGCCTCGAAAACGGATGAAACTAAAAGAGATTTAGAAAAAGAAACAAATTCGAAGATTATGGCTATAAATGAGTATTCTGATACGGTTTTGGATTCGATTAATAAATCTCACAATGAGATAATGTTTTTATACAGTATGCTCAACGATAAACATGAAGAGCTCACACGTCTGTCCGGAAATATTGAAAAAATTACTGCTCAGGCAAAAAAAACATTTCAACCGGTTGAAGCATCCAAAATCAATAATTTTTCAAACAAATCCGTGTCAAATGTAAAGCCTGTGGTTAATGCTGCACCTGTATCAAATCGTCAGGCGGTAACTGAGAGCAGAGGCATTGCTTCTTCAGATATTGTTACAGGAACAAAAAACACAGCAAGCGTAAAAAACCAGAATGTATCGGCACAAAATATGATGTCACAGCATGCAGCAGCACAAAATATAGTGTCACAAAATACGGTGGTTCGGAATACTGCAGTTCCAAATACAGTGGTTCCAAATATGGCAGCGCAAAATGCAGTGGTTAAGAATGTGGCGGTTTCAAATATGACAGCACAGAATATGACAGATTCGAATACAGCAATGCAATCCCGGAATCTGTCAGACACAGATGCGCAGAGCGGCAGGGTTTATGATATTTCAGAGATTAACCATAATCCGCAGATACTGAGACTTTACAAATCAGGAAAAAATATCGTGGAAATAGCAAAAGAACTTGGGCTTGGCAAGGGTGAGGTTAAGCTAGTGATTGATTTATATAACGAGGGAAAATAAAGTGAGACTAAAATATTATCTTCGTGGACTTGGACTTGGGATTATATTTGCCGTTTTTATAATGATGGTGGGATATCGCAATCATGGTTCATCAATGTCAGATTCGGAAATAATTGAAAAGGCAAAGGCTCTCGGAATGGTTGAAACAGAAGACTCATCCGGGATGAAGAGCGATAAAAAGACCGATAATAAAACTGATGAAAAATCAGATAAAAAAATAGACACATCAGAGCCGGATACAACAATAGCAGACACGTCAGCGGCTGAGGATACACAGACCGGCACCGACAATACCGATGCAGACAATATCGCCGGTACAGCGGATGTTGATACAACAGCTCCTTCGGATGTTGCTGCAACGGACAGTGCTGCATCAGATGCTGCACAGCCACAGCAGAATACCACCTTCACAGTTACAGTTGGCAGTGGAGATACCTGCAGGATGATTGCTGAAAGATTACAGGCGGCAGGTATTATTGATGATGCTGAGAAATTCAGGGCTTATATGGGACAAAAGGGTGTGGATCAGTTTATAGCTGATGGCAACCATGAGATACCTTATGGAGCTTCATATGACGATATAATTAATATACTTACACAAAAATAATAAAATATTGCTTGCACATAAGCCTTTGGTATGTTATAATTCCAAAGGCTTAAATACTATAAAGCACGTGTG
>OGQZ01001418.1_pt1 | contig 18342 bp, 7 predicted proteins | sample 1553321 | NCBI WGS metagenome assembly OGQZ01 (sample SAMEA2579958, study PRJEB22360) | human gut metagenome | reverse complement strand
GCCGTCTTTCTCCTTTGGCCGTTTGCCCGAAAAGGACGGGAGCCGAAAGAACGCAGGCTGGCAGCGTCTCACCCTCTTTCGCCTCCTGAAGACCTCGCTCCTTCCTGAATTTTCTCAGGAAGAGATCGACCGTCTCGAGAACTACGTTCTTTCCCGCCGCATCCGTCCCTGGCAGTGGCATGACAGCTGGGAGCAGCGCAGCTACCGCCATCTCGATGAGACGCCACCGCCGCTGTCTGAAGCCGAGCTCACCGAGCGCCGCCGCGTGAATGAATGGCGCACGCGCCTCACCTCTCTTCTCGATCCTCTCTCTGCCGCGTGGAAATCCGCCGTTTCCGCCAAAGACCGCGCAGCGCTCCTCTACCGGTTCCTCCTCAGCGAAAAGGTGCCTCACTCCTTAGCGGCATGGGATAAAGCCTCTTTCGAAAAGACAGGCCTTCGCCCCCACCTTCAGGTTTGGAAGAAGGTGCTGGGCCTTCTGGATGAGATCGTCCATGTCGCAGGGGATGACCCGATGACCGCCGAAGATTTCCGCGTCCTCTTCGAAGACGGGCTCTCTGCCCTCACCTACTCCACCATCCCGCCGACCCTCGACCATGTGACCGTGACAGGCATGGACCGCGGCTATGCGATGGAAGCGAAAGTCGTCTTCATCCCCGGCGTGATCGAAGGCGAATTTCCCAAGCGCGTCGAAGAGAGCGGCTTCTTCTCCGAATGGGAAAAGCAGTCACTCTATGAAAACAGCCAGCTCACCTTCGGGAATGATCTCATGCAGATGATCCATCAAGAGCAGTTCTTCGTCTACCTCGCCCTCACCCGCGCCTCCGATGCTCTCTACCTCATCTCCCCATCGCTCGGAAGCGATGGGAAAGAACGCGAGCCATCCTTCCTATCCCTCCAGCTCGCCAAGCTCGGCTACAGCGCAGAATGCGCCGCCGCTTGCGCGCCCACGCTGGAGGATCCCGACCCCAGTTTCTTTGCCAACCCTGAAGAAGCCCTCTCGCTCCTTCCCCGCCTTCTGCAGGAAGGTTTGCCGGGAAGCACCTCCCCCTGGTGCGCACTCGCCCGCTGGGCGATGGCAAGTCCCCACTGGCAGCGCATCCTTTCTGAAAAGCTGCGCGCTCTCTCCTACAGCAATACCCCCGACACCCTGCCGCAAGAGCTCGCCCGCGCCCTTTTCCAGCCCGGCGGCCGCTTCGTAAGCTCCATGACGCGTCTGGAAACCTATCGCAGCTGTCCCTACAAGTACTTCCTCCAGTACGGTTTGGCGCTCGCCGAACGTGATGAGGGAGAAATCCAAAGCCTTGACCTTGGCAACTACCTTCACGCAGGCCTTCACCAGTTCGGCAGCACACTCACTCGGCAGCAAAGGCAGTGGCGCGACGCCAGCGATGACGACATCCGAGAGATTTCTGCCACCATCGCAGGCGCCCTCTCCGAAAAGATGAAATACGGCATCCTCTCCTCCGACGCCACCTCCCGCTACACGAAAAGAAGCCTCGACCGCACCTTCCGGGAAACGCTCACCTTCCTTCGCTCATGGAGCCGGCGAAGCGAATTTCATACAGAAGCCCTCGAGAAAGCCTTCTACCTCCACCTTGCCAAAGAAGACGGCGAGACACTCACCATATCCGGAAAGATCGACCGCTTCGATATGAAGGACAATGCCGTCGCCATCTTTGACTACAAGACCGGCCATACCGACGCCGCGCTCGCGGAAATCGTCGCCGGACTGAAGCTCCAGCTCCTCACCTACCTTCTCGCCGTCGAGCAGGAACACCCCGAAGAGCCGCTACTCCCCGCTGCGCTCATGTATATCTACCTGTCAGGCAATGTCACCAAGGTCGAGCAGGTCCCGCCGAATGGAAACGTCAACCTTTCTGAAAAGGATCACGCCTCCGGCTACGTCCTCGCAGATCCGGATCTTCTCCGCGCCCTCGACAAGGACGCCGGCGAAAACGACTCCTGCCTGCCTGTGAAATTTAATAATGACGGCAGCCTCCGTAAGGGATCTGCTGCCACCCTGACTAAAGAACAATTCTCCGCCCTTCTTACCATCGTCAGGAAAAACATCCTCTCTCTCCACAGCCGCATGATCGCAGGCGACATCTCCATCTGCCCTGCCAGCTACAAAGGCACTGCCCCCTGCCGCTACTGCCCCTACCACACCATCTGCCGCTTCGACCCCGGTCGAGAAGAAGAGAATTACGACTACGTGCGACTCCCAAGCGACAGCACGCTGAAAAAAGAACTGGAAGAACGCGCGAAAGAGTGACAGGCTCTAGTGACTAGTGACTGGTGACTAAAAGACCAAAAGACTAGGAGACTGGGAGACCGGGAGATATCTGACGTCTAGCATCTGACATCAGGCATCTAACGTCTCAAGCGGGCATCACCACCATTTATACTCCGCGGCGCTTCATGATTTTTATGCGCCGCACCACCATTTCTCATCCCTCATTAAAAAAAGGAGTCATCATGAGTTGGACACCCCAGCAGGAAGAGGCCCTGCGCATCCGAAATAAAAACCTCCTCTTATCCGCCGCTGCGGGCAGCGGGAAGACCGCCGTCCTGACGGAACGCATCACCCGCCTCGCTGCGGATCCGGAAAGTCACGTCGACATCCACGAACTCCTGGTGCTGACCTTCACAAAAGCCGCAGCCAGCGAGATGAAGTCCCGCATTTCCGCCTCTCTCACCCGTGAGCTCGAGGCCGCGGATGCCGCGCAGGATCTCCCGCTCGTCCACCACTTAGAGCGACAGATCTCGCTCCTTTCGAGCGCGCAGATTTCCACCCTGGATGCCTTCTTCCAGTCCCTCGTGCGTCAATATTTCTACCTGCTCGATCTTGACCCGAAGACACGCATCATGGCCGATGAAAATGACGCGCGCCTTCTCGCCGATGATGTACTGACAGAAGTACTCGAGCGCTGGTATGAGGAAGGAAATCCTGATTTCCTCACCACCTGCGACCTCTTTGTGAGCGGTCATCAGGATCAGGCCCTGCGCCAGATGATCCTGCGCATGCACAGCTATGCCTCCTCCATGCCCTTCCCGAACGTCTGGCTCGCGCGCCTCCCCGATGCCTATGAGATCCCTGAAGATGCCACGCTCGATGACCTCCCATGGACGCAGCCCATCCTATCCGAGCTCATCGACACCGCCGGAAAGATCTGCGACCTCTACCGGCAGGCCTTCTCCCTTCTGGATACGAATCCCATCGCACGCGATGTCTATGGCGAGACGCTCAGCCAGGAGTACGCCTTCTTTTCCTCTCTCGCCCAAGTCACCACATGGCAGGCACTCTATGCCATGCCCTCCTTTATCCCGCAAAAGATGCCGAGCCTCTCCGCCGCCAAAGCCAAAGCCTACGGCATCAAGTCCACGGATTTTAACAAATCCCCTGACGCGGAATCGATCAAAGCTCTTCGTGACATGGCCAAAGACACCTATAAGAAAAAGCTCATCCCCTTTCTCTCCATTACACCCGCGCAATGGAGAGAAGAGACGCGCGCCATGGCCCCGGAAGTCAAAGTCCTCTCCGCGCTCGCGCTCGACTTCGGACGCAGCTATCTGGCAAGGAAAAAGCAGGAAGGCGTGATGGAATTCAATGACCTCGAGCACTACACGCTCTCCCTTCTGCTCGATACGGAAAATCCAGCCTTCACCCCCGAGCACGCCGAAGACTTCCCCTCCGAAGCTGCACTCTCCATCCGAAGAAACTACAAAGAAGTCATGATCGACGAGTATCAGGATACGAATGGCATTCAGGAGCTCATCACCACTCTTCTCTCGAACGGGCATAATCGCTTTCTTGTCGGCGACATCAAGCAGAGCATCTACCGCTTCCGTCAGGCAGACCCCACGTTTTTCCTCTCCAAGTACCACCGCTTCCATCAAGAAAGCGAGAGCGGCCAGCGCATCGACCTGAACCGCAACTTCCGAAGCGATGCCACCGTCCTTTCCTCCATCAACTACCTTTTCAGGCAGCTCATGACAGAGAAAAATCTGGAACTCACCTACGGCGATGCCGAAGCCCTCTATCCGGGACGATGCGAAGAAGCGCGCCCGAAAAACTACGTCGGCGGCCGCGTCACGATCGAACTCGTCGATGGCAGCGAATTGGCCGAGGCGGACCAGCCCGAGCTCAAGGAAATCTCCAAAATCGACACCGAAGGCCGTCTCATCGCCCGCCATATCGAAAGCCTCATCCAAGAGGGAAGACAGGTGATGAATAAAGACGGCACCTTCCGTCCCGTCCAGTATGGAGACATCGTGATCCTTCTCCGCTCCATCGCTGCGAAAGGCCCCGCCCTGCTCAAGATCCTGAAAGACCATCACATCCCCGCCATCTCCTCCCGAGACGATGACTATGTGCAGAACCTGGAAGTCAAAACACTCATCGCCCTCCTCCAGATCCTGGATAACCCGCTGCAGGACCTGCCGCTCACCGCCGTGCTCCGCTCCTTCTTCGTGGGGCTCACCGAGACAGACCTCGCTCGTCTCCGCCTCCTGATGAAAGAAAACCAAGCGGACCACCTCTTCCCCCTTCTCGGGGAAGCTGCGCCCCTTCTATCCCCGGAAAAGGCTGATGCCCTGTCCGCCTTTCTCACCCACTTTAGCACATGGCGCGAGCATGCCGTGCAAGGCGGCATCGCACCACTTCTTCAGGAAATCTGGGAAGACACCGACTACCCCCCCTACGTCTCCGGTCTTCCCGGCGGCCATGTCCGCCGCGCCCACCTGCTCGCCTTCTATGAGCTCGCCCGCACGCGCGACGCTAGTACGCACAACGGCCTCTACCCCTTCCTTACTGAATTATCGAGCCTTCTCAAAGGAGATGGCCGTTTTCAGGCAAAGACCGATGCCGCCCCCGCCAATGCCGTTCGTATCATGACCATCCACAGCAGCAAAGGACTGGAATTCCCCGTCGTCTTTCTCGCCGACCTTGCGAAAAACTTCAATGCTTCGGATATGACCGGCATCGCCCTCTGCCACAAAGGACTCGGCCTCGGTATCCAATACTTTGACCGCGAAAGACGCCTGCGCTGGCCCTCCCTCTACTGGTACGCCGTCCGCGCCGCCTCCGAGCGTGAAAACCGCGCCGAAGAAGCACGCCTCCTCTACGTCGCCATGACCCGCGCCCGCGATGCCCTCTACCTCACCGCCTCCGTCACGGACGCAGGGAAAGTCCTCGCTGCCTGTGCGACCCCGCTCGCCGGCAGCGGAAGTGACACACCGCGCCCGCTTCCCTCGCACCTTGTTTCCCATGCCCGCTCCTATCTGGACTGGATCCTCCCTGCCGCGCTCCACCACAGAGACCTCTCCCCTGTCTGGAACCGCCTCGAGAAGATTCCCGCCTTCCAAAGCGATGCTGTGGGCGACCACTCCCACTTTGATTTCCACATCATCTCCCAGAAAGACCTGCTCACAGAAAGCGAGCGAGCCCGCCTCGAAGAAAGTGAGAAACCGGAAACAGCGAAAGAAGAAAAGAACGAAGCGCCCGCCTTCGATAGAAACGCCTTTCTCGCCCATCTTCCGGAAACCGTCCCGGACTGGCTCTCCCGACAGCTCACATGGCGCTACGCCTTCCCCGGCGCGGCAGCGACCCCGGCCAAGCTCCCCGCCACCGCCGCCGTCAAGCTCCGCGAAGAGGCAGAATACGCTGGGGGTGAGGCGCCCTACGCTTCCTCCATCCTCGCAGAAGACCTTGATAACGCAGCAGAGACAGAGGGCCTTCCTGCCGACTATAGCGAGCCCCCCACCTTCCTGAACGAGGACGCTCCCCTGTATAGCGGCACCTCCTTCGGCACCCTCATGCACAAGGCGATGGAAATGATCGACTTCACCACCCTTCCTCCTACCGAAGACGCCCTCAGAAAACACATCCGCGCCCTTTCTGACAAGCATGTCTTCACCGAAGAAGAGACGAAAGTCCTCCTCTCCCATCGGAGAAATCGCAATCCCATCGAAGCCCTCCTCGCCTTCGCCAAAGGCCCCCTCGCCGCTTTGATGCGAAGAGCCACCACCCTGAGAAAGGAAATGCCCTTCTCCATCCTCCTTCCCGCCCATTCCTTCTACCCGCAGTGCGAAGAGGGCGAGACTCTCTTCCTGCAAGGCGTCATGGACTGCCTCGTAGAAGAAATGGACGGCCTCACCATCATCGACTACAAGACCGACCGCACCATGACCGAAGAAGAACTGAAAGCCCATTACAAGATCCAGCTCCAAGTCTACGGCGAATCCGCCGAAAAATTACTGGGAAAGACCGTCAAACACCTCTACCTCTGGTCCTTCACCTTCGGGAAAGCCATCGAAGTGGAACGATGGGAGGCTAGTGACTAGTGACTGGTGACTGGTAGCTAGGGATTAGGAATCTCAAGCGACTAAGAGACTAGAAGACATCAGTCTCTCTCGTATCATCATTTCGAGCGGAGTGAGAAATCTTTGTCATTCTCGTTCAAACGGTTCCCATCAGACAAACTCAAACGGGAAACCTGCTACCCGCTCACCTTCGAGCATCGCCCGCTTTTAATCAGCGTTTTCCTAGAAACGCCAGTCTCAAAACTCCCCCCTTTGATTTCTCGTGGACAAATCGCATAACGCTTTATATAATATGTACATCATTTTATGATTATGCATTTTAGAAGAGGCGAGAAGAATGAAAACTTGGAAAAGAGGATTGGCACTGGCCGCAGCGGCCGTGCTCGCGCTTGGGCTTGCATCCGGCTGCGGCAGCGAGAAAAAGACAGACTCTGCATCGGGCAAAGCCCCGCTGAAAGTCGCTACCAATGCGACGTATGTGCCTTTTGAATTTAAATCCAAAGATGGAAAAGACTATACCGGCTATGAGATCGACGTAGTGCGCGCGGTAGCGAAAGAACTAGGCCGCGATGTGGAATTCAAAAACATTGCGTTTGACGGACTCATCCCATCTCTGCAGTCGCATGAAGTCGACATGACGGCTTCCGGCATGACAGCCACGAAAGAAAGAGCAGACAAGATCCTCTTCGCCGCCCCCTTCTATGCGACGAAGCTTGCCGTCGTGACTCCGAAAGACAGCCCGATCCATTCTGTCGAAGACATGCAGGACGGCAGCGAAGTCGCCGTGCAGATGGGCACGACGGCCGCGTACTATGCCCAGGATAAGGGCATGAAGATCCGCGGCTTCGACCATGCATCAGATATCGTGATGGAACTCAAAGCAGACGGTGCGAAGTCCGGCATCCTCGACAAACCGGCGGCAGACTACTTCGTCGCTACAGACGGCAAGGATAAATTCCGCGTCGTCGATGTGCCAGACTCGAAAGTCCAGTACTTCGCTTTTGGTTTCAATAAAGACAATAAAGAACTGCAGCAGCAGGTCAATAAAGCCATCGCCGACCTGAAGCAGAAGGGTACGCTGAATGAGCTCCACGAAAAATGGTTCAAGACGCCCGTACCGGAAATACCAGACACCTGCGAAGAAGCGCTGGGGTTATAAGACATATAAGACAATAAAAAAAGACCCGTGAGATTTTGATATGATCTCACGAGTCTTTTTTATTGCCGAGCCGCCATCGGCTATTTGATCGTCACACCCTTGGTATCCTTGATGAAGAAAAGGACATTGAGTGCTGCCGCAAGGTACACGCAGGACAGCAGAGCGAAAGCCGCAGAGAAGCCATTCGCCTGTGCCAGCGCACCGATGATCGCCGGAGCGAAGCCGCCGACCGCACGGCCCGTATTGAAGATGAAATTCTGCGCCGTCGAGCGCGCATCCGTCGTATAGTTTTCAGAAAGCAGCGTACCATAGCCGGCCATCATGCCATTGCAGAAGAAGCCGAGCACCGCACCGCCGAAGAGCAGCGCCATCGGCGTATTCAGATTGACATACACATACACCATCGCTGCCGCACACACGTAGAAGAGCAGGTACGGTTTCTTACGGCCAAAACGATCCGAGAGATAGCCGAAGACATAGATGCCTGCGATCATGCCGATGACCGTGACGACCATCCAGCCTGACATCGAGCTCGTGGAAAGGCCGTGCTCCTTCAAAAGGATCATCGGCAGCCAGACCATGATGCCGTAATAGCCGAAATTCTGCACACTCGTCATGATGGTGAGAGAAATCGTGGTCACCGTCTTCGATGAGCTGGAGAACAGATGCGCCAGCGGGAACTTGCTTGCTTCCGCGAGCTCTTCCTCTTCTTCCGCTGTCAGCGTCTCTCCAGCCGCTTTTCTTGCTTTCAGCTGCTTCTTCAGCTCCTTGCGCTTCAGCCACATCGGCGGTTCCTTCAGTCCATGACGCGCCCATGCCGCCAGCAGCGCCGGAACGACGCCCACGAGGAAGAGTCCTCTCCAGCCGTAATCCGGAAGAACGACAGCCGCCAGGATCGCAGCGAGCACAGCACCCGCCTGCCAGCCCATCGCCACGCCCGCCGTAGCACGCGCGCGCTTCGCTGCCGGCCAGGTCTCCGTGACCAGCGTCATGCCGATCCCGTATTCCCCGCCAAGGCCGAGCCCTGCGAGGAAACGAAGGATATTGAGATGCATGACATTGTCCGCAAAAGCGCAGGCACCGGTGAAGATCGAGAAAATGATGATGGTCAGTGCAAAGGTATGCACACGACCGAAGTAATCAGCAAAGACGCCGAAGAGATATCCGCCAAGGACCGTACCGATCAGCGTGTACGTCGCGATGAGACCGCCTTCCCCGAGCGTCAGGCCAAACTCTGCAACGATCGCTGCCATGGCAAAGGACAGGATCAAAACGTCCAGCCCATCCATCGCATACCCGATGATCGAAGCCCACATGACCTTCCATCGTTCCTTCCGGGTGACGCCAGTTTCCTCAAATTCCAATTCTTCCAAAGATTTTTCCGACATAATACCTCCCCTGCGTGTCTGATCTTGTGCAGACAATGACCCTGAAAATCATATAGTGCGAAAGACGCACAAAATTATCTAATTATATAATGAGGATGCGTCTTTGAAAAGAGGAGAACGGTTAATTTTAGAAAAAGTTGAGAATTCAAAGAGTTATTATGATGAACCGATTCTACAGTCTGAATCGTTCTATGAGCGTCAGGGCAGCTGATCAAAATATCAGACCTTTCATGTTTTTATCTCAACTTTTTATATGGGATGTCAGCCAAATGTGGCTCATTTTTTTCACGGCCATTATGCCCCTAAATAGATCAGCTTTTATTAAGGAAAGGTAATCATGAGGTTTTGCAAATACTTATTGTTAGTGCTAGAATGAGTAATCAAGAAGAAGAAAAGCCCCACATGTAAGGGAGGGAAACTCTATGAAAAATAGATGGATAATTATACCAATCACGTTTTTATGCCTTGGTACGCAAGCATATGTAGATGCGGCAGATGTATCACAACCTTTTGCACACCAGGAATTGCAAAATCAAGCGAAAGAAATAGCCAAGTGGAAAGCAGACAGAGAAAGTCTGTCTCGTATACAAGTAGAAAAAGCAGATGGTGAGAAAGGGATGTCCAGTGGCTCCCTTCCATCAGCTGCTTTTTATGTGCAAGAAATCACGCTGAAAAATCTACCTGAAGAATTGGACTTTCTGTATGACTTGCTTCCTTCCTACGAAAACAGAAATTTGAAACTGTCAGATATAGAAGAATTGGTACGGGAACTGAATCAAAAATTACAAGATAAGGGCTATGTGACAAGCCAAGTGGTAATACCGGAGCAAAATCTATCTGGGGAGAAACTTGTTTTGTATTGTACCCCTGGAAAGTTAGGACAAGTGGTATATGCAAAGGGAAGCGAGAATCTTCCATGGAAAAATGCTTTCCCCATCCGAGAGGGAGATTTGATGAATCTTCGGATGCTAGAGGAAGGTCTGGAGAATATGAAGCGGCTCTCTTCGCTCGATGTGTCTATGAAAATCCTTCCACCCAATGAACCGGGGTTTTCGGATTTGGAGCTCACCATTCATAGCCAGAAACAAGTCCATGGCAGTTTGTCTTTCGATGATTCTGGGATGAAAGAAACGGGGAAAGACCAATTTACAACCAGTCTTGGATTTGATCGAGTGTTCAATGCCAATGATGTCTTATACATATCCAATACGCTAGACACTAGCCGGGATTGGAGTGAAAAGGGGACACGAAGCCAGAGCTTTAGTTATTCGATTCCCTGTGGCAAAAATAGACTGACCATCAGCCATAGCAGAAATTGGTACAACCAACTTGTCTTCTCTAAGCCATATGACTTTACCAGTTCCGGAAAGTCGCAAACGAGCCGTGTAAGTCTAGAGCATATGATTTCTCGTTCTCAGACAGAAAGACGATCCATGGATATCACGGTGAGCAAACGGAATTCTCATTATTTCATCAATGATACGGAAATTCCTGTGCAGGCAATGAACACATCAGCTTTGGAAATTGGATTCAATGACCGAATCTATTTCGGAAGAAATACTTTGTATCTTCGAGTAGCGCACAAACAAGGTATGGGATGGTTCGGTGCGCAGAAAGAAAATGAATATCCAGATGCGCCAAAGACAAGATACCAGATGTGGCTCTTTGATGTAGATTGGTATCAGCCTTTTACCATGGGACATCGCCCCGCTACTTTTTCCAGTTCCCTTCACGGACAATGGAATAGCAAAGGCAATCGTCTCTATGGCGTGGATATGCTAAGTATAGGAAACAGATATACTGTGAATGGCTTTGATGGAGAGTACACTCTCATGGGCGAAAGTGGTTGGTACTTACGAAATGAATTAGCCAGCACGATTCCCTCTTTGCGTAGTGAAGCCTATGTGGGACTGGACGTAGGTTCTGTGTATGGTGTTAGTACCGACACATTGTTTGGTAGAACCATTGCCGGTGCTACTATCGGGATGAGAGGAACTTTTTCCTCTGGTATTTCCTACGATGCGTTTATCAGTCGAGCTTTGTATAAACCAGAAGGATACCACACCAGGCGGTGGCCTATGGGATTCACTATTACTTGCAAGTTCTAGTGATTAGTAGTTAAGGATTGGGAATTAGGAATTTAATTGTCTAATCTTTAATGACTAATTTCCATTCCAATGCCTTCCCCATCGGGGAAGGTGGTTCCGAAGAAATCGGATAGGGAAACTCACGCTTTTCTTACATTAAGAAGAATACAGCCTAATTCCTCACCTGGTCACCAGTCACGAGTCACTAATAATAAAAGGAAGCGTCATATATCATGCAACGAAATCATACAAAACAACTCGCTAGAAAAATCATGAGCCTTCTCTTAGCAGGAGTGTTTTTCGCTGACACTGCCATTTTCGCTGAAGCACCGATTTTACCAGACCAGAGAGCCCCAGGAAACCGTCAGCCCTTAGTGCAAGAAACAGAGAATGGGATCCCCTTGGTCAATATTTCTGCTCCCACTGCCGGTGGCGTCTCTCGGAATGACTATGAACGATTCAATATACCTACTAAAGGGGCCATTCTGAATAACTCCTATACCCTATCAAAAACGGAACTGGCCGGTTACGTGCAAGGCAATGCCAATATGGCACAAGGTTCGGCGAAAATCATTGTGAACCAAGTGACCAGCGGAAATCCTACGACGATGAATGGATTTCTGGAAGTAGCAGGCCATAAAGCTGATGTGATCATTGCCAATCCGAACGGTATTACCGTCAATGGTGGCGGATTCATCAATACAGCTCGTGCCATTTTGACCACGGGCAAACCGGAGTATGACAACAAGGAACAACTGAAAGATTTCCGCATAGATAATGACGCTACCATTCTTATCACCGAAAATGGGCTCAATGGCAAAAAAGCAGACACATTGGAACTTTATACCAGAGCCGCAGAAATCAAAGCGGCTATCTTTGGGAATACCGTACATGTCACCACCGGTGCCAATGTGATTGATGCCAATACAGGGAAAGTCACTGCTATCGAAGGAAAAGGAAAGAAACCGGAGATTGCCATTGATGTGAAAGACCTAGGCGGCATGTATGCTGGACGTATCTTCCTTATTGGCAATGAAAAAGGCCTTCCTATAGACATTAAAGGTGCCATCGAAAGCCAGCATATGGTGCTGGATAACCAAGGAAACTTATACCATGCCGGCACTACCCACAGCACGGAAGACATGAGCATCCATGCGAAGACTATACAAAATACAGGAACCATGGCTTCTTCTGGACATATGAGGCTGCAGGCCGATGGACAGATCACCAATGATAAAATCATGGGAAGCGTTGGAAATATGGCAATCACTGCCAACCAAGTCACCAATCACAAGACCATTGCTTCTGAAAAAGACTTGTCCATTACCACAACCAGTGAAGAAGAAAATGCGCTGGACAATTCCAATAGTGAAATCCTTGCCAATGGAAATGTGACTATCCAAGCCAGTCATACGGACAATCTGAATGGTGATATCGCTTCTGGTAGTACCTTGTCTATCCAAGGAAAAACACTAAATAACTCTCAAGGGAAACTAACTGCTTATGGGAGCAATACCATTTCTGCGTCAGACAAACTGGAAAATGAACAAGGGCAAATAGCAGCCAATGAGAATATTTCTATTTCATCTGATCTGATTCATAATGCCCAAGGAACCATCACGGCTGGGCAGAATGAAACCATCACAACGAAAGATATCCAGCTGGATGGGAAATTGGTAGCAGGTAATAATCTGACTATCACCACAGATCATGACATCACCAATGACAGTGCGAAAGAAAACTACGGTATCACCCAGGCAGATGGAAATCTGACCATTTCCGCCAAAGGTAATCTGACTAACAGCAAGAAACTGGAATCCAAAGGGACACTTACACTCAATGCCAAAGATATTTCCAATAAAGAAAGTGGTGAGATCAACGGTGGCAGTGTTTCTATCACGTCCACGACTCTGACAAACCGTGGTTTAGTGAGTGCTGACCAAGCAAATACAATCACCACAGATATATTACAGAATATAGCTACCGGTCGCATCTATGGTGAAGACATTACCCTTCATGCTAAGACGCTGGAAAATAGAAAAGACAAAGTACTGGAAGAAAAACTGGCTGCTGCTATGAAAGATTTAAAGCAGAAAGAACAAGATCTGGATGACGCCTTCGCCATCGACGTGACCGCTTTCAAGAGCAATAGTAAAAAAGAAAACTATCTCAAAGAAATAGAAAATAAGCAAGCGGCCTATGCTGCTTCCAAAGAGGCTGTCGATGCTATTTTAGCAGATATGGCACAGGTGAAGTCTGCCACTATCGCTGCACGGAATGACATGATCATTACAGGGGATACCTTGCTGAATAGTGCCTCTTCTCTGCTCTATGCCGGTGGCGACATGTCTATTTCCGAAGCCAAAGACATCACTAACCAAGGAGCTGACATCAAAGCACAAGGAAATATGTCTCTCACAGCTCCTACCATCACCAATGCCAATGAGGCCTTCTCGGCAAAACGTGTATGGACAAGCGAAGTCACTAATCCTGACCTTATCCGTATTGATGAAAATGGACATCCAGAAAGAGGGCAATCTTTCACCAGAGATGAATTTTCTGCTCTGGATAGCGGCTATGGGGCGTACCATAACAAAGGTATCACCCCGAAAACACTCTACGAAGAAGCCGGTTATGACAAGATAGAACAAATCACCGAGGAAGAACGGAAAGACGGTGAAAAACCAGTCCCCGACGAATTAGTAGGCCAAGAAGCACCAAACTATGACTACAATGATCCCATTTTTAAAGAACTGGGTGTCAAATCCATGGATACTCCATGCCCCGGCTATGATGATCCGAAGCAAGTCGATTGGGACAAGCAGTATAAAGAAATATTGAATCAACTCAATGAAAAGATAAAAGCCTACAACGAAGAAGCCAAGGCTTACAATGATTCCATCGGTGCCATCGAAAGCAAAGCCATCAAGTATTACACCATCATTCGTACCACCCACCCACACATCAGAAAAGCAAGTGCAGGAAACCAAAGCCGGCACCATTTCCAGTGGTAAAGATATGACACTGACAGGTAACGTGACCAATGAAGACAGCCGCATCACTGCTGGGAATACCCTCACAGCCACTGGTGGCACACTGAATAACGTAGCTGAAAAGAACCAAGTACAGAAAATCACCTTCGGCACCACTCAAGAAAGCTATACCAAGAAAAAGCACTGGCCTCATAAAGCATGGAGACGGCACTATCGGGACCAAATTTTCATGACGCCACAGAAAGAGCTGGACAACCCCACCTCTCTTGATGTTGGATCCTATGAAGGAAACACAGGAAAGAACCCAAATAAAGAAGACATCACCCAGACCATGCGTGACAACGTCCAGCAGAATTTGAATCCATTTGCCTCTGGGAAAGAAACCAATCCAGGCAGTACAGCCGGAAAAGAAACAGGTAGCACGCTGTCTTTTATCCCAGATAGCTCTCTCTACAAGCTCCATCCAGAAGAGAAGGCCAAGTATCTCATCGAGACCGATCCGGCCTTCACCAACAAAAAGACATTTCTCTCGTCTGATTACATGTACAACCAGCTTCTCTGGGATAACGACAAAGTAAATAAACGGCTCGGTGACGGATTCTATGAACAAGAACTCATCCGGAACCAAGTGACCCAGCTCACTGGTATGCGTTATCTCAATGGCTATAGCAATGACGAAGAAGAATACAAAGCCCTCATGGATGCAGGTATCGCCTATGCGAAAGAATACAATCTGAAACCAGGCATCGCCCTCACCAAAGAACAAATGGCAGCTCTCACCAGTGACATGGTTTGGCTGGAAGCTACCTCTGTCACCGTGAATGGTAAGACATACGAAGTTCTCTATCCTCACGTCTATCTCAAAGCGGGCAGCGAGAAAAAGATGGCAGCAGACGGCAGCCTCATCAGTGCGAATCAGCTTGTCATGGAAGCCAAGAACCAACTCGCCAATAGCGGCGTACTGATGGGAAACTCCATCCTCATGCAGGGGAAAGACATCGTGAACCGCGGCATGATCTACGGCGATACCGTGCAGCTGAAAGCCTCTCATGACATCAAAGAAAGTGGTATCATCCATGCAGAGAATCAGGTATCGTTGACCGCGGATAACAATATCACCATGCAGGACACCGTGCTGCACGAAAAGAACCAGGATGTGCTGCATACCACCGTCGGCATCGCCGTCAAGGGCAAGGACGGCGTCCTTCTCATGGAAGCAGGAAAAGACATCCACCTCACCGGCGCGACGCTGGAAGCACTGGGAGACAATGGCTCCCTAATCCTGAAAGCAGGAAACAACATTCATCTGGACACGGATACTCTCGAAGCCAAGAAAGACATGACGGAGAACAGCGACAACTATATCCGCACTTATAGAAAAACAGAGACGGCAAACACACTCGCGGCCGGGAAAACCATCACCCTCGCGGCGGGTGAGAATTTGAGTGCCAGAAATACGACGGTACTTTCAGAAAACGGTCAAATAACGGTTGCCGCCAAGGGTGACGTGAATCTGGAAAACGGCTATAATGAGTCCAGGGACGACTATGGCCTGAAATACAAGGAACGCGGTCTCCTCTCCAGCAAGACCACAACGATCAAGAGCCATGACGAAAGCAAGACCGTGACAGCCTCGACCCTTTCGGGAGATGCCGTGCAGATCACCGCGGGCGGGAATACAAATATGACTGGATCCCAAGTCATCGGCACACATGACGTCGCGATTTCTTCCGGCAAAGATACGTTCATTTCCAGCGCGGAAGAGTACGAACGGCATGACTACGCCAAGCAGGTCAAGAAGAGCGGCCTGCTCTCGGGTGGCGGACTCGGCTTTACCATCGGGACGGAAAAACGGAAAGATCAGTATAGCGATGCTGACCTTCTGCAGAAAGCATCGACCGTGGGAAGCACCAGTGGCAATGTGTCGATCGAATCAGGCAACAAGGTAGAAATCGGCGCATCAGCCGTACTCGCGAGGAAGGATATTTCTATCACAGGCGAAAATGTACAGATTTCCAGCAAAGACAATGTGTATCATAGCGAAGAAAAGCACGAGTATAAAAAGAGCGGGCTCACTGTCTCTGCTACGGGTAGAGCAGTAGCAGTTCTGAGTGATGCTCTGGCTTATGCTCAAAAGGCATCCAGCGCTAGAGATAAACAACTGAAAGCACTTTATGGCGCAGAAGTCTACCAGACAATAGCAAAAGGGAAAGATGTCTTGAAAGATCTGTCAGGGAAAGGAATGCCCGGTGTCAGCGTAGGAATCGGAACCAGTTCTTTTAAAGCAGAAACACACAGAGAAACTATAGAAGCTGTAGGAAGTAATCTGTTGGCGAATAACGATATTCATATCACTGCCAAGAAAGACATCGAGATGAAAGGATCACAGATTATTGGTGATAATGTTTCTATGAATGCGGGAGAAAATATCACCCTCAGTGCAGCAGAAAATAGAAGCTCTAGTGACACGAAAGAAAGCAGCAAAAGCAGCCAGGCAGGTATGAGTTTTGCACCTACAGGAAATAGCTTCTATGCCAATGCAAGCAAAGGACAGGGCAATGAAACAGAAGGGATCTTCACCCATACCAGCAGCCAAGTCATTGCCAGAAAGGATCTGACCACTGAAAGCGGAAAAGATACAACCTTACGTGGCAGCAATGCCTATGGAGATAAAGTGACCATCAAGGCGGGCGGAAATCTGGCCATTGAAAGTGTACAGGATAAGGACAGCTATACATCTCATAATGAAAGTAAAGGCATGGGATTGAGCATTGGCAGTATGAAGAAGACAACCGATAATAACAAAATGAAATCCAGTCTAAAAGGTGGCTTGGCTGTTTGGTACGTCCAAGAGCAACATAGATTCCACCTATGAAAGCGTGACAAACCAAGCTGGCATCACTGCCGGTAGCCAAGGCTATGATGTCTCTGTCAAAGATACTACCCATCTCAAGGGTGGCTTGATAGATAGCCATGCAAGCCAAGACAAAAACACCCTTACCACAGGTACATTAGTATGGGAAGATATAGAGAACAAGGCAGACTATAAAGCAACCGCGAGTGGCAGAAACTATGGTGCCAGCTGGTCTCCGAAAGAAACCGTCGGTGATAAGAAGGTCGGCGGTTTGACCGGTGGTACTAGTCCGGTTAAATCACAACCGGTCAAGGGCAAAGCAGAAAGCATAACAAAATCTGCTGTTTCAGAAGGGGCGATTACCATCACTGATAAAGAACACCAGAAACAGGATATTTCTGACCTTAATCGAGATACAAAGAATACCTTGAACCAGTTGGAAAAGATTTTTGACAAAGAGAAGGTGCAAGAACGACAGGCACTGGCTAACGAATTTGCCAAACTGGGAGCCGAAAAGATTGGTGATATTGCCAAAGAAAAAGGCTGGGACAAGAATGATAGCAGGAGAACATTACTTCATGGGCTTTTAGGTGGTATCACAGCCAAACTAGGCGGGAACAATGTACTGTCTGGTGTAATGGCAGAAGGTGGTATGGAAAGTTTGCAGCCATTGCTGGATAACTTCTTGAAAGACCACCCAAACATGCGAGAAGAAGTCGCTAGCATTTTCGGATATGCGACAGGGAAGCTCTTTGGTGGAGATGGTGACGTAGGATCTGCTACAGCATGGAGTGGAACAAAGTTTAACTGGCTAAATCATGAACAGAACGATGCGTATCAGGAAGAACTGGACAAAGCTACAACAGCGGAAGAAAAGGAAGCTATTATTAAAAAGTATCGAGAAATCGATAATAGGCAAAATGATGAATGGCTAAAAGAACAAGATAGTGACATTTACTATAATCCATGGGGGACATATGGTGAAGCCCCTAACATTTATATGGTAACAGCTAAAAGAGATGCTTTGCCATCTAATAAAGGGCCTTCTATGTCTCAAATACTTATTTCATTGGGAGAAAACACTGCATCTGAATTTTTGAACGATCCATGGGAAAGAGCATTAGCTAATTTATCTGGTAAAGTAAAGACAGGTGTTTCTTGGGGCCTACGACTGGGTGGAACAGCAGGAATTACCTTTACAACGATTGATGCAATACAAGATTATAGAGATTATAGTGGCTCAAGATTGTGGCAAGCTTGGGGAGCAGATACATTACCCGCATGGGGCGGTTTCATTGGCGGAATTGGTGGAATTCCTGGCTCTATTGCAGGAAGTACGGTTGGTGATTTAGCAAAAAGTAATCTAAAAAATAAAATTCCAACAGATAAGCAATTAAAGGAACAAAATGATACTAAGGAGAAACCAAAAGATGAATAATATCTTTGTTGATATATATATATAGAAGGGTGCATTTTAGTGTGTGGGATTTTATCTGGAATTTATGCTGCTTATAGACAATATCAAATAGTAAAAAAT
>OGQZ01001410.1_pt1 | contig 18407 bp, 9 predicted proteins | sample 1553321 | NCBI WGS metagenome assembly OGQZ01 (sample SAMEA2579958, study PRJEB22360) | human gut metagenome | reverse complement strand
TGCATTTCAGCCAAAACGCAAGGACATTTAAAAGGAAACGCCTTTACGTTTTACTCAAAACTCTTCGACGTTTGATTTCAAATGCCTAAGAGTTTTCGTTTAAACGCAAAGGCGTTTTTTTATCCTGGCTTTTCTAAGCCGATACATAGCCCAATTTTATTGTCTACATATACCACAGTTAGCGAATCACCACATAGATAAATAATCAAATTATTTACTATTTTTCATTTATTAATAAAAAAGATTTTTTTCATTCATCACATTAATATACTTTTGCGACGAACCAAACAGCGAAACTAAGATTTAATACTAACTATACTATTAACGAAAAAAATTATATAACCTAACCTTGTAACCTAAAAACAACCAAAACTAAACTTTAAAACTTTCATTTTCAGTATTTTACACTATACCCCTTCACAGGGATTACTATCTACATTAATAACCTTAATTCCTATTCAAACATGCAAAAAGGAAAAACAAGCAAGTTTGTCCCCAAACTTGGACTGGTATTGTGGATGTTTCCACTTTCCTCCTGGGCTATTGCAGGTACGATTCCTGAAGCTAACTCCGCCCTGACATCGTATGCTCATGAAGCCAGAGAAATTGATGCAATTGCGCAAAGTGCCCAAAAACGAACCGTCACAGGTACAATTACCGATGCCTCGGACGGAACTCCTATCATTGGAGCAAACATTGTTGTAAAAGGAAGCCAAACGGGAGTCATCTCAGACCTTGACGGTAACTATTCAATAGAAGTTACAGGAGGAAACCAGCAATACTCCTCTCCAATCTATCATGCGGAGAAATCATTCTCTCATTTCCGCTTTGCCGTACTAGAAAGTGCAGCAGGTTCTATGACCAACGGAAATGCATGGTTTAACCTTGGAGAACTTGTATTATACGGAAACTAATGCTACATTTACAACGAGAGGAAAATGTTTTCCTCTCGTTGCCACTCAAATCTAAATTTCTATGAACAAAAATCTTTTTAGTTTTACACTGATTGGCCTGTTATGTCTTATTTTCTCCTCCTCTGGATGCAAAGACAAAGAAACATTGAAAAACGGGACCTTTGCTATTGAAGAAACAGATCTCACCAAAGAGTTCGGCAGTGCCGCTGAAACCATCTTCATTCCCATAAAGACCACCCTCTCACTCAATGAATGGAAAGCAGAAACTGATGCTGACTGGCTTTATGTGTCTACGCAAGAGGAAAAAGAAAACGGTGCACAAATCAAGCTGGCCGTTACTGCCAACACCTCTAGCGAACGCAGAAATGCGGTAGTCAAAGTATTGTCTCCCATTCAGAATTATGTTATCAATGTCACGCAATATGCCTCTTCCGACATTGTCATTAGTGAAGACATCAAGGTTATTCCTTCAGGAGGAAAAGCCAGCGAATTCCAGCCAGGACAAGGTATTGAAAATACCTGGGATGGCAAATTCTCGGCTGATGGGGCCAACCCTTATCATTCAGTTTGGGGACAGTCGGCTAATTTCCCAGTCACATTGGAATATTACTTCCAGGGAGGTGCTGATATTGACTACCTGATTTATTACACTCGTGCCGGAAATGGAAATTTTGGGGAACTCGACCTGCTGATTGCTACAGATGAAGGACATTCCAACTGGACAAAATATGGCACATACAATTTCCGTATGCAGAATGCTCCTTCAAAGATTTCTTTCAAGACTACCCAGAAAGTAACCGGTATCAAGTTTGAAGTGAAATCGGGTGCAGGCAACTTCGTAAGCTGCGATGAAATGGAGTTCTACCGCTATAATCAGGAAAACACATTAGAAAATACCTTGCTCACCGTCTTCAGTGACGTTACTTGCAGTGCGCTGAAAGAAGGAGTTACCGACGAACAAATCAATGCGCTTCCCGATTATTTTGTCCGTCTGGCCAAAGCATTACAGAATAATACGTACGACCCACACGAAAAGGAATTCCGTATCCGGGAATATGCTCCTTATAGTATTCCGGAAGAATGGGCTACTAAATTAATGACCAAGAAATACAGTAACCTGGACAACCCGACTGGCATCTCGGTTCAGCAAGGAGATGAAATCATCGTACTGGTAGGCGACACTCACGGACAGCAAATATCGCTACAAAGCATCTGGGAAAGCGGAGAAGAATATAAACAGACCAACGTGAGCGGTGAAGTGTATTTCTTATCTCCGGGCATCAACAAACTGACCATGCGCAAAGAAGGCCAACTGTTTGTGATGTACAACACCGACCTGACCTCTCCCGATGCCCAGCCCGTTAAAATCCATATCCCAATGGGAAGCGGAAAAGTCACCGGATTCTTCGACCTGAAAGAACATAAGACCGATGAGAAATATGCGGAATTACTGAAAAAAGCAACGCATAAATATTTCTGCGTACGTGGCGAACGTATCATGTTCTATTTCCACACAGCCAAGATGCAGGAGTTTGTGCCCAACCAGATACTATCGGCCATCAACTTATGGGATGACATTATCGGATGGGAACAAGAGCTGATGGGTATTGAAGATGTACGTCCTTCACAAGTCAACAACCATATTTTTGCCATCTCGCCGGAAGGAAGTTACATGTGGGCTACAGACTATTGCATCGGCTTCGTATACACCTACCTGAACAATATCCTGCTGAAAGAAAATGTAATGGCCAACAAGGACAATGCCTGGGGCCCCGCACATGAAATAGGCCACATCCATCAGGCTGCTATCAACTGGCCGGGCAGTACGGAATCATCGAACAATCTGTTCTCTAACTACATTCTGTACAAACTGGGGAAATATTGCTCCAGAGGAAGTGAACTGAATGATTTGGCAGATTCCCGTTTCGTACGCAAAAAAGCGTGGTATAATATGGGAGATGCCACCCATCAGGGAGAAGACACAGAAACACACATGCGCATGAACTGGCAGTTGTGGAATTACTACCATCGTTGCGGACACAATCCTAAGTTCTGGCAGACATTATTCAAATTGCTGCGTGAAGACCAGATTACCGAGAGTGACCCAGGAGGTGCACAACTCAAATTTGCCATGAAAGCCAGTGAAGCTGCCGGAGAAGATTTGACTGACTTCTTCGATTTATGGGGTTTCTTTATCCCAGGAGAAGACACGATTGAACAGTACGGTACCTGGAAATATAAGGTAACGGAAGAAATGATTCAGGAAGCCAAGACTTTCATGAAAAAATTCCCGAAACCCAAACATGCTTTCCAGTATATTGAAGACCGTAAGGCGGGAGATACCGGACTCGACACGAAACCTTCGGACACCGGATATTACACACAGTTTGAAGGAGAGGTAAAAGCCGTCAGTCCGAACATATCCTATACAGTTTCCGGACGGAAATATACCGTTGAGAATGGAGAAAATGCCGTAGCATTTGAATTACGTAAAAACAGTGCAGAAGGAGAACTGGTATACTTCTTCAACATGTTCAGCTATGATATCCCAGCAGGAGTGGAACTGGAAAATGCAAAACTTTACGCCGTACAGGCAGACGGGAAACGCATTGAAATTCCTGTGAAAAAATAACACAGATATACTACAAGAAAAGGGGTGCCGGAACAACCGGTACCCCTTCCTTTTTTATAAGAATCACTATTCGATTACTTGTTTAATTTCCAAGTGAAACCATCCTTGGTGTCTTTCACTTCAAATCCCAAAGCAGCCAGGTTGTCACGAATCTTATCGCTTGTAGCCCAGTCTTTGTTGGCCTTAGCCTGCATACGCTGTTCCAACAGCATGTCAACCACCTTTCCGTAAGCTTCTTCACGTGCTGCATTGTTTTCAGCTTCCGCTTTCAGACCAAGAATATCGAACACGAACAGATGGAACACACTCTTCAGTTCTTCCAGATCTTCGGCGCTGATGGTAGCCTTCTTGTCAATTACCGTATTAATCATACGGGTTGCATCAAACAGATGAGAAATAACAATCGGTGTATTCAAATCGTCGTTCATAGCCTCGTAGCATTTCTCACGCAGGCCTTTCGGTTCGATGCCTGAAGTAGCTTTCGCCGGAGTGATGCGATCCAGATTCTTCACACCTTCCAACAGGCGTTCCAAGCCCTTTTCAGCAGCCTGCAGCGCTTCGTTACTGAAGTCCACTGTACTACGATAGTGTGCCTGAAGGATAAAGAAACGGATGGTCATCGGTGAATAAGCCTGTGTCAGCAACTTGTTAGAGCCTGTAAAGAACTCATCCAGGGTGATAAAGTTACCCAATGACTTACCCATCTTCTGTCCGTTGATAGTAATCATGTTATTGTGCATCCAGTAACGTACCATCTGATGACCTTCTGAAGCCACAGCCTGTGCAATTTCACATTCATGATGCGGGAACACCAGGTCCATTCCTCCTCCGTGAATATCGAAAGTTTCACCTAAATATTTGCGTCCCATAGCGGTACACTCGCAATGCCAGCCCGGAAAACCGTTACTCCATGGTGACGGCCAGCGCATGATGTGTTCTGGCTGCGCACATTTCCACAAAGCAAAGTCGGCCGGATTGTGCTTTTCATCCTGTCCGTCGAGTTCACGGGTCGTATTCAGCACATCATCCAGGTTACGTCCTGACAACACACCATAGTGATGATCTTTGTTGTACTTCGCTACATCGAAATACACAGAACCCTTGCTTTCGTATGCATATCCGTTTTTCAGAATCTCTTCCACCAGCTTAATCTGCTCGATGATGTGTCCGGATGCATGCGGTTCGATGCTGGGCGGCAACACGTTCAATGCTTCCATTGCCTTGTGGTAACGCAACAGATAATACTGCACCACTTCCATCGGTTCCAGCTGTTCCAGACGTGCTTTCTTGGCAATCTTGTCTTCACCATCGTCTGCATCATGCTCCAGATGGCCCACATCAGTAATGTTACGTACATAACGTACCTTGTAGCCCAAATGAGTCAGGTAGCGGAACACAATATCAAACGTAATGGCAGGACGCGCATGTCCCAGATGTCCGTCACCGTATACGGTAGGACCACACACATACATGCCCACATGAGGAGCATGCAAAGGCACGAACAGTTCCTTCTTGCGGGTCAGTGTATTGTAAATAAAAAGTTGATTATTCTCCATAATTCAATGAGTTAGGATGCAAAGTTATAAATTTAAAAGAGAAAAGCGTGATTTCCACTAAAAAATCACGCTTTTTCTCTTTTGAAAACTCCTCAAATTATTTTGTCAGAATAATACCTCCATCCGGCTGAATGACCACTTTCACCTCTGCCGGATTCTTGATTTTCAGTTCCTCCAGCTGCGGCTGACGTTTCTTGTCGTCCAGATAATAGGAAACCGTTTCGCCTTTCTTCCACATCGGCAGGTTCAGGTTTAGTTTCAACGGTTCTTTCTGTGCATTTACACCCACTACATACCAGCGGTCACCGTGACGGCGGGCCAGTACACAGTATTTGCCCGGATAACCGTCAAGGAACACCGTTTCATCCCAGGTGGTAGGTACCTCCTTCATGAAGTCGATGGCCAGTGCCGGTGCATCTGTCAGGTTGTTCGGAGCAAGGGCAAAGTTCTGAATCGGATTCTGATACAGCACCGCCGTAGCCAGCTGGAACACGTCCGTCGTCTTACGGATGGTACCTCCGTCATTCGTACGGTTGTGACGCTTGTTCAGCAGCGTACCGCCAAACTCCATACAGCCGATGGTATTGCGGATAAACGGATGCAGGCAGGCATTGTAAGCCTCCATGTCATCGAAGTGCTGGTTGAATATCAGGTTCTCAGAAGCAAGTACCGCCTCACTACCCACATAGTTCGGATACATGCGTTCCCAACCGCGCGGGATGGTACAGCCATGGAAGATTATCATCAGGCCGTATTCGTTGGCATCGGTCAGGATGTCTTCGTACAAGCCCATCATCTGCTGCTTGTCACTGCCAAAGAAATCCACCTTCAGTCCCTTCACACCGCACTTCTGCAACCATTTCATCTCTTTCTTGCGGGCTACCGAGTTGCTCATGCACTGCTTGGCATCCTGCGGAGCGTCGTTCCAGTAACCGTTGGAGTTGTACCACACGAATACATCCACGTTCTTCTGGTGAGCGTACTTGAACAGCTCTTCCATGCGGTCGCGACCGATGTTCTTTTCCCAGCCTCCGTCAATCAGCGTATATTCATAACCCATTTCACTGGCCAGGTCAATGAAACGAATCTGGTCATCGTAGTTGATGCTAGGATCCTGCCACATAATCCAGCTCCACGTAGAACGGCCGAACTTGTATTCCTGCGAAGGCCCATACAGCGGTTCCACCACATCAAACGGAACGGTAGTTTCCACTATCGGCTTCAGTCCACTACCCACCGTAATGGTACGCCACGGAGTTGCACCCGGAAGGGCCAGTCCCGGAGTAGAAGAACCCAGACCGTTCATCTCGCCCGGATTTGGGAAAGCAATGCTGTAAAGACCGTCTTTGGTCGCATCGCTCAGGTGGGAAGCACAATACAGGCTGCGTACACCGGTCTCCGATACCAGCGCCCAGTTGTCGCCCACATGGAACAGAGCCGGGAAAGTATAGCCTTCACCGTATTTGGAAGGGGTAGCCACCGGTTCATCCGGCACATATTCCTCTTCGTAGCTCGGTTTGGTACGCATCCAGCCGATCATCGGGTCACTCTGCGGAGAAAGGAACGTGGTAGTGGCAGAAGGAAAGTCAAAACCGGTCGCTTCCTTTTCAATGACCATACAGGCCGTTTCGCCATACTGGGGCATCTCGTAGCGGAAGGCAATGTCGTTATTACTCAACTGGAACACGATGTCCAGTTTCTTCTTCTCCGCATTTTCAAGGGTTACAGTCAGCTTGTTGGCAGAATAATTCACCGTAGAACACTTGATACGGTCCTGCGTGTACGTCTTTTCCACCTTGTCCGCCTGCTGGCCGACAAAACTCATCTGACGGCTGAAGTCACCGATATTGGATACAAAGCCGAGAGGAGAGTTCTCCAGCACGGTCTTTCCATCGTAGGTCACCGAATAGACAGGCTTGCCGTCCTGCAACTGAAAGTCAAGTTTCAAACGAGAATCAGGGCCGGTAACTGCTGCCTGCTGGGCAAATGCCTGAGAGGCCAATAATGCCAATGTGCCAAAAAGTACTTGTTTTTTCATAGGTGTTTTTCCAGATAATTACTAATCAGAACAAAAATAGGAATTAAGTGTGAATATTACAATTTTTTCTATATATTTGCGAAATCACTTTATAACTATATAACTAAAAACCCATGAACAAACACTTAACCTTTCTTTCTGCACTTGCACTAACGGCAGGACTCAGCTTGCAAGCACAGAATGTCAACCAAATGGTTATCCAAGCCAACAAAATTGGAGCAGAGATTCAACCGACCATGTACGGTCATTTCTTTGAAGACATTAACTATGGAGCAGACGGGGGACTCTATGCAGAATTAATCAAAAACCGTTCATTTGAATTTCCACAGAGTTTTATGGGATGGAACATCTTTGGAAACGTAACTCTGCAAAACGATGGCCCGTTTGAACGTAATCCACATTACGTACGACTTGGAGCTCCCAGCCACGCACACAAACGTACAGGTATTGAAAATGAAGGATTCTTCGACATCGGAATTAAAGCCAATGAAAAATATCGTTTTACTGTATGGGCAAGAGGAGAAAACCAGAAAATACGAGTAGAACTTATTGACAACGATTCCATGGATGAGACTCAGGTCATCACGGCACAGTCTTTAGACATCAACTCCAAAGAATGGAAAAAATACGAGCTAATACTGACTCCTACAAAAACAGAAGCAAAAGCTCACCTGAGAATCTTCTTACAATCAGCAGGAACTGTAGACTTGGAACATGTATCCTTATTCCCAGTCGATACATGGAAGGGACGTGAAAACGGATTAAGAAAAGACCTTGTACAAGCATTAGCCGATACTAAACCGGGCATATTCCGCTTCCCTGGAGGATGTATCGTGGAAGGTACAGAAATAAGCGACCGTTACAACTGGAAAAATTCAGTAGGACCGGTAGAAAACCGTCCGCTGAACAGCAACAGATGGCATTATACCTTCCCACACCGTTTCTTCCCGGATTACTTCCAAACGTATGGAATGGGATTCTATGAATTATTCCTTCTCTCAGAGGATATGGGAGCAGAACCACTGCCAATCCTGAACTGCGGACTTGCTTGCCAGTATCAGAACGATGACCCGAAAGCACATGTTCAGCTATGCGACCTCGACAGCTACATCCAGGATGCACTCGACCTGATTGAATTTGCCAATGGAGGTACTGATACCAAATGGGGAAAACTCCGTGCCGATATGGGACATCCGGCTCCTTTCAACATGAAATTCATTGGAATCGGAAACGAACAATGGGGACCTGAATATCCAGAACGTTTGAAACTGTTTGTGGAAGTACTCCGTAAAGCACATCCTGAAATCAAGATTATCGGTTCATCTGGTCCGAATTCTGAAGGAAAAGACTTCGATTACTTGTGGCCGGAAATGAAGAAACTGAAAGTGGACTTGGTAGACGAACACTTCTATCGTCCGGAAAACTGGTTCCTGAAATCAGGAAACCGTTACGACAATTACGACCGTAAAGGCCCGAAAGTATTTGCAGGAGAATATGCTTGCCACGGAAAAGGAAAGAAATGGAACCACTTCCACGCTTCTTTGCTTGAAGCTGCTTTCCTGACTGGAGTAGAAAGAAACGCAGATGTAGTACACATGGCAACTTATGCTCCGCTGTTGGCTCACGTAGAAGGCTGGCAGTGGCGTCCAGACTTAATCTGGTTCGACAATCTCCGTTCTGTACGTACCTGTAGCTGGCATGTTCAGTCGCTCTATGGTCACAATGCAGGAACAAATGTAGTTCCTCTGACTATGGATAAAAAACCGGTAAGTGGTCAGGAAGGCCAGAATGGACTTTTCGCCAGTGCCGTATGGGATGAAAATACACAGACTTACATTGTCAAAGTAGCCAACGTATCAGAAAAGGCACAGCCCATTAGTCTGGAATTTAAAGGCTTGAAGAAATCTGTAACTTTAGGAGATGGAAAATGCATCACATTGCATACAGAAAATCCGGATGCAGAAAATACTCTCGACAATCCGAACCTCATCACCCCTAAAGAAAGTAGCATTTCAATTGAAGGAAATACGCTCAATACCGAAATAGGTGCCATGACATTTGCTGTCTACAAGTTTAAAAAAGAAAGCAAATAATTCATCGGCTTTTATTGCTAAAAAGGTGCGTCCGGAATCATCTAGACGCACCTTTTTTTGCTCTGCTAATAATACATGCACAATCTATATCCCAGATAAAACAAACAAACACATGCTATACATAGCATAGCCAGTGTAACCGTCAATGCCTTCTGGCGCTCCCTAACACTTAATTCCATACAAAGTTCTGATTAATTCTGTAACAAAGAACAAAAAAACATATTACAGAACCATGTAAAACACATGACTTTTAGATGAATGTACTTTAGAGAACGATTCTTATTGCCACTGTAATTTTATTAATAAGTCTTTCAAATACGGCCAAAATTTCAAATTATGTTATAAAACACATGAAAACGCACACAAAACTTGCATAATTCCAGAAAGTCCGTACCTTTGCATCGTGTTTTTCATAGTATTAGATTTAAGGTTAACAAAAGGTTGGAGTTCAGCGGAACTCCTTTTTTTATGTCCCTATCTGAACAAAAAAATTCCGGGCCTGAAAACAAGTCTTTTCAAGCCCGGAATTTTCATTTAACGCTTTATTATTTACATCGGTACAATCGTGAATCCCCATTGATACTCCTTATTGGCAGGAATCAGATATTGAGGATCTGGCACGGCACCCCAGCTATCAAATCCTCCTACACCCATCTGTCGCATATCCAAGCACACTTCCACGAAATCACGAGGAGTAATATCATTGATATGTGTATGACGAGGCTTGATATTCTTAGCGGTACTTACATCATGTTTCAATTCTTCTGCATCACGATTACCCCACTGATAGTCACGATGGGTAGCTTCTTCTCCATCAAAATCTTCTATCGAATTACGGAGTGAATTAAATTCCAATGTACCATCCGCATACACAGCCAGTCCTTTGCCGTTTTTCTTTTTCAGCATCAACCAACGTGTATCGGTATGATGTCCGTTCTCTTGTGGACGTACATAAGGGAAATACATTTGTTCTGCTGTCGCCTGATATTCACCTACCAATGTACCATTATTCCGGTCGCAATAATTCTCTTCCGGTCCGCGACCAAAATAAGTTACCTGTTCCATTTCGGCAGGCAAACGGAAACGGACACCAATACGCGGTACTACCAGTTTGGAACTTTCCTTGCGGATTGCTTCGTTTCCAGGAGTGAACGTGGCCATCAATGTAGCTTCTGAAGCTTCTGTCTTCGCAGCTTCTATTTCCGTAGAGGTAAATGTATAATTTGCTTTCACTACTCCTGAAGGATGAATGCGATAGGTAGCAATATACAAATTACCTGCAGCCAACAGATAGCTGACCTTCAACACCGCATCTTTTCCATCCATAGCCAATGAAGCATCTACCACATTAAAATTCTTGCTGGACTGCTTCCAGATTTGCAGACGTTTAGGCATCTGGCTTCCATAGTCATTGTCATTCGGGGCACGCCAGAAGTTAGGCTGTATACCAAATCCCTCATGGAAATATTCTGTTCCCTTCACTTTATAAGAAGTCACTAAACCAGTCGACTTGTCAAATACAAAAGCTACACGTGAAGACTGCACACTCAACAAGTTGCCATTTTCACTGCACTGCAAAGCAGGGCCCTGTACCGAGAATGAACGTGAAGCAGGGTCTATCGGCAAGCGGAACTGTTCGTGCGCTATCTCATATCCTTTCGGTACAAGCGGTTCAGATTCTAACGTAGTTACTGAAAAGTTCACAAAATATTCCGTACCCACTTTAGCTTTCAATCCACTAACATTCACCGCCAACTCCTTCTTTTCCTGAGGAGCTATATCCAGTGAAACTTTTCCACGACGTACCACCTTATCATTTTCCTTCACTTCATACGAAATCATATATTTCTTCAGGTTCGTGAAATAAAAACGGTTCAGTACATTAAACTTACCGTTTGCCAGGTCTGTAGCTTCAAAAGCTACATTCTGGTGCGCATATTTCACTTCGCTCATGGCCGGATGAGGATTGCGGTCCGGGTTCACGATACCATTACAGCAGAAATTACCGTCACTCGGCATGTTGGTTCCGAAATCACCTCCGTATGCCCAATACTCTCTTCCGTTTTCATCCTTCACTAAAATACCCTGATCTACCCAGTCCCAGATATATCCTCCCTGCAAATTAGGATACTGATAGATAGCCTTCCACTGGTCCCACAAGCCTCCGGTAGAGTTGCCCATGGCATGTGCATATTCTGAAGGCACTACCGGACGGTCACTTCCCAACCGACCTATTGATTCCAGCCAGGATGCGCTGGGATATTGCGGCACGTACATGTCAGAGTTCCATTCCCACTGAGCACGTTCATAATTTACCGGACGGTCCATCAGTCCCTTGTCGACCTGTTTTACCCACAAATAAGCCTCATAAAAGTTGTAACCGTTTCCAGCCTCATTACCTAACGACCAGAATGTAACCGAAGGATAGTTCTTATTCCGTTCAAACATATTCTCCACACGGTAAAGATGCGGCTTCAACCATTCCGGATTATTTCCCAAGGTTCCACCCTTACGCAAATCATAATACATTCCATGACTTTCAATGTTCGCCTCATCGTACACGTAAATACCATATTCATCACAGAGTTCATAGAAACGGCGGTCTTGCGGATAATGACACAAACGTACCGTATTGATATTGTTCCGTTTCATCAGCTCCAAGTCCTTACGCATCAGGGCCTCATCTACATAATGCCCTGTTAACGGATTATGTTCGTGAATATTTACACCCTTCAGTTTTAAAGGCTGCCCATTGATAAACAACACATGGTAATTCTTTCCATTAGTACCTTTCTGATCAATTTCTTTGATTTCAATGCGCCGGAATCCTACATGGTAAGGAATCACTTCGGTCACTTTTCCATTTTCCTTTACAGTCATCAATAGTTTATACAAGTTAGGTGCTTCCGAAGTCCAGGTTTTTACTTCAGGCAGTTCCTTGCTGAACGATACGGTACCTTCTTTACCAGCAAGTACGTCTACGGTTTCTTCACCATTGGCTACTACCTTTCCGTTATTATCGAGTAATTCATATCCAATACTCAACCCAGCCGTATTGGTACGATGATTCTTCAGCTCCATATCCAAACGGAAAATACCGTTACGGTACGAATCATCCAAAGTAGACACAATCCGGAAATCCTGTACTGAAGCTTTCGGCTGCGAATAAAGGAATACGTCACGTTCTATACCGCTGATACGCCAGAAATCCTGACATTCCAGATAAGAACCCGTACTCCAACGGAAGATTTTTAAAGTCAGCACATTATTGCCTTCCTTCAAATAATCATTTATCAGATATTCAGCCGGATTCTTGGAGTCTTCATTATAACCAACTTCTTTTCCGTTCAAATACACATAGCATCCTGATTTTGCTCCGGCAATATGGAGGTAAATATCACGGCCTTTCCATTCTGAAGGCACGGTAATATCACGCCGGTACACTCCCACTGGATTCTTCTCCGGCAACAAGGGAGGCTGAGGGTTACGAGGCTGAAATTCATATCCGTGATTCGTATAAATAGCCGTACCGAATCCTTGCACTTCCCAGTTTCCCGGCACCTTAATATCGTGCCACCCCTCTGTACTCACTTCCGGAGAGGTAATGTCTGCAGGAAGATTCAGGTACGAATCTGTATAATAAAATTTCCACGTACCATTCAACAACTCATAATAAGGGCTGTTTTCATATTTTCCAGTCAAGGCCTGAGTCTTGTCAGCATAAGTCATAAAAGCCGATCTCGGTGCTTCCCGGTTTACTGATACAGTCTGAATATCCTTCCAATAAGGCAAGGATACATTTTCCGCATACAACTGCTGAGGAGTCCCACTAATCGTCAGCACTCCCGTCAATGAACAGCAAATAGTTTTGATTGCTTTAGTAAGAGTCTTTTCCATCTGTCCTTTTTAAGGTTAATTATTTCCGGTGCGCAAGTTAGGAAGAAATTTTCATATTTCTTCCTAACTCCTTTATGAATTTTATTTTCTTAAAAAAGAAAGCCCGCCACCAAGCCACAGGCTCGATGACGGGTTCCCAATATATAGTCAGACTTACATTTTATTTTAATACCATACTACCGGCTCATCTCCCATCAGGAACTTCAATTCGCCGCCTTTCATAATATCGGCGTATTCAATCCAGGGTTTCTTATATTCAGTTCCATTAAGGACAATACCTTGTATGTAATTGTTCTGTTGGCCTTTGTTTTCACGTTCTATAACGAATTTGCCAGCAGGAACGGTTATCTCTACCTTATCAAAGTTCGGATAACCAAATACAAACTTGCCACCGGCAGGTTCTACCTGATAGAATCCGAAAGAAGAAAGGATATACCAAGCCGACATCTGTCCTACATCCTCATTACCTGACAAACCATCCGGCTGGTCTGTATACATTGTATGCAGAATCTCCTTGATTCTATCGGCTGTCTTCCAAGGCTGCCCTACAAGTGTGTACAAGTAAACCGTATGATGACTCGGTTCGTTACCATGAGCATACTGACCAATCAATCCGCTAATATCCGGAGAAGAAGCTTCTCCCATATCACCGTTTGCCAGAAATAAAGAATCCAGTTTGTTCACAAATGCCTCTTTACTACCGAAACATTCCACCAGTCCTTCTACATCGTGAGGAACCAGCCATGTGTACTGCCATGCATTTCCTTCACAATAGTCGTCTTCTCTGTGAGAAGATGCATAAGGACTAAACGGAGTACGCCAGGAACCGTCGAGCATCTTTCCTCTCATGAAGCCCGTAGAAGCATCAAAATAATTCTTATATGACTTGCTACGTTTCAGGAAATATTCATAATCTTCCTGCTTGCCAAGCTTCTGAGCTGCCTGTGCCACTGCCCAGTCTGCAATAGCATATTCCATATCGTACGCAATAGCTTCCGTCATCTTGTCTGCCGGAATGAATCCGTATTCAATACGGTGTTCCATTCCACGTTCAGGCAACATAGAAGATTCTTTCAGTGCCTTGAAAGCCAATTCTGTATCGAATCCTTTGATGTCCTTCAAAATGGCATCTGCCACCACCGGTACTCCCGGATTACCTACCATACAGTTGGTTTCACACCCCATCAGATGCCATACCGGAAGCTTTCCTTGCTGCTGATGGATATGAAGCATGGTATTAATGACATCACTCATCTTTTCAGGATGAAGAATTGTCATCAACGGCTGTGCCGCACGATAGGTATCCCACAGTGAGAATGTAGTGTAATTTACAAAACCTTCGCCCTTGTGCATCTGCTTATCGGCTCCATAATAATCACCGTTCACATCACAGAATTCAGATGGAGCAAATAAGGTGTGATACAGACTTGTATAGAAAATCTTCTTTGAAGCCTCATCTGTGGTATACACTTTTACCTTATTCAATTCCTTATTCCAGGCAGCCTTAGCATCTGCAATCGTCTTCTCAAAGTCCCAACCACTCAGCTCTGTCTGCATATTCAGTTGTGCACCTTCTTCTGAAGTAGGAGACAATGCCACCTTCATATACACCGGTTCCTTATTTTCCGCAGCAAAGTTGACTCTGGCAAACAGCTGTGCACCTTTAGCCATATCACCTTCCTTTACAGAATCGTTGACAATAAATTCTACATTATCAAACTTACGTGAGAATTCTGCACGGAAAAATACACGCTGGTCGTCGGCCCATCCCTTTGAATAGCGATAACCGCTCACCGTACTATCGTTTACTACCCGTATCACGGCTTCTGTAGTTTTATCCCAGCAGCCACCGTTTACCATATCAAATACAATGGCCGGACTTTCACTACCCAGGAAGGTATATTTATGGAAGCCGACACGCTTAGTAGCTGTCAATTCTACATCCACATTGTATCTTGACAGATGAGTACGATAGTAACCCGGAGTCACAACTTCTTTCGAGCGGTCTGAGTAAGACCACAGACCCGTCTCATAAGACGAAGCATCTCCTCTTGAATAGGTCACTTCTCCTACTACCGGCATTACATTGATGTCATGCAAGTCGCCTATACCGGTTCCACTCAAATGTGTATGTGGAAATCCTATCACCGTAGAGTCTGATACATGATACCCCGATACCCAGTCCCATGACTGAGGAATGCTTGTCGGACCCAGCTGAATAAATCCGTAAGGCACATTGGCACCATAAAACACATGTCCATGTCCGCCAGTACCAATACGAGGGTCTACAAACTGCGTCAAATCTTCCATCTCCTGCCCTTTCTGGCTACTTCCACAAGAAGCCAGACACAAGGACAAAACCGGAACAAACAATAATGATTTCTTATTCATGGTTTTAAATTTAATATATGAAGGTTCTTATTTCTCATCCACTGAAAACGAGTAAGGAGCATCTTCTGCAGCTATACCTCTGTTTTCGTTCGGCAAGTTACTCATTTCTATTTGTATTTTCGCTCCATTCATCAAATCTTCATGTGAAAAATAGTTATGAGTATAAGATTTTCCATTCAATTTCATCTCTTTGATGTACAAATTCTCCTCACTGTTCAACGGAGCTTCAATCGTTACGTCCTTTCCATTTTCCAGATGAATAGTCGCTTTCTTAAACAAAGGAGCACCTACCACATATTCATTGCTTCCAGGACATACCGGATAAAATCCTAAAGCTGTAAATACATACCATGCAGAGGTCTGTCCATTGTCCTCGTCACCACAATATCCATCCGGAGTCGGTGTGTACATCTTGTTCATCACCTGGCGCAACCAGTACTGTGCTTTCCACGGCTGTTTGGCATAATTGTACAGATAAATCATGTGCTGGATAGGCTGGTTTCCATGTGCATAGTTACCCATGTTCATCACAGTCATCTCACGAATCTCATGAATTACAAAACCATAATAGCTGTCATCAAATACAGGCGGTACAGAGAAGACAGAATCAAGCATAGACACAAAAGCCTTGTCTCCTCCCATCAAGTCAATCAGTCCCTGAGGGTCATGGAATACCGACCAGGTATAATGCCAGCTGTTTCCTTCAGTGAATGCATCCCCCCATTTCAACGGAGAGAAAGGTTTCATGAATTCACCGTTTTCCTTTTTGCCTCTCATCAGTTTGGTCTCCGAATCAAACAGATTCTTATAGTTCATGGCACGTTTGGCAAAAAGTGCGATTTCCTTCTTCGGACGTTTCAATTCTTTCGCCAGCTGATAAATACACCAGTCATCGTATGCATATTCCAATGTACGGGCTGCATTCTCATGAATCTTCACATCACAAGGCACATAGCCCAGCTTGTTATAATATTCATATCCCAGACGTCCGGTAGAAGAAACTTCAGGATGTACGGCTTCCGTTCCATGAATCAGTCCTTTGTATAATGTTTCCACATCTTCCACACGTACTCCTTTCAGATAAGCATCGACCAAGATAGAAGCTGAATTATTGCCGACCATGCAACCACGATGACCGGGGCTGGCCCATTCGGGGAAGAAACCGCTTTCCTTATAAGTATTAACCAAACCTTCCTGTATCTCCTTATTTACCGAAGGATACATCAGGTTCAAGAAAGGGAACAAGCAACGGAATGTATCCCAGAATCCTGTATCCGTATACATATATCCCGGCAATGTTTCCCCATTGTAAGGACTGTAATGAACAGGCTGCCCATTGGCATCCAGTTCATAGAATTTACGCGGGAACAACAAGGAACGGTACAAGCAGGAATAGAAAGTACGGTATTGATCCAATGTTCCACCTTCCACTTCTACTTTACCTAAGACCTCATTCCAGGCATCTTTACCTTTCTGTACCAATACTTCAAAACTGTCACCACCCAATTCCTTCAGATTCTGAATTGCTTGTTCAGGACTGATGAATGAAGAAGCGACACGGGCATGAACCACTTCGCCTTTCTTTGTCTTGAAACCGATAACGGCTCCGGTATGGAAATCAGTCTGCTCCAGTTTACCTTCTTTCAAGGTTACAGGAACACTGCCGTCCGGTTTTTCAGGCTGTATATCGTTAGAGAACGTAGCCTCATAAGTAAACGGCTTATCAAACTCAATAACGAAATAATTCTTAAAGTTGGCAGGAACACCACCACTGTTGCGAGTGGTATAGCCCACAATTTTGTTTTCTCCGGGAATCACCTTGATAGATGAGCCACGATCAAAAGCATCAACCACTACGTATGAGTCATTTTCAGGAAAAGTAAAGCGGAACATAGCGGCACGTTCCGTAGGAACCATTTCAGTCACCACATCATGTTCTGCCAAATAAACCTTATAATAATAAGGTTTTGCAATTTCAGCTTTATGAGAGAACCAACTTGCACGCTTGTCCTCCTCAAATTCCGGTTTTCCTGTTACGGGCATGATGGAAAATTGACCATAGTCATTAATCCACGGACTGGGCTGATGGGTTTGTTTGAAACCACGGATTTTATTAGCCATATAAACATACTGCCATCCGTCCCCCATCTTTCCTGTCTGGGGAGTCCAGAAATTCATACCCCATGGACGGGATATGGCAGGATAAGTATTTCCTGTAGAGAGTTCAAAGGAAGACTGTGTACCTACCAACGGACTCACATAGTCTGCATAATCCTTTGCCTGCACAAACAGTGTAACACACAGGACTGCAACTGATAGAAATAATTTTTTCATGATATTGTTATTTGGGTTAAGTTATACTTTTTAATTCTTTATCTGTTTTCCCCATTCCGTCGGTACGGGACTCATGGTAATCTCCATCGTTCCCCCACGTACTATGTCATTATGGGTAAAGAAAGGAACATCCAGTGGTTTTCCGTTCAACAGAACCGACTCAATGTACTTATTGGTCTTCGAGTTGTTGTGGGTACGGATAACGAAAGTCTTGCGGTCGGGCAGATTAATCGTCACCTCCTCAAACAACGGACGTCCGATAGAATAAACCGGCTTGCCGGGACATACCTGATAGAAGCCCATGGAGTTCAAAATATACCATGCAGACATCTGACCGCAATCTTCATTACCCGACAAGCCATCAGGAGCATTGAAATACTGGTTATGCAGCACACTGTCAACCAATTCCTGAGTACGCCATGGACGGTTTACATAGTTATACATGTGAGTAATGTGATGACTCGGCTCATTGCCATGCGCATACTGGCCTATCAGTCCTGTGATATCAGCAGAGGTAGCCTCCCCTTCCAACTGGGAAGAAACCGTAAACAA
>OGQZ01001394.1_pt1 | contig 18530 bp, 16 predicted proteins | sample 1553321 | NCBI WGS metagenome assembly OGQZ01 (sample SAMEA2579958, study PRJEB22360) | human gut metagenome | reverse complement strand
TGATAAAATATTGGTAAAAGAATTAAGATATATTTTAAAGAGGAAATATTATGTCCAAAATCAGTATTATTATTCCGGCTTATAATGCTGAAAAATATTTAGATAAGTGTATATCTAGTGTTTTAAAACAGAATTTGTCGGATTTGGAAATTATAATATGTGATGATGCGTCAACGGACGGATCGTTAAAGATAATTGAAAATTATAAGAAAAAAGATAATAGAATAAAATTGATTACACATAGAGAAAATCAGGGTCTGTCAGTGTCACGCAATGATGGTATGGAAAGAGCATCAGGAGAATATATCTTTTTTTTGGATTCAGATGATTATATTAAGCAAAATGTTCTAACAACTTTATATCGAAAAATAAAGAATGTTGATACTGATGTGTTATATTTTGGATATGAGGAACATGGTGTTGATAATCAGGATAATATAAAAAAATATAGGCATGAAAGTATTTATCCTAAAGTTGAAGATGGACCGGATTTTTTTTGCAGAGCTGTTTCTGGAAGAAATATGTGTGTTATATCATGTAGTGCAATATACAGAAATCAATTTTTAAAGGAAAACAATATTAAATTTAAACCGCATATAATACATGAGGATAACTTGTTTTATTATGAAGTGCTGATGAAAGCAAATTCTGTGACAAGTGTAGATGATTTTTGCTATGAATACATTAGAAGAAATAATTCGTTATCTTTATCAAAAAGAATGTATCATGAAAAAATATGGTCACTTTGCTCTATTATTGCTGAGATAATTGATTTAAATAAAAATAATATGCATGAATTTAAATGTTGTACCAATGAGTATGCTTTAGGTCTAAATAGACAATTAATTAGTTATTATAAAGAACTAAATTATTTCAATTGGAATAAGTTGCCGTTTACAGAAGAGGAGGAATTTATTTTAAAACTTGCTACAGGTGCATTTTATAATGGATTTTTTACATACAAGTTACCTCATAATGTGATTTCAGAAATAAGAAAATATAAAAATGTAATTATATATGGTGGCGGAAAGGTTGGAGTAGGATTACAAGAATTATTATCAGAGTACTACATAAATGTAGAAGCATTTACACAAACAAATCTTAATGATACAGAGAAGGAGGTATCGGGAATACCTTTAAAAAGAATAAGTGAAATAATGAATGAGGAGGAAAATATTTTACTTATTGCGTCAAAGAATTATTCGGTACAAATGCTTGAAATTGCAAGACAAATGAAATTTAAAAATATAATAGATGTGAGTAAATACATTTAGCCTAATTGTAGAGGAATATTATGATAGATATTTTGATTAGTGTAGTAGTTCCAGTGTTTAATGCTGAACATTTTTTTACGGAGTGTTTGGAAAGTATAATTAACCAAACATACAAAAACATGGAAATAATATTAGTAAATGATGGTTCAACAGATGATAGTTTAAAGATATGCAATCAATACGCACAAAAAGATAAAAGGGTGACAGTTATTAATCAACAAAATAAGGGTGTTGTGCTTGCAAGGAAACAAGGTGTAAAGAATGCACATGGAAAATATATTGCATTCATTGATTCGGATGATTATATTGCGCAGGAATATATGGAGACAATGCTTAATAATATTGGTGATGCAGATTTAGCTACCTCAAGTTTGATAATGGATAACAGGGTATGGGAAGATTCACTTGATGAAGGAGTATATGATGTATTTAAAACAAATGAAGTGGTAAGGAACCTAATATACAAAGAAGGTTTTTCATGCAATGGGGTTGTAACAAGTATGTCAAATAAATTATTTAAAACAGACATTGTCAAAAGAGTTATAGATGAAGTTGATGAACAAGTATATTATGGAGAAGATGCGGAGTTTGTATATAAATATATATTAGATTGTAAAACTGTAGCTATAACCAAATATAAGGGCTATTTTTACAGACAAAATAATTCTTCAATAACACATGTAGTTCATGATGACTTTTTAATTAGTGTAAATAGAATGTATCTTTCTTTAAAAAAGGATTTTGAAAAAAGTCCATATAGAGATATATTAATGCCACAATTAGAAAAATGGATTGCTATGCATATAAAGATAGCACCAGAGAAAATGGGATTTGGATTTAGTAATATAAATTATGTTATTTCGTGCAAAGCGAAAATATGTAATAAAAAGATAGTTATTTATGGTGCTGGTAATGTTGGAAAAGATTACATAAGGCAGATACAGAAAGAGAATCTTTGTGAAGACTACATATGGGTAGATAAGGGATATAAGTTGAAAAGTAATTATATGGGAGTAGAAGTTCACTCCCCGGCTGAGATGATGGAATATCAGTTTGATTATGTAATTATTGCTGTCAATAATGAAAAAGTCATGAATGAAATCAAGAATGAATTAGTTGAACTGGGAACTGATAATAAAAAGATTATTTGGACAAAACCATTAACTGTAGAGGAATTTTATTCATGATTTTTGAAGAACGAGGTATAAGTAAATGAATAAAAGGCTATCGTCCATGTCTGTTTTTTTAAATGAAATTAACAATAAAAATTTATTTTGTTATGGTGCAGGAAAAGTGTTTGAAGATTTTTTGAATTCACATCCTGACATTAAAATAGTGGCTGTTATAGATAAAAATTATAGAAATGGTTGTATAGAAGTAGGAAACCAAAGAATACCAATAATATCAGTAGAAACTTTTTTAAAAGAAGCAGATAATGCAATATTGTTAATTACATGTTTTGATTATTCTGAAGTTGAAAAAGAATTAGGCTCTTATACAGAGTTAGAAAAATTACCTTTTTATGTGTATTGCCAGATAAATGCTGAAAGTTATTTTGATTTTGAATCATCCTCAGGAAAATATCAGATTACTGAGTTTAGAATGCAGGATTATAATGCAGGACATAAAGCACCGGCAGATGTTGCTGCAATAGCTGCAGAGAATGGATATAAAATATTATCAATTGTTCGCGGAACAGTAAGATATGGACAAAAACAGACAGAAGAAGAATGGCTTAAAGCATGTGAAGAAATAACAGATAATGCAGTGGTTTTGGTACAATTTCCTATTGTTGATATCTCTGGTGGGATATACAGACTTAATGAATTAAAAGATAAAAAACATATTAATATTATATGCGTCGTACATGATATAGAGATTTTGAGAAGGAATGTCAGGGATGATTATATCGAGCAATACAATATGTTACAGACATTAGCAGATATTTGGATTGTGCATAATACAAAAATGAAAGAACTTCTTGTATCTAAAGGATTTCCGGAGGATAAAATAGTATCATTGGAAATATTCGATTATTTAATAGGCGATTCACCGGAAGTAAAAAAAGATAGTGGAGTAATTGTTGCAGGAAATCTTGATATTGGGAAGTCTGAATATATTTATCATTTAAATGAGATTAGTGATGTCAAATTTAATTTGTTTGGAGCTAATTATAGTGATAATGATGATTATGATAATATTAGCTATTTTGGAACGTTTTTACCTGATGAATTGATTAAAAACCTGCAGGGAAAATATGGTTTGGTATGGGATGGTAACTCGTTAGATACTTGTAATGGTCTTACAGGAGAATATCTAAAGATCAATAATCCACACAAATTATCTTTATATCTTGCAGTTGGTTTGCCAATTATTATTTGGGACGAGGCAGCAGAAGCTGATTTTGTTTTGAAAGAGTATGTGGGAATAACAGTGAAGTCATTGTATGAGTTACCTGATAAAATATCAGCAATAAGTGATAGTGAATATAAGACTATGAAACGTAATGCAGAGATTGTGGGTAAGAGACTTCGAAATGGAGAGTATATGACTAATGCAATCAAAAAAGCAGAAGAAATGGTACAGGAGATAAGAAAAAATGAAATCTTACAATAACGTAATAAAAGTCACTAACAAAGTTAGAAGTCGTTTGCAGGATGATTTATCAAGAAAAATATATGATTGCAGAGTGATGAATGCACTAACATATGACTATAGATATATTACAGATATTACTAAGGATGGTGTAGATTTGTTTAGTAAGCTTCAGGAGATGCTTGAACCTTATATAGATAAGTGCGATTTAATAATTGATGGAGCTGGTTATTATGGTAAAAGCATTAAGGCTTCATTTCCTGATATTAAATGGAAATGTGTTTCTGACCGCAGTGTAAAGAATGCAGAGGATTGGGATATCCCTTTATTATCAAGAACAGATGCAGCGAACAATTATCCGAAAGCTGTATTTGTAATTAGTTCTATGTTGTATGGGAACGAAATAGAGAATGAACTTAAGCAATTGGGTGTCAATAATATCGTCAATTTTGGCAAGTATTTATCAAAATACAGTGAGGTAAATCCTAAGCAATATTATGATGTTTTTAATTTTGAAGATAATGAAGTGATAGTGGATGTTGGATGTTATGATTGCTTTTCAACGCTGCAGTATTTTGAATATGTCAATAGAGAATATAAACAAATTTATTCATTTGAGCCTGAACCTAAACAATATATAAAATGTAAAGCTATAATTGAAAATAGCAGAAATAATAATTGGGAGTTATTCAATTATGGTATAAGTAATAGAAGTGGAAAACTTTATTTTAATTCTAATGATAGCTGTAGCAAGATTAGTGAAGATGGTGATATTGAGATAGAGGTTATTCGCCTAGACGATTTCTTCAAAACTCATGAGGTACCGACCTTCATAAAGATGGATATTGAGGGAGCAGAGATGTCTGCTTTGAGAGGCTGCGCAGAAACAATTAAAAAATATAAGCCTAAGTTGGCAATATGTGTATATCACAAACCAGAGGACATTTTTGAAATACCGGAATATATATTGTCTTTGAATCCGGATTATAAACTGTGGCTGAGACATTATACAAATCTGGTTAATGAGACAGTGTTGTATTGTGAATAGTGAAAATTGTTATTTCAAAGTGTCATTCACTGATAGCTTCTGGTTATTGCGGAGGAGTGGATGAGGCACTAAAAGAGAATCAGGGACAGTACAAGAATGTGTTTATTTTTGATTTGGGTGTAAATCCGTAGCTCATTGCGAAAGTTAAATGAAAATATAATAATCTTGATTTAATAAGATATATATGGTATAGTTCGTTTAGAACAAATGTTCACATTTTGAAAGGCTGTGTAATGAAGGACATACATTATTGTTTAAAGGATGATGTTAAATATCCAACTGTATTGAAGAATATAAAAGGTGCACCAGATATTATTTATTATAAAGGAAATATTGAAATAGCGACGGAATATAAGAGTGTTGCTGTTATAGGAAGCAGAAAATGTTCTGCTCGTGGTATGCAATTAGCATATGATACAGCAAAATACCTGGCAGGAAGACGAATTAACGTGGTTAATGGCTTAGCATTAGGATGCGATTCTGCTGCAATAAGGGGAGCTTTAGACAATAATGGAAAATGTATAGTGTGGTTACCATGTGGATTAGATAATATTCAACCCAAGAGTAATAGAAAGCTTGCAGATGAGATTGTGGATAAGGGTGGATGTCTTGTAAGTGAATATCCGGAAGGAACTGAGCTGAGAAAATATAATTATGTAGAGAGAGATAGGCTGCAGAGTGGAATAAGTCAGGGCGTAATTGTAATAGAGGCAGATAGAAATAGCGGGACAATGCACACAGCAGATTTTGCTATTCGTCAATATAAACATTTGGCATGTTACTATTACAAGATGTTGGAAAATTCTACAGGTAATAAATATTTGGAAGAAAATAAGGAGACTATAGTTTTAAAACAATTATCTAATCTTGAAGAATTTACGGATGATATACTTCATGAAGTTCAGTATGAACAGATGACTTTGCAATTATGATGGGTAAGCCGTCGGATTTATAAAAAAAAGGACAGTAATATGGAATCATTAACTAAAGATTTTTCAACAGGAGCAATTGTCTGGTACAATTTTAAGTCACCATGCAATATTTTATATTTATATTCAGGCAGACAGGATGACTCTGTCTGCTCTTTCCTGAAGGGAAAAGGATGCATTAATTCCTGCAATATAACACAATTAAAGGATTTAAAATCAGTCTGTCGCGGGTATGATTACATAGTCGGTATTGATATTCTTGAGGAAAGCAAATCGCCGGTTGAGTTATTAAAACAGTGTCACAATCTGTTGAGTTCTGCAGGGCGTCTTTTATTAGGTACAGAGAACCGTTATGCAATAAAGTATATTTGTGGAGACAGGGATCCATATACAAACCATAGCTTTGATGGGATAGAGAACTACAGGCGGTTATCCGATGCTGACAGGGGGATGATTGCGGGCAGATGCTATTCTATGGCGGAGCTTACGGATATGCTTGATGCAGCAGGATTTTCCCACAATAGATTTTATTCAGCGATGCCTTCTTTGCAGGAGACTCAGCTTGTTTATGCGCAGGATTATGAGCCGGTGGAGGAGCTGGCTATGAGATATTTTCCTCTGTACAATTATCCAGATAGTGTTTTTCTTGAGGAGCAGTTTTTATATACAGATTTGATTAAAAATGGCATGTTTCATAAGCTGGCAAATGCATATATTATTGAATGTAGCCTGGACGGAGCGCACGATGATACGCTTCATGCCACTATTTCGCTGGACAGAGGACCGGAGAATGCGCTGGTGACGAGCATCTGTGAGCGGGATGGAGTGAAGACTGTATCTAAGAGAGCAGTTTACGATGAGGGCACAAAGAAGCTGAAGGAGATGCAGGATAATCTTAAGGATTTACGTGACAGGGGTATTAATGTAGTTGATTCATATATTGATGGAGATTGCTTTGTGATGCCGTTTGTTGATGCTCCTATCGCGATGAATGCATTGAAGGAGCTTGCTAAAATGGACAAGGGTTCTTTTTTTAAGGCATTGGATGATATGTATGAGCTTGTTCTTCAATCATCTGATTATACGGATGAGATTCCGGAGAAGGACAGAAACAGTGCTAACGGAAGAGATTTGGGAGTGATTCTTGAAAGAGGCTATATTGATATGGTTCCGCTGAATTGCTTTTATGATGCATCCGTTTCAGATTCCAAGAGCAGGTTTATATACTATGACCAGGAGTTTTATGTCAGAAATTGTCCCGTAAAGGCTATAATGTATCGCTCTGTTTCCATTATTTATGATGGTACTGATAAAGAGTTTGAGCGGCTTGTGCCAAGAATAGAGGTATTGGAGAGGTATGGTTTGTCGGAGTGTGAGGATATCTGGATGCGTATGTCTTCCAGATTTACTGAGACTCTCAGGAATCAGAAGGAGCTCAGACCGTATTACGAGAATAAGAGAGTTGACGGCAGGATTCTTTATACCAATCGTGAGAAAATAAATTATAGCGCAGCAGAATATCAGAGGATTTTTGTGGATATTTTTGATGGGCTTGAAGATGGTGTATCAGGTAATGGAAAGAAACTCATTTTGTTTGGCTCCGGCAGATTTACTGAGAGGTTTCTTTTCCAGTTTGCAGGAGACTATGAGGTTTACTCTATCATTGATAATAACAGCTCAAAATGGGGCACTATGATGCATGATATACCGATTAATTCACCGGATATTTTAAAGAATATTCCGGAGGAGGAGAGACATATTATTATCTGTATTAAGGGCTATAATGGTGTGGTAAATCAGCTCAAAGGTATGGGAATCGCCGATTATCATATTTATGATCCGGGCAATGATTATCCAAATAAACGAAAGGAGCGTGTTGCGGCGAGACTGGCGGCCGGAACAGGTACTGGTACAAGTGTGGTCTGTCGTGGGACGAGCACCTCAGATGATAATTCAGAATCGGTAAATGAATCGTCTGAGGATAAGCCGTATAATGTCGGATACATTGCGGGTGTTTTTGATTTGTTTCATATTGGTCATCTCAACATGTTTAAGAGAGCAAAGGAGCAGTGCAGGTATCTCATAGTTGGTGTGGTATCTGACGAGGGCGTGCGTCTGAATAAGCAGGCCGAGCCCTTTGTGCCTTTTGAGGAGCGTATTGAGATGGTCCGCTCCTGCAGATATGTGGATGAGGCTATTAAGCTTCCACTAGATTTCAGCGGCACCAGGGATATTTTCAAGCTGTATCACTTTGATGTGCAGTTTTCGGGAAGTGACTATGAGCATGACCCGGCATGGCTTGCGGAGAAAGAGTTTCTGGAGAAAAATGGAGCGACTATGGTGTTTTTCCCATATACAAAGAGCACCAGTTCGACTAAGCTTAAGAGAGCTATTGAGGGCAGGATAAATGGTTGAATTTAACGAAGCTTATTTTAAACCTGAATATAGAGATGGTTTCTATATTGAGGAGAAGATGAAAAGGGCCTGGGCGGCTCAGATAGAGGTTTTAGAAGAGATACGAAGGATATGCATGAAGCATGGTATCACGTTCTTTGCGGATTGGGGCTCTTTGCTGGGCGCGGTTCGTCACAAGGGCTTTATTCCGTGGGATGATGACCTTGATATAGGAATGCTTCGTGGTGATTATATGCGTTTTCTGGAGGTGGCACCGTTAGAGCTTTGCCAGCCTTTTGAGATTAAAAGCTTATACAATGATCCGGAGCATGATAATGTGAAATGTCGTGTGATCTCAGGACGGCATATGAATTTTGACAGGAAATATCTGGATATGTTTCACAATTGTCCTTATGTTGTCGGAATTGATATTTTCCCTATTGATTATATTCCAAAAGATGCTTCCAAGATGAATGAACAGACGAAAATGATTGAGCTTGTTATGTCAGTGGCGGCAAGTGTTCCACCGGAACCACCATATTCTGATGAGGTTCTGGAACTGGCTGCCAAGCTTGAAAGAACCTTTGGCGTCAGCTTCGATAAGAAGAACAGATTATTTCATGAGCTTAAGAAACTCGTAGACATGCTTTCGGCATTGTATGATGAGAGTTGTTCAAAAGAGGTCTGCTCCATGATAGATCTGGCAGGAGGATGGGATTATCATGTGCCTGTTTCGTGCTATTCAAAGAGTATGGAGCTGCCATTTGAGAATGTTACAATCCCTGTTCCGATAGGATATGATACTATTCTTAGGATAAAGTATGGTGATGATTATATGACACCAAGACAATGTTCGAGTTCGCATGATTATCCGTTTTATGCAAAGCAGGAGCAGGCATTGAAAGATGTTTTAGAACGTGAGTATGGACGAGAGTTCACGGATGATGAGTTTCAGAAACTACTGGCAGAGGAAATAAAAGGATGAGGATATTATATTATGACTGGCACTCAAACAGTACCGCTGATATTTGTCAGGGATTTGAGGCATTAGGTTTTTCTTATGATATATGGCATCATGAACTGAGCAATTATGAGCACGATGAGATTTTTCAAAGGGATTTGTGTAATCGGTTGAAAAGCAATGTATATGACTGTATTTTTTCCTTTGATTATATCCCATTGCTTTCGTATGTAGCAATGCAATGTGGTATTTTGTATTATTCATGGATTTATGACTGTCCACAGCTTACGCTGTTTTCTGATTCCGTATACAACGATTGCAACAGAATTTTCTGCTTTGACAGACAGCAGTGCTTGTATTTTGCAGACAGAGGTGTGAAGCATGTGTTTCATCTGCCGCTTGCAGTGAATGTAAATAAATTTCGCAATATACACAGCTTGGCGCAGCAGGCGTCGCTTTCTTCTTTGCATCTGGCTGATGAAGAATTTGAAGATGGTTTTCGGCACGAGGTGAGTTTTATTGGCAGCCTCTATAATGACAATATGTATAATCGTGTGGGTTTTCTTCCACAGTATCTGAGAGGTTATCTGGACGGAATGATTCATAGTCAGCTTAATGTTTTTGGATATGATTTGATTAGAGAGCTTTTAAGTCTGGATGTTGTTGAAGCGTTGGACAAGTATATTTTGCTGGATGATAGTGTAGATATTAAGCTGCCTCACGATGTAGTTTTTCACAGTATGCTGTACAGCAAGCTTGCGGAGCTGGAACGAAAAGAGGTTTTGTTTAGATGCAGTAAGCATGCAGCGGTCGCGCTTTATACAGGTTCACAGACGGATGATAGTTTGCGGATGAATGGTAATATCAAGGTGATGCCTCCGGTTGATTATGATACAGGTTTGCCGTTACTTTATAGGCATTCAAAGATTAATTTGAATATAACATGCAGATCTATTACCTCGGGCATGCCGCTTCGTGTTCTGGATGTCATGGGAAGTGGCGGTTTTCTGCTTTCGAATTATCAGCCTGAGCTGGCAGAATTTTTTGTGCCTGGGGAGGAGCTTGTGCTTTATGATAGCATGGCAGATTTGGAGGACAAGGTCTGTTATTATCTGGCACATGATGAGGAGAGAAGGCGCATTGCCTTAAATGGATATAGGAAAGTCTGTGAGCAGTTTTCGTATGAGAAAAAGCTTAAGGAGATGTTTGAATTAGGGATAAAATAAGCTCCACCCTTTTTTCATACGTATGGTATTCCAATGTTTTTTCAAATGCATTATGCGCTATTTCTTTTCGTTCGTTTTCATGGCGCAGATAGTAGTCAGTCTGCTCCATCAGTGTCTCAGGACTGTCATACAGCACGATGTCTTCACCGGGCACGAAGTATTCAGGGATTTCCGATTGATAATTTGATATAAGAAATCCCTCTGAGCCGAACACATCCCATATGCGCTGTGGTATTCCGGTGCGAATTGGTTTTGCGGTCATATTCAGATTGATTTTGGCTTCATGAAATATGATTGGCATTTCAGTCAGTGTTTTGGCAAAGCCGCGGTTATGTATGTGCGGAAGAGATGATGTATCACTTCCGGTGTAGAGGTCTACATCATATTTTTCGGACAGCAAAGAAAGCATGCGCTGTCTCTCCACGGCTGCTATTTTATTGCCAATGTAGTACTGCGCGATTGTGGCGCGGTCTGTGATATATGAGCCTTGTGGTTGTGTGTAGAAATCTGGCATACATTGTTTGAATTCTTCTATTATGTTTTCTGTCAGTGCTTCCTGCACAAAGTAGTATCCATAGACTTTAAGCTGGGCTTCAATGAGTCCGTCCATGTAGCCGTTGAAAAAATCGCTGGTATTGCGCAGGCTGTCGTATGGATTTTTCTCTGTATAGAGGGAGCCTATAAAGGCTATATCACTTTTATATTGACAAAGCTTCTTGATAAAATCCGGGTTTGAGACATCAGGCATCACGTAGCCTGATTTTTTTGCCTGTTTTATGACCTGCTGTTTGGCTTTTACATTGGTCGCAAGAGGCAGATAATATATGCAGTCCGGGTTTAGAGGGGCAAATTCCTGATAGAGTGTGTTGTCAAAAAGGAACACGCGATTCCACGGATTGGTGATTGATTTGGTGTAAAGCTCCATCACCGGGGAGTCCACTATCCAGCACACATAAGGAAGGTGATATATGTTGCATACCTCTGATATTGCAGGATAGAAGTTTATGGAAAATACTATGTTGCTGTTTGTTTTTTCAAGTGCGTTTGACACCAGATGAACACATTCGGATGGTGTGACGGCTTTATTTGTCATTTCCTCACGGATTTCGCACACGCTGTGTCCGAGTTCTTTGAATGCCTGTATTACATCCGGCTCGCAGATGCTGTTGTATCGGTAGAATAGAATTTTCATGTGGGAGGCCTTTCTTTGTTTGCCTCTATCTTACTAGATTTGATTTTTTATTGCAATATCCGGAAAGTACTCATTTAAGTTATTCTTGCCATCCTACAGCCACAAATAGTATAATAAAAATAAATCATCAATGATTATCTGCGATGAGATATATGGGAGGCGGGAGTGTGCAGCAGCATATCAGTATACTGAACTGTTTTTTTGAATGAAATATGAAGGTAAAAGTGTCCTGATTGCAGGGCAGAGGGGAAAATCATGGAAGCATTAATGAAGTGGAGGACAAACAATGGGCATATATCTGAATCCGGGAAATGATGAATATAAAAAAGCGGTCAATTCAGAAATTTATGTTGATAAAACGGGATTAATTGCTTTTACTAATCGAATTTTAAATACGGAGCAGCGGAATATTTGTGTCAGCCGTCCTCGCCGTTTTGGTAAATCTATGGCTGCCAATATGCTTGTTGCGTATTATGATAAGAATTGTGATTCCAAAGAGTTATTTTGTGGATTAAATATTGCAGATGATGAATCATTTGAAAGGCATATTAATAAATATAATGTGATTCATATTAATATGATAGATATAATTAGCAGAGTCAGTTCAATGGATGAAATGATAGATTATCTTCAAAGACGTATACTATGGGATATAAAAAAAGAGTATGCAGATTTGGATTGCTTTGATTGGAATGATTTGGTGGAAGTTATGTCTACCATATATAGTGAAAAGAAGCAGTCATTTATAATCATAATTGATGAATGGGATTGTATTTTCAGAAAATTTCCGGATGATTATGATGAGCAGAAGAAGTATCTTGATTTTTTGAGATTTTTTATAAAGGGAAAGTCATATGTGGCGTTAGCATATATGACAGGTATCCTGCCAATCAAAAAGTATGGCGAGCATTCGGCTCTAAATATGTTTGATGAGTATTCCATGACCAATCAGCGCGAGCTTGCAGAGTTTACCGGTTTTACAGGCGAGGAGGTGCAGAAGCTCTGTGTGCAATATGATATGTCGTTTGACAGTATGAAACAGTGGTATGACGGATATGATTTAAAGGGTGTGCAGGTTTACAATCCGCGTTCTGTTGTTATGTCGCTTTTAGGGCACGATTTTGATAGCTATTGGACAAAGACGGAGACCTATGAAGCTCTGAAAAAATATATACAGCTTGACATGTATAATCTCAAGGAATTGGTCACAAGGCTTATTGCAGGGGAAAGTGTTCCTGTCAATCCAAATAAATTCCAAAATGATATGACGACTCTTGAGAGTGCAGATGATGTTTTGACTCTTCTTGTTCATTTGGGGTATCTCACATATGATTTCTACAATGAGACTGTTTCTATCCCGAATCAAGAGGTACAGAATGCTATGCAGATATGGAGTGAGTGCTTGAAAATTGAGTGAATATCAAAAACCACCGCAGGAATTTAGCTTAGTTAGAGCGTTAAATTCCTGCGGTGGTTTCTTTTATACCTATCTGTTTACAATGCTTACCGTCCGGCTATACGGAAGCTGCTCTTGCAGTTGCAAGTCTTTTGAACTGTGGAGCAATTTGCGCCACCACGATAACCTTGACGAGATCAAGTCCGATAAATGGTACAAAGCCGGCTAAAAATGCAGCCTGTAATGTCATATGAGAGCTGAACATGAGCCAGAGAGAGCCGATTGCGTCAACGAGTACTGCTGACAGAATAGCCACGATGGTGTAGCGGATGCGGTTGTAGTTCTTGCCACGGCAGAGTGGAAGGAGAACTGCAATAAGCAAAAATGAGAAGTTGAATCCGCCGAATGGTCCGAAAAGATATGCAACTCCGGCATTTCCACCGATAAAAATCGGAATTCCGACCATACCGAGAAGCATCCATACAAGTACAATAAGGAAGGACTGGCTTACTGAAAAGACCATTCCAATAAGTGTTACCACAAAGTTGAGCAGTGTGATGTGGGAGCCGTTTGGAAGCGGGATGCTTATATAAGCTGATATGCAGAGTATTGCTGTAAACATTGCCATCATTACGAGTGAATGCACATTAAAAGTTGATTTTGTATTCATTTTCATTACCTCATTTTGTTGTTTTATTTTTAATTCTCAATTAGTATAGCCAAGTGTCAACCTAATGTCAACCATAAATATTAATAAGGTTAACAATTAACCCTGGAATAGCATTGACTACACATATGAAGCAGTCTATAATTCTAAGAATGGACATGGGAAATTCAAAAAGAACAGAAAAATTAAGACGACAATACAGAAATATATTGCGCAGATTTTCAAATGCCGGCAACTATGATGGTTATTTTATAGGTAAGGTATCCCTGGAGTTTAATATGGCTGCAGATGCCGGAAAAATGAGTGAAAATCAGGCGCATATCATAAAAAGCAGGGAAAATTACGCTGAGCTTGTTGCGGGCGGGGACTTCGCTGACGGATATTTGAGTATACATATGTATCTGATGAAGCCTGTAAGCAAAGCTGCGGCTCAAAGTAATTCCGGAGTTCAAAACAAATTCGCTACAGTAAACGAATACACACAGGATATGATATTTTCTAAATCTGAAATCTTCTCCTTTGTCAGCGATACAGGGGATTTTAACCCGATTCATCAGGGCGGGCATCCGGTCGTGCCGGGGCTTTTGATTCTGGAGAAGCTGATTTTAGAGAAACCGATTCTGGAGAAATTGAATTTGCAGACGGACATCGGGCATATAGGCATTTTTGATTTAATACATTCGTTTATAATCAGATTCAGGACACCGTTGTATGCCGATGAGCCCGTCAGGCTTGTGCAGCATAAAGCCTCAGGGCGTATGGATGGATACAAATGCAGTGACGGCATAGAGTTATTCAGTTGTAAATATTAGTTTGTCGTAATTTTAAGAAGCTATAGAGGAAAAATATGAGCAGAGTATACATAATTGATGGAAAAAGAAGCTATATTGGTGTCGAAAATGGTATGTACAGACATGTTCCGGCGGAGGTTATCGGAGCAAAAGTGCTGAAGGAGCTGCTTTTTCAGCATGATATAAATGATGTGGAGGCGGTCATAGCGGGTAATGCTGTGGGCGCAGGGGGAAATATTGCGCGGCTTATGCTGCTGGAAGCGGGGCTGAGTGAGACGGTTCCTGCAATGACGGTTGATTTACAGTGCGCGAGCGCGCTTGCTGCGATGGATATAGCGGCGTCAAAAATTGCCGGCGGACGGGCGAATCTGCTCATTGCAGGCGGCTTCGAGAGCAGCTCCACCGCGCCGGTCCGCTCAAACAATCCAAATCATCCGGATTTTGTGGCAGACGGTGATAATTCTTACAAGGTGGCCAAGTTTTCTCCGGGAAAAAGAGAGGATATGGCAATGCTTGAGGGAGCGGAGAGGACTGCAGTCGCAGAGCATATTAGGCGTGAGGACCTGAATAAATGGGTGCTTCGCAGTCATTCCTTTGCGGTGAAGGCAAGAGCTGATGGCGTTTTAAACGATGTTATAGTGCAGGTGGCTGATGGCGCAGACCGTGATGAAGGAATCAGGAACAGAATGAGTGAGCGTCTGCTGGCAAAGGTGCCGGTTTTACTGCCGAAGGGACAGGTGCTTACGGTTGCCAATACATGTCTGACCAATGATGGTGCAGCGTTTGTTGCGCTGGCTTCAGAGCAGTACGTTTCAGCGCATTGTATCAGGCCGCTGGCAGAGCTTGTGGACGTGGTTATGACCGGCGGAGATCCTCTGATGAGTCCTAAAACCGCTGTGCTTGCCATTGAAAGGCTTTTGAAAAAACACAATATGACATCGGAGGATATAGATGTTTTTGAGTGCAATGAAGCTTTTGCGGTAATTGATGAGCTTTTTATGAGAGCTTATCCTGATGCAGTGGACAGATATAATATTTTTGGTGGGGCGCTGGCGTATGGGCATCCGTACGGTGCATCCGGTGGGATTATCACGCTGCACGCGGTGAAGGCGCTTGAAAAGACAAATGGCGAGTACGCGGTGGTGAGTGTTGCGGCAGCCGGTGGAATAGGCACAGCGATGCTTATCAGATATTGCAGATAAAGTGCAGAATACATTATAGAATGCGATATGTATTAGAAAGTGCAGGATACATTATAGAATACGATATATATTACAGTGTGTGATATGTTAGAGAGAGAAAAATGGATTATTTAGAGATGATGAGGCAGCAGCCTGAGGACAAAGAGGCTCTTGTTATAAATGGCGAAAGCTACACGTACAAAGAGCTTGTGAGCATGGCGGAGGAGTTTGGGCGTACGCTGCCGCAGACGTACAAAAAGAAAATATATATAATACGGGAGAAAACTATTTTAAGGCAGTTGATTAGTTTTATCGGCTGCATGGGAACCGGCTGGATTCCGCTTATTGTTCCATACGATTCGAAGGACAGCATAGCACAGCTTGCAAAGAGCATCGAAATCCCGCAAAAGGCAATTATGGCGGTGGCAACATCTGGCTCAACCGGAGTTCCGAAGATACTTTTCAGATCCTACGAAAGCTGGGCTGGTTTTTTTGATGAGCAGAATAAAATCTTTGGAATTACAGAAAAAAGCAGGCTGTTTGCACATGGAAGCCTTGCATTTACCGGAAATCTGAATCTTTATATGGCGCAGTTTTATGCCGGGGCGACCATGGTTGCGGAGGATGATTTTGCGCCGCAGCAATGGGCTGAGAGGATTGTTAGCGAAAATGTCAATGCCATATATCTGATTCCGGTCAAATTGCTGCTGCTTCCACGTGTGATAAATAAAAGCTGTGGGCAGGTTAGAACCATTCTGGCTGGCTCACAGAGCCTTGGCAGGCAGGATGCACAGAGCCTGAAGACTGTTTTTCCGAATGTGCGCATTGTGCTTTACTATGGGGCAAGCGAGCTGAATTATATTACATATGTGACGGATGAGGCCATGACCGGCAAAAGAAATCTGATTGGACGGCCGTTTCCGGGAGTTTCAGTTGAGATTAAAGATGGAGAAATCTTTGTGGATACACCATGGCATGTCGAGGGTATAGATATGCCGTTTTCCCTGAAGGATATGGGGTATATGGATGAGTCGGGCAATTTTTATTTTGAAGGGCGCAGTGATGATATTGTAAATATACGTGGGCGCAAGGTATCTCTGCTCAAGATTCAGAACAGGCTGGAGCAGTTGGACGAGGTACAGGAGGCCTCTGTTGTTTATACCGGGAAAAGTGATACGGGGATTGAAGCCTTCGTGGTATTGAAGGACCCCGCTGCCGGCTTGGATGGAAGGCGTCTTTCAGAGAAGCTGAGAGAAACTCTGGCTCACTTTGAGATGCCGCGTAAAATTGTTATTGTATATGAGATACCGAAAAATGAAAGTGGTAAAATCATTAAAAACAATCGACAGATTCAGAAATAAACGTTATAATATAATTTGATAGTTACTCTAAATAGTATAAAACAGTTCCAGGGAAGGGGATTTTATGCAAGATAAAAAACAAAAGAAAACAATGCTCCAACTGATGTTTATGATTCTGATTTTTATGGTTGTGCTGCTCACGGATTTTTACGCTATCATCAATTATCCGGAGGAATACATACTTATTGCAGTCATAACTGTAATTCTTCTGATTGATCTGTGGGGAGTGGTAAACGGACTTTTCACTCTGCGCACATTAAAGGAGGAACGCAGAGAGGAGCAGTATGACAGTATTTTTAAGTCAGAAAAGGCCTCATATCTCATGCTCAAGAAATATTTTGAGGAGATAGAAGAAAAGATAGCTATTTTACAGGAGGCTTCAAAGGTTCCTACAGAGGCTATTATAGGTGCTCAGAAGGGAATTGCAAAGGTTGTCATCAACAGAAACAGGGAGAATGCAGATGCAATCATGGGCTCAAACGAGCAGCTTTTAGATGCGGTCGAGAGGTTTGATGCCAGACTCAAGGAGAGCGATGAGTTCATCATTGAAAACCAGAAAAACGTTCTTTATGAGAATCTTAAGGAAATCATGGACAGACAGCAGACTCTTTCTGACAGTATAAAGGATATGGAAACCCGCCTGAGTCAGGTGATTGCTGCAAATCCGGTGCAGTTTACGGCAAATGTTGAGATGCCAAAGACAATCACTGCCATGCCATCTGTAAGTGAGGCGGCATCACAGCCGGTGACAGCTCAAAACAGCCCTATAAAGCATGAGGTGGTTGATGATTTCATAGTTCCTGCAGTTGACGAACCTGTTGATATGGCAGCGGCAGTAGAGCCTGCAGCTGAGCCAGGCGCTGAACCGGTTATTGAGCCGACAATCGCGCCAGTTGCTGAACAGGTTAATACAGCAGCGGAACCAGTTACTGAACCAATTATGGAGCAGAAACCGGTCGAGACCCCGGCAAGGAAACCGGAGTCTGCAAGCGAGCCTGAGCCTGTAGTAGAGCCAGCCCCAGCTGCAGAAGAAGCTGCAGCAGATACCGCAAACAGCGATCCAAACCGCCAATTGAGTGCAGATGAGATAGCTGCACTTTTTGCAGGAGCAAACGCAGGAGTGGCTGAACAGGAGTCTGAAAGTGAACCTGAGCCAGCGAGCGAGCCTGAGCCTGTAGTAGAGCCAGCCCCAGCCACAGAAGAAGCTGCAGCAGATACCGCAAACAGCGATCCGAACCGCCAGTTGAGTGCAGACGAGATAGCTGCACTTTTTGCAGGAGCAAACGCAGGAGCGGGTGAACAGGAGTCTGCAAGCGAACCTGAGCCGGTTGAGCCCCCGGCAAGCGCACCGGAAAATGCTCCGGTTGTGGATTTGAACAACACAAATCGTAATCTCACGCCGGATGAGATAGCCGCTTTATTTAAAGGGCAGTAAAATAAAGAAATAATATTTTGTAATAATCTCACAAATATGTTAAAGTGTGCATGTTATAAAAATATGCACACTTTATTTTT